>Ga0335075_10002088_pt1 | contig 32424 bp, 32 predicted proteins | sample Lox_Sample_24_FD_206723 | JGI IMG/M metagenome (GOLD analysis project Ga0335075, IMG submission 206723) | Soil microbial communities from Loxahatchee National Wildlife Refuge, Florida, United States - Lox_Sample_2.4 | ecosystem: Environmental > Terrestrial > Soil > Wetlands | place: USA...
AGGCGCGCGAGTTCGGCGTGCCGCCGCCGCCGGGGCCGAGGTTCGACGCCGGCATCTGGCGGCCGTTGAGCAGCACCAGGTTGAAGTCGGGACCGACGCCGCGGATCGTGATCTGCTGGCCTTCGCCGCTGGCCGTGCGGTTGATCGAGACGCCGCTGATGCGTTGCAGGGATTCCGCGAGATTCGTATCCGGGAATTTGCCGATGTCCTCGGCGACGATGCCGTCGACGACACCCTGTCCGCCGCGCTTCACGTTCATCGACGATTCGAGAGACGCGCGGATGCCGGTGACGACGATCTCGCCCATCTGCTCCGCCGAATCGTTCTCCTGCGCGAGCACGGGAGTCAGCAGCGATGTTCCGAGTACCAAGGAGATCGCCTGCGCAACCGGCCGGCGAACGAATGCATTCGAGTTGTTCATGTTCCCCCACTGAAGAAAAGGCGTAAGCGTGAGAAAATTTGTAAGCGCTTACATTTTTTACGCTAGCATGCGTTCCGCGCGTGAGGCAAGCAGAGGGGCGATGACAACTCCATGTCCCGCATGTCTTTTTTGATGTCTCTGATTTCGACTTTCATTAGTCGTCAGCATTCAGGCCGTCGGTTGAGGTTGTTAGCGTTAACGACGGCGATTTTCTCGTCGGCTTGCGGAGGTGGCGGCACTGGCAGTCCCCCTGTCTCCTCCCCCGCCCCTCCGCAGCCGACGGGTCCTGGCACACCGACGATCGACGAGGCCGGCGGCGTCCCCGCTAACTACCGGCTCGTGTGGTCCGACGATTTCGACGTCGACGGTTTGCCGGACCCGGCGAAATGGGACTACGACGTCGAGCGGAATTTCGCGGGCTGGTACAACAACGAGGCGCAGTACTACGCGCGGGCGCGCGCGCAGAACTCGAACGTGGCCGGCGGCTCGCTGATCATCACGGCGCGGAAGGAAGACCTGGGCGGTGCGGGCTTCGGCGACTGGGGCGGCCAGAGATATTCTTCAGCGCGGCTGGTCACGCGCGGCAAGGCGGCGTGGACGTACGGCTTCGTCGAGATCCGCGCCAAACTACCCTGCGGCCGCGGCTCGTGGCCGGCGTTGTGGATGCTGAGCGCGCCGCCGCAGACGGCGTGGCCCGACGACGGCGAGATCGACATCATGGAGCACGTCGGGTTCGATCCCGGCGTGGTCCACGGCACCATGCACACGCTGGCCTACAACCACACGAAGAACAATTCGCGCACCGCGACGACGACGATCCCGGACGCGTGCACCGCGTTCCACCGGTATCAGCTCACGTGGACCGCGAACCGGATCGAGGTCGGCGTGGACGATCGCAACTACTTCCAGTATGCGAACGACGGTTCGGGCAACGCCGAGTGGCCGTTCGACAGCCCGCAGTACCTCATCCTCAACATTGCCGTCGGCGGCGACTGGGGCGGGCAGATGGGCATCGACGACACCATCTTCCCGGTCCGGATGGAGGTGGACTACGTGCGGGTGTACCAATAGGAGTCGGCACCTACACCGGCGGCAACAGCTTGAACACCATCTGGCTGATGACCTCGTCGGCCTTGCCGTCGCTGCCGAGCCCGAACATCGAGCGTTCGTAGCGGAAGCGCGCCGACGCGATCGTCGACGAATTGCGGTACACGACCATGCTCGCGGACTTGAGCACGCGCCGCGGACCCCAGCCGCCGGTCACGCCGTACTGCGCGTTGAAGGCCATCGTCACGCTGCAGTCGTCGCGCGACGGCACGAAGCGCGCGGTATAACCGCGGTTCGTCAACGCGCGGACCATCGAGTCGCGGAATTCCGGCGGCGCGTCGATGTTGTCCACCACGCACAACTCGCGGTCGTGGATGCCCTGCGCCATCGTGGCGTCGATGCCGGCATTGGCGAGCACGGGCAGGAGCACCGCGGCGATCAGCGTCGAGAACGAGTTCCGGTTCATGAGCCCTCCCGCCGCGCAGTCTAGCGGGAGGGCCGCGGCGCTGACTAGCTAGTGAGCGCGGTTTCCGGACCCGGCGTCACCGCTCCTGGCCCCGCCCGCGAGATGCCGCGCGAAGAACGGCAACACCTCCGTCGCCATCCGCCCGCCGTCCTCGGCCCAGTACTTGTCCCACGGCAACCCGCGGTATTCTTCCGCCTCGTGTTCGACACCGAGCTCGTCGAGTTCGCGCGTCAGCTCGCGGTTCGAATGAACGTGCGCGAAGGTGGGATCGTAACGGCCCCAGTCGAACTTGATGCCGCGCAGCTTCAGCACGTTCTCGCGTTCCTGCGCCGCGATCTTCTCCAGGAAGAAGCGCGACTTGAGCAGGTCGACGTTGCGGGCGTTCACGACGCGGCGCCCGTCGCGCACGTCGACCATGAAATCGCAGTAGAAAGGCGGACGCTCCGCATCCGGCAGGAACGCCTGCATCATCGACATGAAAACCGTCGCGTAGCCATCGCCGCGCAGCTCGTCCCAGCTGCGCGCGCGCTGCATCAGCGCCCAGTCCGGCCGCGAGAAAGTCGGTTCGACGCCGGATCCGGCGCCCACCGGGTGCATGCCGTACACGGTGCCGAACACGTCCGGATGACGGAACGCATACCGCATCGCGCCGTACGCGCCCATGAAGTCGCCGGTGATGCCACGGCTGGCGGCGTCGGCGAGCGTGCGGTAGTTCGAGTCGACGAACGGCACGACTTCCTGGAGCGTGTAGTCCTCGAAGCGGCCCGTCGTCGACGAGTTCACGAAGAACGAACCGACGCCGGGCGCGGTGTAGTCGGGAGCGACGACGATGAACGGCCCGATGATCCCCGCGGCGATCGCGCGGTCGAACGTGGGCTGGGCGAGCGTGCCGGGTGCGAACATGCGTTCGTTGTCCCAGTTGATCGAGTGCAGCAGGTAGATGACGGGATACCGCGCCTTCGATTCGCGGTAGCCGGGCGGCAGGTAGATCTTGAGGCGGCGGCTCGTGTTCAGGCCGACGCGGTTGTCTTTCAGGACGGTGGATTCGAGGACGCGGGTTTCGACGACGCTGGGCGACGGCGCGCGCGGCGCGGCGGTGGCGAGCGGCGCGGTCAGCGGCAGCGCGGCGATCAATGCGAGGGAGAGAAGGCGCATCGGGAGCTCCGTGGATGGGGAGCCCCGAGGATCGAGTCAGCGCGTGCCTTCGGCGTCCTGCCCCATCGGCGAGGACGCGCTGCCGACGTGACTGTCCCCTTTTGCTGGGAAACGGGGACTGTCCCCATTACGGAATCCGGAGGGCGTCGTGCCGGTGAGGCGGCGGAACGCGGCGTGGAATGCCGACTTCGAGTTGAAGCCGACGTCCATCGCGATCGCGAGGACGGTCTCCCGCGGCGCGGCGCGCAGGCGTCGTTGCGCCTCGCGGATGCGGTGTTCGTTGACCAGCTCGTAGAAGCTGGTGCCCAGGTCCTGGCTGATGACCTGCGACACGTAGTGCGGGCTCTCGTTGAGGCCATCGCTGAGCGACCGCAGGCTCAGCCCGCTTTCCCGGTACGCGCCGCGGGCGAGCGACGCTTCGAGTTTGCGGCGGATGCGCGCCCGCGCGGCCGCGCCCAGCGGCGACTTCGCGTAGGCCTCGGCCGGCGGCGCGATCGCGGACTCCGCAATCGGCTGCGCTGCCGGCGCGACCGGCTGCGGCACCTCGAGTTCGGCACCGCCGCGACGTGCGGACGCGTGCTCGTCGGGAACGCCAGCCGATTCGCCGCCCACCTGCCGCAACAGCAGGTACAACGCGCCGATCGTCACGCCCACGCTGATCACGGCGACCGTCAGCGAGAACAGCGGGGGGCATTTCAGGAACGCGCAGTCGACCGTGCGCACGATCGCGAGCATCCACGTGGTGGCGACGATCGCCAGCGGCCACTGCGCCCAGTGCGGTTGCTGGCCGGCCAGCCTGGTGAGCAGGATGCGCCGGCAGCGCACCAGGTACCACGGCACCTGCACGACGAAGATGCCCATGCACAGCAGCATCGTGGTGTGGATCACCTTCGAGTAGAGCCAGCTCGAGGAATCGAGCGGATTCGCGTACGTCGTGCCCGCGTGCGCCGACGACGCCAGCGGCACCACCAGCAACGAGCCCGCGAGGATCGGCAGCCAGTGCGTGCGCGGCAAGTTTCGCAACGACGGGCGCGTGCCGCCGATGTGTTCCTGGAACGCCAGCCACAGGCACGGCGCGAGCAGCAGCGAGCTGGCCATCAACGACGCCAGCGACAGCGCCTTGAACGGCGTTGCCGGATGCGCCATCAGCAGCTCGAAGATGAAGGTCGCGGACTGGATCAGCAGGAACACCGTGAAGTACGTCGACGTTCGGCCGCGACCCGCGCGCGCATCGACGCCGGTAGAGAACAGACATAACGCGACGGCGACGAGGTACAGCGAGGTCTGGACGGCGGTCATGCGGCGATCGTACCGAAATGGGCGCGGGCCCACGATTGGTCCGGCGGCGAGTCGCCGTCTCACTGGGCAGTGACGGCCAGTCGCAGGCCGATCCGCGGAGGAATTCTCGATGCGCTTGCTCGCCGGCGGCCCCAGGCCGCTGCTGCGTCGGTGGATGTCATTGCTGGTCGTCGTAGCCGGCCTCGCCATGGCGGTCGGCCGCCCGGCCGCGGCGGCCGCGCCCGCGCTGGATCTCGCCGCCTATCGCGGCAAGGTCGTGGTCGTCGACTTCTGGGCCTCGTGGTGCAAACCCTGCCGCCAATCGATTCCCTGGCTGAACGAGATGCGCTCGCGTTACGCGGGACGCGGGCTCGTCATCGTCGGCGTCAACGTCGATGCCGAGCGGGCCGCTGCCGATCGCTTCCTGCACCAGGTCCCCGTCGACTTCGAACTGGTGTTCGATCCCGAAGGATCCCTCGCCACCCGTTTCGGCGTGAAAGGCATGCCGTCGACGTTCGTGTTCGATCGCGACGGCAAGCTGGTCGACACGCACCTCGGCTTTCGCGCGACGCAGAAGACGGCGCGCGAAGAATCCCTGCAACGTCTGCTCTCCACTTCCGCTCCCTGACCATCGAGGACTCATCCATGCGAAGGACTTGCCTGGCACTGCTCGCCGCGTCGCTGCTCGCCGGCTGCGCAAACGTCGGCGTGAAACCCTGGGAGCGCGACGTGCTCGCGCGCGACGATATGCAACTCGATTCGAACGCACTCGATGCGGCGATCGACGATCACATCTACTTCAGCAAGGAAGGCACGAGCGGCGGCCGCGGCTTCGGCGGCGGCGGATGCGGGTGCAACTGATCATGGCGGACAAGGACCTCAAGATCGGCGCAGCGCTGACCGCGGCCACCTGCAGCCTGCTCGGCATCGCCGCGCCCACCACGGCGTTCGCCGCGGATCCGGACGCGAAATGGGACGTCGATTCCGCGCTCCTCTATTACGGCGAGAGCGACAGCCGCGTGAAGGATCTCAGCCTCGGCACGCACGCCACGCGCGATTTCGGCGACGAGCGCAAGCTCGGCCTCGACCTCACGGTCGATTCGTTGACGGGCGCGTCGCCGAATGGGGCCGCCGCATCCGGCGGCGCGCAGACCTTCACCAGTCCTTCGGGTCGCGACGTGTACAGCACCCCGGCCGGCAAAGTGCCTCTCGACGACACCTTCCACGACACGCGCGTCGCTTTGAACGCCGGCTGGTCTCAGCCGTTCGCGCGCCTGTACACGGTGTCGGCCGGTCTGGGATTCTCGAACGAATACGACTATCAGCATCTCGGCGCCAACGTCGGACTGACGCGCGATTTCAACGAGCGCAACACGACGTTGAGCACCGCGCTCGCGTACGGCCAGGACACCGTCAAGCCGGTCGGCGGCATCCGCACGCCCTTCTCGCTCATGGGCGACGTGACGGGCGATGGCGACGACGGCGGCGGCAGCGTCCACAAGAACGTGCTCGACGCACTGCTCGGCATCACGCAGGTGCTGGGCCGGCACAGCGTGCTGCGATTGAACTACTCGTATTCGGATTCCAGCGGCTACCTGACCGATCCCTACAAGCTGCTCAGCGTGGTCGACCCGGTGACCGGCGAGCTGGTCGCGCGCACGCCGGGCGGCGCGCCCGGCGCGACGGGCCTGTATCGCTACGAAAACCGCCCCGACTCGCGCCGCAAACAGGCGGTGTACGCGGAGCTGCGCCAAGATTTCTCGGGCAAGGTGCTGCAGATCGGTTATCGATATTCGACGGACGACTGGGAAGTCGATTCGCACACGCTCGAATCGCGACTGCGCTGGCCGCTCGGCGAGACCAGCTACCTGGAACCGCACGTGCGTTACTACACGCAGACGGCCGCCTCCTTCTACCGTTACAGCCTCGCGAGCGGCGAGCCGCTCCCCGAGTTCGCGTCCGCCGATGCGCGACTGGCGGACCTCGATGCCTACACGCTGGGAATCAAGTTCGGCCACGTCGCGCCGTCGGGAAACGAGTGGAGCGCGCGCCTCGAGTTCTACCAGCAGAAATCGAAGCCGCCGGCGGAGACGCTGATCGGCACCCAGATCGGGCATGCACAGATGCCGGACTTCAACGCGGTGATCCTGCAATTCGGCTACCGCTTCAAGTTGTGACCGGTCGTGCACACCATCGAAATGGTGCGTGTCGATGATCTCTGGATCGCGAGTTTCCGCGCGATGGGCGGTCCTTGCGAGGTGCTGGTCGAGGTCGACCGCGAATCGAAGGCGCAGAGCCTCGCGGCCCGTGCCGCGGAGTGCGCCTGGCGCATCGAGGAAAAATTCAGTCGCTATCGGTCCGACAACGTCGTAGCGCGGATCAACGCGGCGAATGGCGCAGCGATCGAAGTCGACGACGAGACGGCGAACCTGCTCGATTTCGCCGCCACCCTGCACCGGTTGTCGGGCGGCGCGTTCGACATCACGTCGGGCGTCCTGCGGCGTGCCTGGACTTTCGACGGCGGCGCGCGAGTGCCGACGGCCGGCGAGATCGATCGCCTCCTGCCGCTCGTCGGCTGGGACAAGGTGAGCTGGCAACGGCCGGTGCTGACGCTGCTGCCCGGCATGCAGATCGATTTCGGCGGCATCGGCAAGGAGTACGCGGTCGACCAGGCGGTGCAGGTCCTGTCACGCATCAGCGACGCGCCAGCGCTCGTGAACTTCGGCGGAGATCTCGCCGCGACCCGGCCGCGGTCCGATGGACGAGCGTGGCGTGTCGGCATCGAAGACGTCACGCGTGCCGATTCGGGCGCGCGCAGCGCGAACCGGTTGATCGAGCTCCAGGCCGGCGCGCTGGCCACGAGCGGCGATACCCACCGGTTCGTCACCGCGAGCGGCGAACGTCTGCCCCACATCCTCGACCCGCGCAACGGGTTTCCGGTGCGCGGCGCGCCTCGCTCGGTGACCGTCGCGGCGCCGACCTGCACGAACGCGGGCATGTTGACGACGTTGGCGATGTTGCGCGGCTTCGGCGCAGAACACTTTCTCGAAACGGAATCCGTCCGGCACTGGATTCAGCGCTGACGAATCGCGCGCCAGCGCGCCAGCTTCTGCGCGAACGGCATCCCCGCGTGCGCCGGGCTCGTCGACGGCAGGCCGGCGTATTCGAGGCGCGGGAATTCGGCGGCGATCGCCGGCAGCACGCGCCGGCGGTAGATCTCCTCGGCCTTCTTCCCGTTGAAGAACACGCGGCGGATCTTCGGGTGCGCGCGGAAGAACTCGCGGAAGTCGTTGGCCTCGGCGGTCGCGTGCACGATGTCGCTGTCGAGACTGCCGGGGCGTTCGGCCGCGGCGAACACGTCCCACAGCGCGATGCCATGGCGCGTCAGCACGCGCGTGCGTTCCGCATACGGGAGGTCCGGCGCGACGTCGAAGATGCGCGCGATCAGCTTCCAGAACGCGTTGTGCGGGTGCGCGTAGTACTGCTGCATCTCGAGCGACTTGCGGCCGGGCAACGAGCCGAGGACCAGCGTGTGCGCCGTGCGCGTCGCGATCGGCGGGAAGCATTCGTGTTTGTTCATGTGGGCCCGATCAGGCGCGCCTGCGCGCACGGTCGGCGACCGCGAAGCCGAGCATCAGCAGCAGCGACGCGAGGCCCGCGGCGAGGATCATCCAGACGAAATGCACGATCGCGAACAACGAGACCAGGTGCCAGGTGTCGAATTTTGCGACGTCGCGGCCGAACCAGGCGGCGCGCGCCACGTACCAGCCGGTACCGAGCAGCGGCAGCAGCGCGAACAGGAGCAGGTAGATGGGCCCGCGCGGCCGCGCGACGAACTTCGCGAACAGCTCGAGCACCGCGATCAGCACGAGGAACCCGCCGGCGGCGAATGCGGCCGACCGCACGACGGCGTCCGCGAACCAGTCGGGCGCCGGGACACTCGACACGTTGAAGACGGCGGACCCGATCAGCAGGAACGCGACCGCGTAGGAGAGGCGGCGGGTAACAGTCAGCGCTTTCATGCAAGTCATTGATCTCGTTGCGATGCGCCGCTTTATACAGCCCTCGGCTCGGCGAAGTACTGGTTATACGCGACCCGGGGTCGCCGCTTAGACTTCTGGGTTTCTCGACTTACGCGCCCATATTGGCGCTTCACACATGCAAACCATCAAGATCCGCGGCGCCCGCACGCACAACCTGAAGAACATCGACGTCGATCTGCCGCGCGAGAAGCTGATCGTGATCACGGGCCTCTCCGGCTCGGGCAAATCGTCGCTGGCCTTCGACACGCTGTACGCCGAGGGCCAGCGCCGGTACGTCGAATCGTTGTCCGCGTACGCGCGCCAGTTCCTGTCGATGATGGACAAGCCGGACGTCGACAGCATCGAAGGCCTCTCGCCCGCGATCGCGATCGAGCAGAAGGCGACGTCGCACAACCCGCGCTCGACGGTCGGCACGGTCACCGAGATCTACGACTACCTGCGCCTGCTGTTCGCGCGCGCCGGCATCGCGCGTTGCCCCGATCACGGGGTGCCGCTCGAGGCGCAGACCGTGAGCCAGATGGTCGACCAGATCCTGAAGATGCCGGACGGCGCGCCCGTCGTGCTGCTGGCGCCGATGGTCGTTGACCGCAAGGGCGAGAACGCCGAGATCTTCGAGACGCTGCGCGGCCAGGGTTTCGTGCGCGTGCGCATCGACGGCCGCGTGCACGAGCTCGACGCGCTGCCGAAGATCGACCCGAAGAAGAAACACACGATCGAGGCGGTGGTAGATAGGCTGCGCATCCGCGCCGATGCGCAGCAGCGCCTGTCCGAGTCGCTGGAGACCGCGTTGAAGCTGTCCGGCGGCACCGCGCGCCTCGCTCCCTACGAAGCCGAGAAGGTCGCGAAGCCCGAGGACGAAACGCTGTTCTCCGCCCGCCAGGCCTGCCCCGTCTGCGGCTACAGCGTCGCCGCGCTCGAGCCGAAGATGTTCTCGTTCAACAGCCCGGCCGGCGCCTGCCCCACCTGCGACGGCATCGGCCTCAAGGATTTCTTCGATCCGGCGCGCGTCGTCGCGTATCCGCACCTGTCGCTGGCCGGCGGCGCCATCAAGAGCTGGGACCGCAAGAACGCCTACTACTACCAGCTGATCACCGCGATGGCGAAGCACTTCAAGTTCGACCCGGAGATGCCGTGGGAAGAGCTGTCGAAGAAGGCGCAGAACGCGATGCTCTTCGGCAGCGGCAACGAAGAGATCGAGTTCCGCTACACCGCCGGCAACGGCCGCACGTCGAAGAAGAAACACCGCTTCGAAGGCATCATTCCGAACCTCGAGCGCCGCTACAAGGAGACGGACTCGCTGCCGGTGCGCGAGGAGCTGGCGAAGTACCTCGGCACGCAGCCCTGCCCCGACTGCCAGGGCACGCGGCTCAACCGCACGGCGCGCAACGTGTTCGTCGGCCCGCATTCGCTGCCGAAGATCGCACATCTCACCGTCGGCGACGCCAAACAATTGTTCGGTTCGCTCGACGTCGCCGGCTGGCGCGCCGAGGTCGCGGACAAGATCGTCAAGGAGGTCGGCGACCGGCTGCGTTTCCTCGTCGACGTGGGTCTCGACTACCTGACGCTCGACCGCAGTGCCGAGTCGCTGTCGGGCGGCGAGGCACAACGCATCCGCCTCGCGAGCCAGGTGGGTTCGGGCCTCACCGGCGTCATGTACATCCTCGACGAGCCGTCGATCGGCCTGCACCAGCGCGACAACCAACGGTTGTTGGGAACGCTGAAGCACCTGCGCGACCTCGGCAACACCGTGCTCGTCGTCGAACACGACGAGGAAGCGATCCGCGCCGCGGACGCGGTGCTGGACATCGGCCCCGGCGCCGGCGTGCACGGCGGCGAGGTCGTGTCGCAGGGCACGCCCGCGCAGATCATCGCCGACACGAAATCGCTGACCGGCAACTATCTATCCGGCCGCAAGAAGATCGCGCTGCCGACGCTGCGCACGCCGCGCGATCCGAAGCGCGTCATCAGGGTGGTGAACGCCACCGGCAACAACCTGAAGAAGGTCTCCGCGGAATTCCCGATCGGGTTGTTCACCTGCGTCACCGGCGTCTCGGGCTCCGGCAAGTCCACGCTCGTGAACGACACGTTGTTCGCGCATGCGAATCACCACCTGAACGGCACGGTGATGGACATGGCGCCCTGCGACGAGATCAAGGGCCTCGACCAGATCGACCGCATCATCGACATCGACCAGAGCCCGATCGGCCGGACGCCGCGCTCGAACCCGGCAACGTACACCGGCCTGTTCGGCCCGCTGCGCGAGATCTTCGCCGAGACGTCCGAGGCGCGCGCGCGCGGCTATGACGCCGGCCGCTTCAGTTTCAACGTCAAGGGCGGCCGCTGCGAGGCCTGCCAGGGCGACGGCCTCATCAAGGTCGAGATGCACTTCCTGCCGGACGTCTACGTGCCCTGCGACGTCTGCAAGGGCCAGCGCTACAACCGCGAGACGCTGGAGATCCGCTGGAAGGGCAAGAACATCCACGAAGTGCTGGAGATGAACGTCGAGGAAGGGCTGCGCCTGTTCCAGAACGTGCCCGGCGTGGGCTCGCGGCTGCAGACGCTGATGGACGTCGGGCTGTCGTACATCAAGCTCGGCCAGAGCGCGACGACGTTGTCCGGCGGCGAGGCGCAGCGCGTGAAGCTGGCGCGCGAACTGGCGAAACGTGCCACCGGCCGCACTCTTTATATATTGGACGAGCCCACGACCGGCCTGCACTTCCACGACGTCGCCCAACTACTCGACGTGCTGCACCGGCTGCGCGACGAGGGCAACACGGTGGTGGTGATCGAGCACAACCTCGACGTGATCAAGACCGCGGACTGGATCGTCGATCTCGGCCCCGAGGGCGGCGCCGGCGGCGGCACGATCCTCGCGGCGGGCACGCCGGAGGAAGTGGCGGACCACCCGCAGTCGTACACGGCGCAATACCTGAAGCCCCTGCTCGACTGACGTCGACCGGTCACCAGCGCCGCAGCGCCTCGCGCGCGACGGCATTGCCGAGCCGCTCGCGATCGTCGCGCCGCGCGAAATCGAATGGCCGGCCCAGCTCGCGACGCATCGCCACCACCGCCCGGACGAAACGCCGGTTCATGAGCCGCGACAGGCCACGCGTGCTGCGCTCGATCTGAGCGTTCGCGCTGGCGATGACGGCGTCGAACGCCGGCGGATCGGCCGCGCGCAATCGTTCGAGCTCCAGTTCGACCAGCAGCTGTTCGTGGCGCACGAAGTCCGCGGTGTTGGCCAGCGGAGATCCATCCCGGTACAGCCGGCCCGCGCGGATCTCGCGCGCGCGCCGCACGTTCTCCACCTCGAGTTTCGCGCCGAGCTTCGACAGGAACGACGGCTGATCGTGCGTCGCCAGCGCCTTCGCGACCAGCGACGCCGCCGCGAAGAAGTGCGTACGCGTGCCGACCGCGCGATCGACCGAAATCCGCTGATAACGCCGCGAACGCGCGAGACCGGCTTTGCGCCCTGGGCTGCCCATCGGCGCAGCGTCGGGCGCGCAGGCAACCGGCGGATGTCGGACGGCATTCCGGCCGGGGCGCGGCCTTCGCCCGGATGTTAGGCTCGGCACGATGACGGACCTGGTCCTGCTCCCCGGCATGGACGGCACCGGCGAGCTGTTCGCGCCGCTGCTCGCCGCACTCGGGCCCGACGTCGCGACGACGGTCGTTCGGTACCCCGACCGCGCCGCGACCTACGACGAGCACGTCGCCGTCGCGCGTGCCGAGCTGCCGCGCGACCGGCCGTACGTGCTGCTCGGCGAATCCTTCTCGGGGCCCGTCGCCGTGAAGCTCGCCGCCGAGGCGCCGCGCGAGCTGCGCGGCCTCGTGTTGTGCGCGTCGTTCCTCACCTGCCCCAACCTGCTGCTGCGCGCATTGCGCCCGTTGACACCGGTTGCATCGCCCAAGCTGGTGCCGGCGTTCGTCGCGCATCACTCGCTGCTCGGCCCGTTCGCGACGCCGGCGCTGCGCGAGCTGCACCGCCGCGCGCTGGCGCACGTGTCGTCGCGCACGCTGACCGCGCGCCTGCGCGCCATGGCCGACGTCGACGTGCGCGACGCCCTGCGCGCGCTGGACCTGCCGTCGCTGTACCTGCGCGGCACGCGCGACCGCGTGGTCGCCGGGCGGTTTGCCGACGACTACCTCGCGCTGGCCCGCCACGGTCGCATCGTCGACATCGACGCTCCGCATTTCCTCCTGCAGGCCCGCGCGCGCGAGGCGGCGCACGAGCTGCGCGGATTCCTGCGCGCCGCCGCTCCCTAACAATCTCGTCGTCCGTGTAGGAATTTCCTGACCCGACAACGGCGCGTCCGCTGTCGCCGGTCTTCCCATGGTTTCCCCGTACACTCGCCCGTCTTTTTCAGTCCACGGGATGCTCGATGAACCGCTTCGAAACCGCTCCGCATCCGGTCTTCTACTGGGTCATCGCCCTGACCGTCGCGGCGGTCTTCGTCATCGACATCCGCACGCCCATCGGCACCGCCACCTGGGTGCTGTACCTGGTGCCCATCCTGCTCTGCTTCCTGCTGCCGAAACCGTGGCTGCCGCTGCTGTTGGCGTTCGTCGCCACCGGCCTGATGATCGCCGACTACTTCCTGTCGCCCGCGGGCATCTCCGTCGACATCGCGCGCGTCAATCGCGCCATGGGCCTGATCTGCATCTGGGCCACGGCCATCGTGCTGCGCAACGTGCTGGCGACGCGCATCAAGCTGCGCGAGCAGGAGTGGCTGCGCACGGCCCGCACGCGCATCGCGGACGCGGTCATCGGCGAACAGTCGATGGCGCGGCTGTCGGAGCGCGTGCTGCAGTTCCTCGCGGGCTATCTCGACGCGCAGGCCGCGGCCATGTACGTCGCGGATGCCAGCGGCCACTACGTGCGCATCGGCGCGCTGGGCATCGACCCGGCCGCGCCGACGCCGACCTCGGTGAAGCCCGGCGAAGGCCTGCTGGGCCGCGCCGTGGTCGAGAAGAAGGCGCTGAAGCTCGAAAGCCTGCCGGCCGACTACCTGAAGATCGGCTCGGGCCTCGGCAGCCACAAGCCGCACTCGCTGCTGATCGCGCCGCTGGCCATCGACGACACGGTGCACGGCGTCGTCGAGCTCGGCTTCCTGCATCCGACGTTCGACTCCGATCTCGAGGTGCTGCAGCTGGTCGGCGAGCCGGTCGCGATCGCGATCCGCACCGGCGTCCTGCGCCGCGAGCGCGAGAACCTGCTGACCGAGACGCAACGCCAGGCCGAAGAGCTGCAGGCGCAGCAGGAAGAGCTGCGCGTGGCCAACGAGGAGCTGATGTCGCAGGGCACGCAGCTGCGCGATTCGCAGGCGCGCCTCGAGACGCAACAGGCCGAGCTCGAGCAGACGAACGTGCAGCTCGAAGAACACTCGCAGAAGATGGCGCGCCAGAACGACGAACTGCTCGACGCCAAGCGCGACGTCGACCTCAAGATCGCCGAGCTGGCCCGCGCCAACCGCTACAAGAGCGAATTCCTCGCGAACATGTCGCACGAGCTGCGCACGCCGCTCAACAGCTCGCTGATCCTCGCGAAGCTGCTGGCCGACAACCGCGACGGCAACCTGTCGCCCGAACAGGTGAAGTTCGCGCGCGGCATCGCCTCGGCCGGCAACGACCTGCTGACCCTGATCAACGACATCCTAGACCTGTCGAAGATCGAGGCGCGGCGCATCGACCTGCAGCGCTCGAGCGTCGACCTCGGCGAGCTGACCGCGCGCCTGGCGCAGACGTTCGAGCCGATCGCCGAGCAGAAGCAGATCTTCTTCCGCATCATCCGCGGCGACCACCTGCCGGCCGCGATCGAGACGGACGGCCAGCGCCTGTCGCAGGTGCTGAAGAACCTGCTGTCGAACGCGCTGAAGTTCACCGAGCGTGGCGAGGTGGCGCTGGAGATCACGCCGCAGGGCGACGGCGTCGAGTTCGCCGTGCGCGATACGGGCATCGGCATCGCCGCCGAACATCACCAGATCATCTTCGAGCCGTTCCGCCAGGCGGACGGCACCACGAACCGCAAGTTCGGCGGCACGGGACTGGGACTCTCCATCTCGCGCGAGCTGGCACGCATGCTCGGCGGCGAGATCACGGTCGAGAGCCGTCCGGGCGAAGGCAGCGTGTTCCGGCTGGTGATGCCGCGCGTGGCGCCGGACGTGCCGCCGGCGCATTCGTCGGCATCGGCCGTGGCGGTCGGCTCGGCTCACGTGCAGCCGGCGCCGCACGCACACCCGGCCGCGGGGCATGGCGCGCCCGCCCACGCCGCGCGCGCCGCCATCCCGCGCCGCGGCGCCGTGCCCGACGACCGCGCCGGTCTCGCCGAAAAGGAACGCAACCAGCAGGACCGCGTGTTGCTGGTCATCGAGGACGACCCGCTGTTCGCGAAGGTGGTCTACGACCTCGCGCACGAGCTCGGCTTCGACTGCCTGGTCGCCTCCTCCGCCGACGAAGGCATGGAGCTCGCGATGCAGTTCCGCCTGGCCGCGGTCGTGCTAGACATCAAACTACCCGACCACTCCGGCCTCACCGTGCTCGACCGGCTGAAGCACAACCCCGCGACGCGCCACGTGCCCGTGCAGGTGGTCTCGGCCGAGGACAACACGCGCGCCGCGCGCTCGATGGGCGCCGCCGGCACCCTGATCAAGCCGGTGGACCGCGAACAGCTGGTGAACACGTTGCGCGCGCTGCGCGAGAAGTTCGCCAGCGAGGAGCGCAGCGTGCTGATCGTCGAGGACAACGATCTGCAGCGCGAGAGCATGTGCCAGCTGCTGGCCAGCGACACGACGCGCGTCACCGCCGTCGACAACGCCGCCGCCGCGCTGGAGAACCTGCGCGCCGCGACGTACGACTGCATGGTGCTCGATCTCACGCTGCCGGACACGTCCGGCTACGAGCTGCTGGAGAAGATGGCCGGCGACGACGCGTACGCGTTCCCGCCCGTCATCGTCTACACCGGCCGCGCGATCTCGGCCGACGAGGAGCACCAGCTCCGCAAGTACTCGCGCTCGATCATCATCAAGGGCGCGAAATCGCCGGAGCGGCTGCTCGACGAGGTGAGCCTGTTCCTGCACCAGGTCGAGGAGAAGCTGCCGCCGGACCGCCAGCGCATGCTGGCGGATGCGCGCCGCCGCGACTCGGCGTTCGAGGGCCGGCGCATCCTCGTGGTCGAGGACGACGTGCGCAACATCTTCGCGTTGTCGTCGGTGCTCGAACCGCTGGGCGGCTCGGTCGTCATCGCCCGCAACGGACGCGAGGCGCTGAACCGGCTCAACACGAAGCCGCTGCCGGACATCGTGCTGATGGACATCATGATGCCGGAGATGGACGGCATCGAGGCGATGCAGGAGATCCGCAAGCGGCCCGAGCTCGCCGACCTGCCCATCATCGCGCTGACGGCGAAGGCGATGCCGGACGACCAGCAGCGCTGCCTCGCGGCCGGCGCCAACGACTACGTGACCAAGCCCATCGACGTCGACAAGCTCGTCTCGCTGATCCGCATATGGATGTCGAAGTAGACCTCGAAATACGCCTGCTGCTGGAAGCGATCTTCGATCGCTACCACTACGATTTCCGGCAGTACGCGCAGGCCTCGCTGAAGCGGCGGCTGACGCAGGCCTGTGACGTGCTCGGCGTGGCGACGTTGTCCGGCCTGCAGGAGAAGGTGCTGCACGAGCCCGAGGCATTCGCGACGCTGCTGCAGTACCTGACGGTGCAGGTCAGCGACATGTTCCGCGATCCGGAATTCTTCCTCGCGATCCGCAGGCACGTCGTACCGCACCTGGCGACCTACCCGTCGGTGAAGATCTGGTGCGCGGGCTGCAGCACCGGCGAGGAGCCCTACTCGCTGGCGATCCTGCTGAAGGAAGAGAACCTGCTCGACCGCTCGATCATCTACGCCACCGACATCAACGCGGCGGCGCTGCGCGAGGCGGCCGCCGGCGTCTATCCACTCGAGCGGCTGCGCGGCTTCACCGAGAACCACCGGCGCGCGGGCGGCACCAGCTCGCTCTCGGACTGGTACCACGCGTCCGGCAAGTCGGCGATCCTCGACCCGGCACTGCGCCGCAAGATCACGTTCTCGGATCACAGCCTCGCGACGGACAACGTGTTCTCCGAGGTCCATCTCGTCACCTGCCGCAACGTGCTCATCTACTTCGATCATGCGTTGCAGGCACGCGCGCTGGATCTCTTCGCCGACGCGCTGATCCCGCGCGGCTTCCTCGGCCTCGGGTCGAAGGAGAGCCTGCGCTTTTCGCCGGCGGCCGCGAGCTTCGACGAATTCCAGCCGCGCGAGCGGCTGTACCGCAAGAAGGGCGTGGCATGACGCCGCGTCCCGAGCTCGTCGTCATCGGCGGTTCCGCCGGCGCCATCGAAGTTTTGCGCGACGTGCTCCGCGGGCTGCCGCGCGATTTCGCCAGCGCCGTGGCCATCGTGATCCACCTGCCGCCGGAGGGGCCGAACCTGCTGCTCGAAGTCCTGGCCAGCGAGGGCGCGCCGCCGATGAAACTCGCCGAGGACAAGGAGCCGATCCGGCCCGGCACGATCTACCTCGCGGTGCCCGACTACCACCTGCTGGTGGAGAAGGGCCGCACGTTCGCGTTCTCGTACGACGAGCGGGTGCATTTCTGCCGGCCGGCCATCGACGTGTTGTTCGAGTCGGCGGCGGCCGCGTACGGCGCCGGCTCGATGGGCATCGTGCTCTCGGGCGCGAATGCGGACGGCGCCGCGGGGCTGAAGGCGATCGCGGACGCCGGTGGAATCACCGTCGTGCAATCCCTTGAAAGCGCGGGGATGATCGCCATGCCTGCGGCCGCGCTGGCGGCGGCACCGGGCAGCCTGGAATTGAACGTGCCCGCGCTGGTCGGGTTCCTGCGGGCAACCGGAGAAAATGATGGCCGATAAGGTGAAGTGTCTGCTGGTCGACGACGTCGAGGAGAATCTCCTCGCGCTCGAGGCCGTGTTGCGCGGCGAAGACCGTGAAATCTTCAAGGCGACCTCGGGGCCGCAGGCGCTCGAGCTGCTGCTGGTGCACGACTTCGCGCTGGCGCTGCTCGACATCCACATGCCGACGATGGACGGCTTCGAGCTCGCGGAGCTGATGCGCGGCACCGAGCGCTCCAAGCACATCCCGATCATCTTCATCACCGCGCAGAACCACAACGAGCCGCTGCCGATGTTCCGCGGCTACGAATCCGGCGCGGTCGACGTGTTGTTCAAGCCGATCAACATGGAGATCCTGCGGCAGAAGGCCGAGGTGTTCTTCGAGCTGCACCGGCAGCGCGCGCAGCTGAAGCAGGCCGTGCAGGCGCGCGAGGACGTGCTGGCGATCGTGTCGCACGACATGCGCACGCCGCTGGCCGTCGTGCACACGACGACGTCGATGCTGCTGAACCCGAAGTACAAGCTGACACCGGAGCAGGTGCGCGAGCAGCACGAGCGCATCCGTCGCAACGTGGACCTGATGAACCGCATGATCGGCGACCTGATGGACATGGTCAGCCTGCGCGCGGGGATGCTGTCGATCTCACCGACGCCGCTGGTCGTGAACGACACGCTGCGCGACGCCGTGACGGCGCACGAGGCGCCGGCGCGCGACAAGGGACTGTCGCTGACCTATGACGCCGGCACCGACGTCATGCGCGCCGAGGCGGACCGCGCGCGGCTGATGCAGCTGTTCCAGAACCTGATCGGCAACGCGGTGAAGTTCTGCAAGCCGGGCGACAGCGTCACCGTGACCAGCCGGACCCGCGGCAACCACGCGCAGATCGAGATCGCGGACAGCGGGCCGGGCATCGCGGCCGACGATCTGCCGCACATCTTCGATCCGTACTACTCGGCGAGCGGCAAGCACCAGAAGAGCGGCACGGGCCTCGGGTTGTACATCGCGAAGGGCATCGTCGATGCGCACGGGGGGCAGATCCGCTGCAACTCCGAGCCGGGGGTGGGGACGACGTTCAACGTGACGCTGCCGCTGGCCAGCTGAGAGGTGGTGTCAGAGACGGCGTGACAGGCATGACTTTCGCCGCCGACGTTGGCGCCGGGTGGTGACGTCCCGGAAAGTTATGCCTGTTACGCCGTCTCTGACACCGCCTGTGCCACAATCCGGCACCGATGACCGCAGCGATCTTCAGCCGCCGCTTCGCCGCCAACTACCTGTCGACGCTGGGCTTCATCGCCCTCGCGTACTGGATCATCACCGACGTCAGCGGCTTCCATCGCAGCGCCATCGGCAGTGAATGGCGCTTCGCCGTCTTCGGCTCCGACCGGGTGCTGCACATCCACACGCTGATGCACTGGCTGATCGGCCTGTACGTCATCGCCCTGATCCCGTTCTACCTGCGCTATCCCTGGCTGCGCTCCAAGGCCAACGTCTTCCTGCAGGGCGTGGGTTACGCGTTCCGCCGCTCGCGGCGTCCGCTGTCGCGCGCGCAACGCGCCGTCCGCGCGCGCGACCCGATGCGCCTGCCGCTGCGCCTCGGCCTCACCAGCACCGCGCGCCAGGCCGCGCTCGCGCTGCTGCTCAAGTTCTTCTTCGCGCCGCTGATGATCAACTGGTGCCTCGGTCACGTCGGCGACATGACCAACTCGCTGGCGCAGTTCTGGCAGAGCGTCCAGGGCGGCATCCGCGGCCGCGCTTTGTTCGACGGCTCGCTGTTCTGGGCCTGCTTCCAGGCGATCCTGTTCGTCGACACGCTGCTGTTCACGATCGGCTACATCGTCGAGATGCCGTCGCTGAAGAACCGCATCCGCAGCGTCGATCCGACGTTCTTCGGCTGGTTCGTCTGCCTCGCGTGTTACCCGCCGTTCAACAGCGTCACCGGCAGCGCGAACGTGCTGCCGTGGATGAGCAACGACTTCCCGCAGTTCGAGGGCGACACCATCCACTTCATCGCCAACGGCGCGCTGATCGTGCTGATGGCCGTGTACTCCTGGGCCTCCGTCGCGCTGGGCTTCAAGGCCAGCAACCTCACCAATCGCGGCATCGTCGCCCGCGGCCCGTACGCCTGGGTGCGCCATCCCGCGTACGCGGCCAAGAACATGGCCTGGTGGATAGGCGCGATGCCGATGCTCGGCATGTTGATCTCGACGGCGAACTACTCCGCGCTGGCGGCCGCGCTGGCCTCGCTGACCGGCTGGTCGCTGCTCTACGCGTTGCGCGCGATCACCGAGGAGCGCCACCTGCTGATGGCCGACAACGGTTACGCCGAATACGCCGCGCGGATCCGCTGGCGATTCATCCCCGGACTGGTCTGAGCGCATGCGCGTCCGCCGGCGAGCGTCGACCGTGTCGTCCGCCCTCGCCACGGGCTTGCTCGGCGCCGCCGCGGCGCTGACGCCTGCCCTCTCCCGGGCGGCGCCGCAGAAGGCCGACTTCACGCGCGACGTCTCGACGATCACCTGGCCGCTGGCGGATCTGGATCCCGCGTTGCCGGCCGACTGGTCGGCCGCGCAGTTCCTCGTGCTCGAGCTGCGCAGCTCCACCAGCCAGCGCTTCGAGCTCGGCCTCGTCAGCGACGAAGGCAACGTGTCGAAGCGCATCCACGCGTACCCGAACGTCTGGGTGCGCGCGTCGATCCCGCTGAAGTTCTATCGCGAAGGACTCGGCGACGCCGACGAGCTCGCCTCGACCGTCAACCAGCCGCGCAACAGCTACTGGATCAACATCGAGGCCGGCGGCCACGCGCCCGTGCAGCACGTGCGCGCGCTCAGCGTGACCATGCGTTACCCGGCGCACGCGGCCAGCGTCGAGATCCGGAAAGTGGGCCTCGCGGCCACCGATCCCGGCGACGCCATCCTCGACGGCGGCGCGCCGCTGATCGACGACTTCGGGCAGTACATCCACGAGGACTGGACCGGCAAGGCCCGGTCTTTCGCCGAGCTCGAACGCGAGTGGCGGCAGGAAGAACGCATGGTGGTGCCCAAGGCCGTGGTGCGGCCGTCGGGTTACGGCGGCTTCGGCGGCGCGCGGCGCAAGGCCACCGGGTTCTTCCGCGTCGAGAAGGTGGATGGGCGCTGGTGGTTCATCGATCCGGAAGGCGCGCGCTTCTGGTCGACCGGCGTCAACGGCGCGGGACTGCCGCCGCCGCGCACGCGCATCGTCGGTCGCGACAAGTCCTTCGCCAGCCTGCCGACCGCGGCGCAGATCGCCGCGCCCGGCGCGGATGTCGATCCGTTGCGCGATCCCGTCTCGTTCTTCGTCGCGAACGAGATCAAGCGCTTCGGCGACGACTGGCAGACCGGCTCGGCGCAGCTGACCGCGCGCCGCATGCGCGCCTGGGGACTGAACACGGCGTACGGCCCCGATCTGAACGCCTCGCTCGGCGGCGCGCCGACCAAACAACCGTGGGTCTATCCACTCGCCGGCTGGCAGAAGTCGCCGGGCGCCATCATGGGCCTGCCCGACGTGTATTCGCCGGAGTTCGCGCGCCGCGTCGACGCCGACGCCGTGCGCCAGCTCGCGCCCCATCGAGACGATCCGTGGATGATCGGCTACTTCATCGGCAACGAACCGCCGTGGCCGGCGCGCGAGAGCCAGCTGGTCGACCTCGTGCTCGCCGGGCCGGCAAGCCAGCTCAAACAACGTTTCAAGGCCGGCCTCGCGAAGGGAGATACACCGGCCGCGCGCAAACAGCTCGTACACGCCGCATTCAGCGAATACCTGCGCATCGTGAATGCGGCCGTGCGTCGCGCCGACCCGAACCACCTGAACCTCGGCATCCGCTTCGGCGGCACGCCGCCCGACGACGTGATCGCGCTGGCGCGCGGCTTCGACGTCTACAGCATGAACAAGTACCGCTGGGCGCCGCCGAAGGAGTTCATCGACAAGGTGTATGCGATCCAGAACCTGCCGATCCTGATCGGCGAGTTCCACATCGGCGTGCCCGAGCGCGGCCTCGCGCCGGGGCTGGTGCAGGCGATGAACCAGTCGGAACGCGGCGTCGCGTATTCGTACTACGTCGAACACGCGGCGGAACATCCGGCCATCATCGGCACGCACTGGTACCAGTGGATAGACCAGCCGGCCACCGGCCGCTTCGACGGCGAGAACTACGACATCGGCTGGATCGACGTGACGGATCGTCCGTATCCGGAACTCGTCGCCGCGGCGAAAGCGACGCACGCGAAGATCGAGGACATCCATTCGGGAAAACTCGCGCCCACCACGCGCAAACCGAAAGCCTCCGAATACGGCACGCCCGAGGATTCGATCCAGCTCGGCATCCCCGCGATCCAGTAGTCGGTGCCGGGTGAGGGAAATGGGGAGTTACGGGCCCGGGCCGAAAGGCGTGTCGACGAGAGTTGGCGCCGGCGGCCGGCCCCCCGCTGTTTACCCGGCCCTCGCAATCGGTAAACGAGCGCCGGGCACACGAACCACCGGCACCAACCCGAGTGAGTACCCCGCGTCACGACTCCGGTTCCGCCGGCAGATAGACTGCCGTCATGGGATTCTTTTCCAGATTGTTTGGATCGAAAACGCCGGCGCATCCGCCGCGCGACGTGGCGGCTATGGCCGCGCATCTCGCGCAACCCGCCGTGCAGATCATCGCGGGCCTGCCCGTGCGGAGCGGCGAACCGGTGCACTCGTGGTTTCTCGGCGAACCCGACCTCGCCCCCGGCGCCGACTGGCCCACGCGCGAGGGCCGCCGGATCGATCACATCCTGACGCTCGACCTGGCGGAGGCGCAGGCCCTCGTGCCGGTCGACTGGCTGCCCGCCAGCGGCAGCCTGGCGGTCTTCTACGACCAGAAGAAGGGTCCGTACGGCAAGGCCAGCCAGCGCGACGGCTGGCGAACGCTGTACCGCCCGGAGCGCGCCACGTCACGCTCGCCCGACAGCCGACGACTCGAGTTGAAGGCGTTTCGCAGCTACGTGGACGCTGAAGGGCTCCGGGCGGACGCGCTCGACCTGAACGACGAGGAATGGGACATCTACTGCGGTCTCGAGATGGCGCAGACCGGCGTCGAGTACTGCCATCAGTTCGTGGGTCATGCCGCCACGATCCAGGGTCCCGCGCTGGAGCAGGAATGCGAGGCGGAGAGCACCGGCATCAAGATCGAGGATGCCGGCAAGAGCGACTGGCGCCTGCTGCTGCAGGTGTCGACCGACGAGTCGATCGACTTCATGTTCGGCGACGCCGGCAACGTCTACTACATGATCCGCGAGCGCGACGCGCGCACGGCCCGCTTCGACGACGTCTGGCTGATCGGCGACTGCTTCTGACGCCCGCCTAATAACCCTGCGCCGCGCCGTCCTTGCGCGATTCCGACGCCCCGAAGTACACGCCCTCGGCATTGCGCCCGATCGCCTGGTAGCCGCCGAAATCGCCGTCGTTCGCCACGGTGACCTTGTGGCCTTTCGCCTCGAGCGCCTTCACCACCACCGGTGAGTAGCCGTTCTCGAGCACGATCTCTCCGCCATCCGTCATCTTCTCGTCGGTGGGCTCCGAAGAGCCGTCGTGCCGGACGCGCGGCACGTCGCCCGCCTGCTGCAGGTTCATCCCGAAGTCGATCACGTTCACGAGGATCTGCACGTGCCCCTGCGGCTGCATCGCGCCGCCCATCACGCCGAACGACAGCCACGGCTTGCCGTCCTTCGTGACGAACGCCGGGATGATGGTGTGGAACGGCCGCTTGCCCGGCGCGTACACGTTCGCGTGACCGGGCTGCATCGAGAACATCTCGCCGCGGTCCTGCAGGATGAAGCCGCAGCCGTCCGGCGTCATGCCCGAACCCATGCCGCGGTAGTTGCTCTGGATCAGCGAGACCATGTTGCCGGCCGCATCGGCGACGGTCATGTAGATGGTGTCGCCCTTCTCGAGCGCGGCGGGATCCGGCGGATATTCGCGCGCGGCCTTGTCGAGGCTGATCAGCGCACGACGCTTCGCCGCGTACGACTTCGAGATCAGCGCCTGCAACGGGATCTTCGAGAACTCCGGGTCGGCGTAATAACGCGCGCGGTCCTCGAACGCGAGTTTCTTCGCCTCGACGAACAGGTGCAGGTACTCGGGGCTCGCGAAGCCCATCGACTTGAGGTCGTAGGCTTCGAGGATGTTCAGCATCTGCAGCGCGGCGATGCCCTGCGTGTTCGGCGGCAGCTCCCAGACGTCGTAGCCGCGGTAGTTCGTCGAGACCGGCTCGACCCACTCGGAGTGATGCGCGGCGAGATCCGCGGCGGTGAGATAGCCGCCGTTCGCCTTCATGTACTTCTCGATGCGCTGCGCGATGTCGCCCTTGTAGAACGCATCGCGCCCGCCCGCGGCGATGCGGCTCAACGTGTCGGCCAGCAGCGGGTTGCGGAAGATCTCGCCCTTGGCCGGCGTGCGGCCGTTCGGCATGTACGTTTCGCGGTAGTTGGGATACTGCGCGAGCAGCTTGGCGTTCGCGGCCCAGCCGTCGGCGATCACCTCGCTGACCGGGAACCCGTCGCGCGCGTACGCGATCGCCGGCTGCAGCAGGTCCTTCATCGGGATCTTGCCGAACTTCGCGTGCAGCTCGAACCAGCCGTCGACGGCGCCCGGCACGGACACCGGCAGCGGCCCGCGGCGCGGGATCGTCGCGGAGCCGGCTTTCTTCAGCTCCGCCTGCATCTGCGCGAAGCTCAGCGACTTCGGCGAACGGCCGCTGCCGTTCAGGCCGTAGAGCTTCTTCGTCTTCGCATCCCAGACGATCGCGAAGAGATCGCCGCCCACGCCGTTGCCGGTGGGCTCCATCAATCCCAGCGTCGCGTTGGCGGCGATCGCGGCATCGACGGCCGTGCCGCCGCGCTTCAGCACGTCGAGCGCGACCTGGCTCGCCAGCGGCTGGCTGGTCGCCGCCATGCCGTGCGTCGCGATGACCTCCGAGCGCGTGGGAACCAGCGATCCGCTGGGGCGCGGACCGGCGACGGAGCCTTCCATCGCCATCAGGGCGAGAGTCGCGAGGAAGATCGTGAAGGCGGACTTGGCAAGCGGGGCACGGCGCGGCGCCATCACTTCTTGACCGCGGCGCGCTGCGCCCCGGACTCGAACGTCTGCCGCACTTCGCCGTTGGTGACGCGTTCCTGGTAGCTGCCCTTCGTGTACGCGGCCACCACGCGGCGCCAGAACGACACGGCGACGGGATTGCGCAGGTACTCGGTGATCTCCCAGCGGCCCGCGAAACGATTGAGGATCAGCTCGACGGCCGAGCGACCGACGCCACGGCGACGCGACGCGCGCGTCACGAAGAACTCGGCCATGCGGTAGTCGACCGGCGGCCGGCCCGCTGACGCGGCGCCCTGCGCGACGATCGCGAAGCCGACGCACTCGGCGCCGCGCACGATGACGATCGGGTTGACGGAGGAGTCGCCGAACCAGCGCGAGAGCTGGTCCTGCGGGCTGTAGCCGATCTCGCCCAGCGAGGTCACGCTGAACACGCCCGTGTTGAGCGGCGAGAGATCGTCGAGGTAATCGCGGTAGACGCTTTCGATCCACTCGCGGTCGCGCGCATTGCCGCGCGCATCACGCACACTGACGGTCACGTTGTCCCTCCGGAATCCTGCCCGCGAAAAAGACAAAGCCCGGGCAGACGTTGTTGCGTTCTGCCCGGGCCGTCATTGAGCCTGAAGGCTCGAAACAATAATCGGATCGATTACTGCTTCGGGGCTTCCGCCGGCGGAGCGGCAGCGGCATCGGCCGGAGCAGCGGCGGCGTCGGCAGCCGGCGCGGCAGCGCCATCGGCCGGAGCAGCGGCAGCGGCGGCATCAGCCGACGAGGCAGCGGCATCAGCCGACGAAGCGGCGGCATCAGCCGAGGCAGCGGCAGCGTCGGCAGCCGGAGCGGCGTCCGTCGAGGCAGCTTCCTGCTTGCTGCAGGCGGTCATCAGCGCGAGGGCCGCGATCGAGGCGGCGAGAGCGACATTCAATTTCATGTACGGGTACCCCAAAATTTCTAGTGGTAAGTGAGACCAAACAAACGTTTGTTGCGCAACTTGCGTCGCGGCGCGAGATTTTATCGATTCCTCCAAACATTTGAAACTTTGGGGTATGTCCGCGCGTGGCGACAACGGTGGGAGTCGGTGCCGCCTGGAGCCTGGCGGCATCGGCTCGCTGCCGTCGGGTGCCTCTCGCGCCGCGCATCAGCTCCTGCACGCCGCGGCCCGGGACCAGCTCGTCGATGTCGGAACCAATGTTGCGCCGCGTCAACGAGTTACGACCGCCCCGCCCCGCTTAGAATCCGCCCATGAATTCCGCCGCCATTAAACAGAACCCGGACTCCTGGTCCGCCCTCTTCGCCCATCACCTGCGCGCGGTCGAGCGCCGCAGCGCCGAGGCACTCGCCCGGACGGGTTATGAGGCCCTGCTGGTCCACGCCGGCACGCCGCCGCTGGTGTTCCTCGACGACTTCCACCTGCCGTTCAAGGCGCATGCGCCGTTCAAGGTGTGGGCGCCGCTCATCGACGCGCCCGACTCGTTCGTCTACTACGCGCCCGGCAAGAAGCCGCTGCTGCTGGTCCACCAGCCGGTCGACTACTGGCACAAGTCGCCCGAGCTGCCCGACACCTACTGGTCGCGCCAGTTCGAGATCGTCAGCTGCCCGGACCGCGCCGCCGCGCGCGCCGCGCTGCCGCGCGACCTGTCGCGCACGGCATTCGTCGGCGTGCCGTTCCCCGAGCTCATGGCCTGGGGCCCGGGCACGATCAACCCCGAGCACCTGATCGCGCAACTCGACTGGGGCCGCGCCGCCAAGTCGCCCTACGAGATCGCCTGCCTGCTCGAGGCGAACCGCCTCGGCGCGCTCGGTCACGTCGCCGCGGAGAAGGCGTTCCGCGCCGGCGCGAGCGAATTCGAGATCGCGCTCGCCTTCATGGGCGCCACCGGTCACCGCGAGCGCGAGTTGCCTTACAACCCGATCATCGCGCTGAACGAAGGCGGCGCGGTGCTGCACTACCAGATCCAGCAACGCACGCGCCCCGCGCGCCTGCACTCGCTGCTGATCGATGCCGGCGCCGAGTTCGGCGGCTACGCCTCCGACATCACGCGCACGCATTCGCATCACGACGCCGAGTTCGCGGCGATGGTGAAGCGGTTCGACGAGTTGCAGCTCGCGTTGTGCGCGCAGGTGCAGGTCGGTCTCGATTGGCGCGATTTCCATCAGAGTTCGTATCGCGCGATCAGCGAGTTCCTGCGCGAGGTGGGGTTGATCAACGTCAGCGCCGACGAGGCCATCGACAGCGCGCTGACCTCCGTGTTCTATCCCCACGGCATCGGCCACTTGCTGGGCATCCAGGTGCACGACGTCGGCGGCACGCAGCGCGACGCCGGCGGCGGCACGATCGAGCGGCCTTACAACCATCCGTTCCTGCGCCTGACGCGCAAGCTCGAGGATGGCGCCGTGGTGACGGTGGAGCCCGGCTTCTATCTCATCGACCAGCTGCTGAACGAAGCGAAGCTGAAGCCGATCGGCCGCATGATCGAGTGGCAGCGCGTGGAGCAGCTGAAGCCCTTCGGCGGCATCCGCATCGAGGACAACGTCGTCGCGCGAAATGGCGCGTCGGAGAATCTCACGCGGATGGCGTTTTCCGCGCTCTGATCGGCGAGGCGCGTCGACCACCACAGCGTCGCGATGAGAGCCGCACCATGAGGAGGGAGACAGTGATGCAGGTGACGCCGTGATGCGGACGCATCGGGCATTGATGGTTGCGCTGCTGGTCGCCGGCTCGTCAGGCGTCGCAGCCGTGGCGGCCGAACAGCCCGCCACCGACGGCCATCCGTCACTCGACGTCGGCAGCGTGCCGTTCGACGAGCTCGGCAAGGACGTCGACGGCAACAAGGTCACCATCAGCGAGCACCGCGGCAAGGTCGTGATCGTCTCGTTCTGGGCATCGTGGTGCGCGCCGTGCCGAAAGGAGCTGCCGATCCTCGCGGCCATCGCGAAGAAGGTGGGACCCGGGCACTGCAAGGTGATCGCGATCAACTACCACGACGAACCCAAGCCGTTCCGCGCGGTCGCCGATGCGCTGAAGCCACTGTCCATCACCATCCTGCGCGACTCGAGTGGCAAGGCGGCGCGCAAGTTCGAGGTGAAAGGCATCCCGCGCATGATCATCATCGACCGCGACGGCAAGGTCGCGGCCGATCACACCGGATATGGCGAAGGATCCGTGGACGAGATCGTCGACGAGCTAAACCGCGTGCTGCAGGCCCGGGAGACCTGATCAGGCCTCCGGTGCGGTGTCGCGCTGGCTCAGCACACGCAGCGCCAGCGCCGCGTAGACACCGGTGACGATCGCCAGCGCGGCCAGGAACAGGATGCCCGGTCCGTGCGCCTGCGGCGCGAACACCGCCGCCGAGAGGCAGACGATGCCGGAGGCGAGCGCGGACAGTCCGATGGCGAGACGCGCGCGGCGGAACAGGAAGATCCCGATCGCCAGCGCCGCGACGCCGAACGCGAGTCCGTACGGACGTTGCTCGGGGTGATAGCTCGTGAGGCCGAAGGTCCACAACCACGACAACCCGAGCAACAGGAACACGACGGCCGCCGTTCGAAACATCCACACGTAACGAACGGCGGCCGCCATCGACTATTTCTTCGCGAGCAGGTCGCGGATCTCCTGGAGCAGGACTTCCTGGCGCGGCGGCGCCGGCGGCGGCGCGGCCGGATCCGGCTTCTTCAGCTTGTTGATCGTGCGGATCAGCATGAACAACACGAACGCGACGATGATGAACTGGAACGTGATCTGCAGGAAGTTGCCGTACTTCAGGATCACGTCCTTGCCGCCGGGATCGGTCCCGAGCTTCAGGACGAGGTCGGTGAAGTTCACGTTGCCGATCAGCATGCCGATCGGCGGCATGATCACGTCCTCGACCAGCGACGTCACGATCTTGCCGAACGCGGCGCCGATGATCACGCCGATGGCGAGATCGATGACGCTGCCCCTCATCGCGAATTCCTTGAATTCCCTGCCGAGACTCATGGCACACCCCGTTGTTGTTGTTGGGTGCGGCGAGCTTACGGCAGCGCGCCGCGGCAAGGCAAAAACGAAACGGGCCCCCGAAGGAGCCCGTCTCTGATCGATGCGAAGTGCGAAATCGCGTTACTTCGATTTCTTCTTCTTCGCCGCAGTCTTCTTCTTCGGCGCGGCGGCCTTCTTCTCGGCCTTGGCGGCGGCGGCCTTCGCCGTCTTCTCCGCCTTCACGGCCTTCGCGGCCTTCTCGCGACCCTTCTTGGCTTCCGCCTTGGCCTTCTTCTCGGCCTTGTCGACCTTCGGGGCCTCGGCCTTCTTCGCCTTCTTGTCTTCCGGCGCGGCATCGGCCGCGACCGGCTCGGAGCGCTCCACGAGCTGCATCAGCGCCATCGGGGCGTTGTCACCCGGACGCGGCGCCATGTGCAGGATGCGCGTGTAGCCACCCGGGCGCGCCTTGAAGCGCGGACCGATGGTGTCGAACAGCTTGGCGACGATCTCGGTGTCGCGCAGGCGCGAGAACGCGAGACGGCGGTTGGCTTCGCTGTCTTCCTTGCCGAGGGTGATCAACGGCTCGACGACGCGGCGCAGTTCCTTCGCCTTCGGCACCGTGGTGCGGATGGTCTCGTGACGCAGCAGCGACACCGACAGGCTACGCAGCAAGGCGTGGCGATGCGGCGCGTTGCGCGACAGCTGACGACCGGAGAGATGATGACGCATGAGACTTCTTCCTAACTATTCTTCAGACGGTCCGGCTCAGATCATTCCGCGCTCGGAATCGTGCTTCAGGCCCGCCGGCGGCCAGCCGTCCAGGCGCATGCCCAGCATCAGGCCGTGGCTCTGCAGCACTTCCTTGATCTCGGTGAGCGACTTCTTGCCGAGGTTCGGCGTGCGCAGCAGCTCGACTTCCGTGCGCTGCACGAGGTCGCCGATGTAGTGGATGTTCTCGGCCTTGAGGCAGTTCGCCGAACGCACGGTGAGCTCGAGCTCGTCGACGGGCCGCAGCAGCAGCGGGTCGAACTGCATCTCGGACACCTTCGTGCTGGCTTCTTCCTCGCCCTGCAGGTCCACGAACACGGACAGCTGGTCCTTGAGGATGCCGCCGGCGCGACGGATGGCTTCTTCCGCGTCGATCGTGCCGTTGGTCTCGATGTCGATGACCAGCTTGTCGAGGTCGGTGCGCTGCTCGACGCGGGCGGCGTCGACCATGTAGGTCACGCGACGGACCGGCGAGAAGGAGGCATCCAGCTGCAGGCGGCCGATCGGGCGGCTCTGCTCTTCGAACGCGGCGCGATTCGCCGCCGGACGGTAGCCACGCCCACGTTCAACACGCAAGGTCATCGTGAGCTCACCGGCCTTGGTGAGGTTCGCGAGCACCAGCTCCGGGTTCACGACTTCGATGTCGTGGTCCGTGTGGATGTCGCCCGCCGTGACCGGGCCCGGGCCCTTCTTCGACAGGCGCAGCTCGGCGCTGTCACGCGTGTGCATCTTGAGCGCGACTTGCTTGAGGTTCAGCAGGATGTCGACGACGTCTTCCTGCACGCCCTCGATCGACGTGTACTCGTGGAGCACGCCTTCGATCTCGACTTCGGTGATCGCCGCGCCCGGCATGGACGACAGCAGCACGCGACGCAGCGCGTTGCCGAGCGTGTGGCCGAAGCCGCGCTCGAACGGTTCGATGACCACGCGCGCCTGGCGCGGGGCCGTCGGCTGCACTTTCACGACTCGGGGCTTGAGGAATTCGCTGACTGAACCTTGCATTCGATGATCTCCAGGCACTTGCGTGCCACTCTTAACCGGCTGGAAGCCAGCCGGTCCGTGAGTAAATTACTGGCAGTACAACTCGACGTCAGAATCTTCGGGGGGGCCGCCCTTCATTGGGGCCGACCCTGACAAATCAATTACTTCGAATAGAGCTCGACGACGAGGTTCTCGTTGATGTCCGGCAGGATCTCGTCGCGACCCGGAACCGACTTGAACACGCCACGGAACTCCGTGCTGTTCACGTCCACCCACTCGGGCAGACCGACCTGCGTGGCGATCTGCATCGCGCTCTGCACGCGCAGCTGCTTCTTCGCCTTCTCGCGGACCGTGATGATGTCGCCGGCCTTGCACTGGTACGACGCGATCGTCACGACGCCGTCGTTCACGGCGATGGCCTTGTGCGCCACGAGCTGGCGCGCTTCCGAGCGCGTCGCGGCGAAGCCCATGCGGTACACCACGTTGTCGAGGCGGCACTCCAGCAGCTTCAGCAGGTTCTCACCCGACGAGCCGGTGCGGCGCGAGGCTTCCGTGTAGTAGTTCGCGAACTGGCGCTCGAGCACGCCGTACATGCGGCGCAGCTTCTGCTTCTCGCGCAGCTGCAGGCCGTAGTCGGACAGGCGCTGCTTGCGCTCGCCCTTGATGCCGCCCGGCGGCACCTGGAACTTGCACTTGCTCTCAAGGGGCTTCACGCCGCTCTTGAGGAAAAGATCGGTGCCCTCGCGACGCGCGAGCTTGCACTTCGGACCGGTGTAACGTGCCATGTTTCGTGATTCCTGTTAGACGCGGCGCTTCTTCGGCGGACGGCAGCCGTTGTGCGGGATCGGCGTGATGTCCGAGATGCTCGTGATCTTCAGACCACAGGCATTCAGCGCACGCACCGCGGACTCACGGCCGGGGCCGGGACCGCCGACGCGGACTTCGACGTTCTTCACGCCGTGTTCCTGCGCCGCATTGCCCGCCTTCTCGGCCGCCACCTGCGCCGCGAACGGCGTGGACTTGCGCGAACCGCGGAAGCCGCAACCACCCGACGTCGCCCAGGAAAGCGTGTTTCCCTGACGATCGGTGATGGTGATGATGGTGTTGTTGAAGGAAGCGTGTACGTGGGCGATGCCGTCGAGGACGTTCTTGCGCGCCTTCTTCGGTTTTTTCGCACCACCAGCAGCGGCGGCGCCCGAGGCACCACCTGCAGCGGCTTCTGACTTCTTTTCTTCAGCCATGTCTAACTAACCTCTCGCTTAAACCTTGCCCGGGGGCGCGTTCAACTTGACCGCCTGCTTGCGCGGGCCCTTGCGCGTGCGTGCATTCGTGCGCGTGCGCTGACCACGAACCGGCAGACCCTTGCGGTGGCGCATGCCACGGTAGGAGCCGAGGTCCATCAGTCGCTTGATGTTCATCGAATTCTCGCGGCGCAGATCGCCTTCGACGGCGGCCTTGGCCAGCGCCGAACGGATCGCGTTCACTTCGGCCTCGGTGAGGTCCTTCACCTTGGTCGTGGGCTTGATGCCCGTCGTCTCGCAGATCTCGGCCGCACGCGAACGACCCACGCCGAAGATGTGCGTGAGGCCGATGACCACGTGCTTGTTCATCGGGATGTTGATGCCGGCAATACGTGCCATGTTCAGTACCTACCTTTAACCTTGACGCTGCTTGTGGCGCGTGTCGGAGCAGATGACGTAGACGACGCCGCGGCGGCGCACGACCTTGCAGTTCTTGCAGATCTTCTTGACGGACGGACGGACTTTCATGATCTAACCCCTATTAACCTTGCGGCGCGCCGGAGCGGCCGTAACCCATCAGGTTCGCCTTCTTGAGCAGACCCGGGTAGTGATGCGACATCAGGTGCGCCTGAAGCTGCGAGAAGAAATCCATCGCCACGACCACGACGATCAGCAGCGACGTACCACCAAACACGAACGGCACGCCGCCCTGCGTGCGCAGCAGCTCGGGCAGCAGGCAGACCGCGGTGATGTACAGCGCGCCCCACAGCGTGAGGCGGGTCAAAACCTTGTCGATGTATTCGCCGGTCTGCTGACCGGGGCGGATGCCGCGGATGAAGGCGCCCGACTTCTTGAGGTTGTCGGCCGTCTCGCGCGCGTTGAACACCAGCGCCGTGTAGAAGAAGCAGAAGAAGATGATCAGCGTCGCGTACACGACCATGTGCGCGGGCTGGCCGTAACCGAGCGTCGCCGAGAACGTGGTGAGCGCGTTGCCCCACCAGGTGTCGTTGTTCGTGCCGGCGAAACCGGCGATCGTCGCCGGGAACAGCAGCAGCGACGAGGCGAAGATCGGCGGGATCACGCCCGACATGTTCAGCTTGAACGGCAG
>Ga0335075_10002090_pt1 | contig 32397 bp, 28 predicted proteins | sample Lox_Sample_24_FD_206723 | JGI IMG/M metagenome (GOLD analysis project Ga0335075, IMG submission 206723) | Soil microbial communities from Loxahatchee National Wildlife Refuge, Florida, United States - Lox_Sample_2.4 | ecosystem: Environmental > Terrestrial > Soil > Wetlands | place: USA...
CCTTGCCGCCGCCTTTGTGGTGATGCGGCTGGTCCGGATCGACTGGGTCTTTCTGCCGGCGCCGCTGTTGTCGACCGTGCTGCTCTCGGTGCTGCTGACATTGGCGATCGGCTTCGCCGGCACCTGGCGCGCCCTCGGCGCCAAGCCGGCGGCCTATCTGCGCAACGACTAGAAGTCGGGATTGCTCCGGAACGCCTCGTGCGGGTTGTGCCGCGGGCAAAGGGTCATTGAAAAGGTCGCGTTTTGTGCCAATATCCGCGGCGAGGGTCTTCCTCGGCGTGCGTCTCTCTTTGGAGGGGGTCAATGGCTTTGGGTTCGCAGCCCCGCTGGACGGTGCGGTCGGCGGACGCGCAGGTCGGCATCGACGTCGGTCTGCGGGACTACATGCTTCGCGTCTACAACTACATGGCATCGGGGCTGGCACTGACCGGGATCGTCGCCTATGTCGCGGCCTATTCCGGCTTCTACGCCCGGATCATGCACACCCCGCTCCTGTGGCTGATCATCCTGGCGCCGTTCGGTCTCGTCATGGTCATGAGCTTCGGCGTCCAGCGCATGCAGGCGAGCACGCTGCAGATGGTCTTCTGGCTCTATTCGGGGTTGATGGGGCTGTCCCTGGCGATGATTTTCCTGGTGTTCACCGGGGCCAGCATCGCGCGGGTCTTCTTCATCACCGCCGGCACCTTCGCCGCGTTGAGCCTTTACGGCTATACGACCCGCCGCGATCTGTCCCAGTTCGGCTCGTTCCTGTTCATGGGGCTGATCGGCATCATCATCGCCTCGCTCGTCAACATGTTCATGGTTTCGAGCGCGCTGCAATTCGCGATCTCGGTGATCGGGGTCATCGTCTTCACCGGTTTGACGGCGTGGGACACGCAGCAGATCAAGGAGATGTATTACGAGGGTGACGGCGGTGAGATCGCCAGCAAAAAGGCGGTCATGGGCGCGCTGCGGCTCTATCTCGACTTCATCAACCTGTTTATGATGCTGATGCAGTTGATGGGCGCCCGCCGCAACTGATCCGATCCTCGATCTTGGAAGCCTCGTGATCGGCCGGGTCCCCAGCGCCCGGCCGATCTCTTTCAGCATCATTGCTTGAGCCGAGCGGATTTTTCTTCCTCGCGCCGCCGCTCAATCCACGACCATGCCCTTTCTGTCGAGATGATGCAGAGCCAGAGAGACGGGTTTGCGGCACTCTTGACCGTGATTTGACCGAAGATACCCAGAAGGCGCGCGAGGAAGCTTTGCTCTGAGGGGTCCACCGAAACGACGTGCGAAAAGCGCCGCTAATGCGCGTCGTCCCAGCTTTCGGCCCAACCGGTCTCGACGACGAGCGGCACCGACAATTCGCAATGCGGCGCGCAGGCTCCCTCCATGACCGACTTGATCACCGGCGTCGCTGCTTCGACCTCGTCCCGCGGCAGCTCGAACAGCAATTCGTCATGCACCTGCAGCAGCATCCGGGCACGCATTCCGGCGCCGGCCAGTGCTGCTGGGATGCGGGCCATCGCGCGCTTGATGATGTCGGCAGCGGAACCCTGCAGCGGCGCATTGATCGCCTGGCGCTCGGCCCCGGCACGCCGCGCCGCGTTGGCGTCGCGAATCCCGGGGATCCAGCACTTGCGGCCGAAAATCGTCTCGACATAACCGGTGCTGCGGCAATCGGCCTTGATCCGTTCCATATAGGCGCGAATGGCCGGGAAGCGCTCGAAATAGGCGCGGATATAGGCACCGGCCTCGGCTTGCGGCACGCCGATCTGGGCGCCGAGACCAAACGCGCTGATGCCGTAGATGATGCCGAAATTGATCGCCTTTGCCCGCCGCCGGGTCATCGCATCCATCGCTGCGAGCGGCACGCCGAAGACCTGGCTCGCGGTCAACGCATGGATGTCGATCCCGTCGCGGAATGCCTGCTTCAGCTCCGGAATATCGGCGACATGGGCCGCCAGCCGCAGCTCGATCTGGCTGTAATCGGCCGATAGCAGCACATGGCCCGGCTCGGCGATGAAGGTGCGGCGAATGCGGCGGCCTTCCTCGGTGCGGATCGGGATGTTCTGCAAATTCGGGTTGTTGGACGAAAACCGGCCGGTCGCCGCCACCGCCAGCGCGTAGGAGGTGTGCACCCGCCCGCTCGCGTGATCGATCTCGTCGGCAAGCGCATCGGCATAAGTCGATTTGAGCTTGGTCAGCTGCCGCCACTCGAGCACCTGCCCCGGCACCGGGTGTAGCGGCGCCAATTCCTCGAGAATCGAGGCATCCGTGCCATAGGCGCCGGTCTTGCCCTTCTTGCCTCCCGGCAGGCCGAGCTTGTCGAACAATATGTCGCCCAATTGCTTGGTCGAGCCGATATTGAACGCGTTGCCGACCCCGCGATAAATGGTCGCTTCGAGCTCGGCGATGCGCAGCGCGAAATCGCGCGACAGCTCGGCCAATGCCGCGCGATCGACCTTGATGCCGTCCTGCTCCATCGCGGCGACGACCGGCGGCAGCGGCCGCTCGACGGTCTCGTAGAATGCGGTCATCCGCTCGCGCACCAGCCGCGCCTTGAGAAGCATGTGCAGCCGCAAGGCCGCGTCGGCGCGCGCGGCGGCGAAATCGCGCGCCTGCTCGGGCGGCAGCTCGGCAAACGTGATCAGGCTCTTGCCGGTGCCGATTAGCTCCTTGAGCGGGGTGAGCGCATGCTCGAAGGAGCGCTGCGTCAGGGTCTCGATCGAATGGTCGAACTGCCCGCCATCGAGCACATACGACATCAGCATCGTGCAGTCATAGGGCGCCATGGCGATGCCGTGGCGGCCGAGCAGATGGATGCCGGTCTTGACATCATGCCCGATCTTCAGGACGCCCGGGTCTGCCAGCAGCGGCCGCAAACGGTCGATTGCGATGTCGCGCGACAGCGCCCCCGAAGGACCAAGGGCGAGCTCGGCTGGCGGGCGGTGGGCGATCGGGAGGTAGCCGGCGAGGCCCGGCGACAGCGCCAGCGCGATCCCGGCCAAAGCCGACCGGGTGCCGGCCACCGCACTCGGCACCGGCCAAACGGCAAGCGCCCCGGCCTCGTAGGCCGCCTCGATCCAATGGTCGAGACCTTCGAGGGTGTCGATCAGCGCGTAGCTGTGCGGCACGGTAAAGCGCGGCACCTCGGGGATCTGCGGCTCGGGATGCTCGGGCGTCTCGACCGGGGCCGTCACCAAAAGCCGCTGGGTGATGCGGGTCTTCAGCGCCCGCAGCTCCATCTCGTCGAGAAATGGAAACAGCTTCTCCGGGTCATAGGGCTTGACCTCGAGAGCCGCGAGCGGGCAGGGCACCGGCACCTCGTCGTCGAGCTTGACCAGGACCTTGGACAGCCGCGCCTGCTCCTCGTTGTCAAGCAGCGCCTGTCGCCGTTTTGGCTGCTTGATCTCGGCCGCGCGGGCGAGCAGGGTTTCGAGATCGCCATAGGTGTTGATCAGCTCGGCCGCGGTCTTGACCCCGATGCCGGGTACGCCCGGCACATTGTCGATGCTGTCGCCGCACAGCGCCTGGACTTCGATGACCTTGTCCGGCCCGACGCCGAACTTCTCGCGCACCTCGGCGGCGCTGATCAGCCGGTCGGTCATCGGGTCGCGCATCGTCACCCGATCGCCGACCAGCTGCATCAGATCCTTGTCGGAGGACAGGATCGTGACCTTGGCGCCGGCTTCGACCGCAAGCCGGCTGTAGGTCGCGATCAGGTCGTCGGCCTCGAACCCGTCCATCTCGATGCGGCAGATGTCGAACGCGTCGGCCGCACGCCGTACATGCTCCAGTTGCGGGCGCAGATCGTCCGGCATCTCGCGCCGGTTCGCCTTGTACTGGTCGTAGATGCGGTTGCGAAAGCTGGTGCCCGACGCATCGAAGATCACCGCCATGCGGTCGGCATCGGTCTCGCGCCGGTATTTGTCCAGCATGTTGCTGAAGATCATCACGACTTCGGTCGGGGTGCCGTCCGACTGCCGCTGAAACCGCTCGGCCTTCGGGTCGCGCGCCCGGGCGAAATAGGCGCGGAAAATGAAGCCGGAGCCATCGATCAGGAATACATGATGCGGAGCCGCCGGGACCGTGACGGCAGCGGCCGGCATCGCCGGCGTGCCGGCTGCCGGGTCCTGGGTCGCGCTGATCAGATCGTCCACGGCGGCCTCTTGCGACGAGGTTGCGAGGTACTCAGCCGGCCGGCGGTCCGGCGGCATCCGAGGTATCCGGCCGCTCCGAAACGCCTGCGCCGGTGGCCGCGGCCATCGCCCGGTTCACATAGAGGCGCGAGCAATAGGGGCATTCGACCCGGCCGGCGGGCGCCAGATTGAGATAGACCCGCGGATGACCGAGCGGCCCGCCGCCGCCATTGCAGGCTGCGACCATCTGATCGATGTAGATGGTTTCGGAAGGTCCCATTGCCGAGCCGCTTTTCCATTCGAGGGGTCATGCGCGGCCGCCTGTGCCGCGCCCGATGATACCCATCAGCGCGGCACATGCAACGCCCGGGCGGGCCCGAGGCCGGGTTCCGACCGCGTTCTTCCAGCCGGGACAGCGGTTGCCGAGGCCGCGCCTCAGCCCTTCAGCTCTTTGTCGAAAAAGGCGACCGCGTCGCGCCACAGTTCGGCGGCCGGGCCTTCGCGATAGCTCGGCCGGTAATCAGCAAGAAAGGCATGGCCGGCATTCTTGTAGACCTTGACGGTGACATTCTTGCCGCCGGCATCGGCACGCTTCTTCAGCTCCTCGGAATGCGCGACCGAAGGGTTCTGATCCTCCTCGCCAAACACCGCGAACAGCGGGCAGCGGAGCCCGCCGATGAGGTCGAGGATCGGCTTTGGCCGCGAAGGAGTCGTTTCGGCATCGGGCGTGGCGCGGTGGATGAACCCGCCCCAGCAATCGATCGCGGCATCGACCTTGCCGCTGCTGCAGGCGAACAGCAGAGTCTGGCGCCCGCCCGAGCAGAAACCGATCGCGCCGATCTTTGCCGTCGCACTGGGCAACTCGCGCAGATGGGCCGCCGCTGCTTCGAGGTCCTGCACCGCCTCGGCGTCGGATTTGCCGAACATGACCGGCATGACCGAGGCCATGTTGTTCGGATCGGCCGGTCCGCCGGCACGCGCGTAGAGATCGGGAGCGAGCGCGTTGTAGCCGATATTGGCGAAGCGCCGGGCCAGGTCGCGGATGTGCTCGACGAGCCCGAAGGCTTCGTGGATCACGACGATCCCCGGATTGCGACCGGGTTGGCTCGGCCGCGCCAGGTAGCCGGTGATCTTGTCGTTGCCGCTCTTGAGCTCGATGTTTTCGCCGCGCACGCGGCTGGGGTCGGTTACCGCACCGGGGATGTTGGGCATGCCGCTCCTCCTTCAAAGACGAGGTACCGACGATAGCACTCGCGGGCAAAGTGCTGCTATGATCGGCATAGTGCGATCGCGGGAGGCGAGCATGGCAGGTGCAGCAGCGACAGTGGCGCAGCCGGCGGATCGGTCCGAGGCGGCGACGGGCGTTTCGAAGATGAAGGCCGCGGTGGCGAGCGCCGCGAAACCCGATTACGTCGAGGGCCGGCGCAGCTTTTTCAAATATCGCGACCTTGGCGTCGGTGCCGCCAGCGATGGCTGGATGCGAGCGCAGGTGATGTCGGCAGCGACCGGCATGACCCAGCCGACCGGCTGGCATTACCATGTCTGCGAGGGGCAGTTTGTCTATGCGCTGAAAGGCTTTGTCGAGCTCGAATTCGAGGACGGCACGCAGTGCCGGCTCGAAGCCGGGGATTCGTGCTTCATTCCCGGCGGCATGAGGCACAACGAGATCCGCACCTCGGACGATGTCGAAATCCTCGAAGTGTGCCTGCCGGCGAATATGGGCACGGTGCCGTGCGAGGCCCCGGCGAAACGTGGTTGACGGCGAAAGGCGCTTGCAGCGCATCGGCGATCGCTTATCATCGCCTGGTCGCGCGAGTGCTGCTCCGCGGGTGTAGCTCAATGGCAGAGCAGAAGCTTCCCAAGCTTACGACGAGGGTTCGATTCCCTTCACCCGCTCCAATGACAGCGCGGAATTGACGGGCGGCATGCCCGGCAGCGGCGGGCGGCGCGAACCGTGATGGCGGCCGGCATCTTTTTTCGCGCGGGAACGGAATGAGCGAAGCCGGCCCTGCGGTGGGCATCGTCATGGGCAGCCAGTCGGACTGGCAGACGATGCGGCATGCTGCGGATGCGCTCGGCCGGCTCGGCATCGGCCACGAGGCACGAATCGTCTCGGCCCACCGGACCCCTGACCGGCTCTACGACTACGCCCGCGGCGCCCGGTCGCGCGGGCTGCAAGTGATCATTGCCGGCGCCGGAGGTGCCGCCCATCTGCCCGGCATGATTGCCGCGTTGACCTCGCTTCCGGTGCTGGGCGTACCGATCGAAAGCCGTGTTCTGAAGGGTGTGGACAGCCTCTTGTCGATCGTGCAGATGCCGGCCGGGGTGCCGGTCGCGACCTTTGCCATCGGCGAGGCCGGTGCCGTCAATGCGGCGTTGTTCGCGGCGGCGATCCTCGGGCTCGGCGACGCCACCGCGAGGCAGGCGCTCGACCGCTGGCGGGAGGCGCAGACCCGGGCCGTGGCCTCACACCCGGATGCCGAACGCCCGGATGCCGAACGCCCGGATGCTGAACACCCGGATACCGAACCCCCGGACCGGGCGTGATGCCGGCAAACGCGGTCGTATTGGCGCCGGGGGCAACGATCGGCATTCTCGGTGGCGGCCAGCTCGGCCGCATGACCGCACTCGCCGCGCACCGGCTCGGCTATCGCTGCCATGTCTTTGCCACTCGGCCGGACAGTCCGGGTGTCCAGGTGTGCGGTGCGGCGACCATCGCCGAATTTTCCGATGCTGCCGCCCTCGACCGTTTTGCCGCGGCGGTCGATGTCGCCACCTTCGAATTCGAAAACATCCCGGCCGGCGCGGTCCGCCGTGTGGCCGCGACAAGACCGGTATTGCCGCGGCCCGAGATCCTCGAAATCACCCAGGACCGGCTGCGCGAAAAGGATTTCTTGCGCTCGATCGAGGTCGCGACCGCGGCCTATCGCGAAATCTCCGATGCTGCTTCGCTGGCGCGAGCGATGCACGATTTCGGCTACCCGGCGGTGCTGAAGAGCGTGCGCATGGGCTATGACGGCAAGGGGCAGGTGACCCTGACCGCCGAAACCCGCCCCGATGAGGCCTGGTGCCGCATGGGCGGCGAGGCCGGCATTCTCGAGGCTTTTGTCGATTTTGCCTGCGAGATCTCGGTCATTGTCGTGCGCGGCCGCAACGGTGCCTGGGCGACCTATCCGCCGGTCGAAAACCAGCACGTCAACCGCATTCTCGATACGACGATCGCGCCGGCGCGGATCGGCTCCGAAACGGCGATGCGGGCCGAGGCGATTGCCCGTCATGTCGCCGAGAAGCTCGACCTCGTCGGGCTGCTGGCGGTCGAGATGTTCGTGACCCAGGGCGGCGACATCCTCGTCAACGAGCTGGCGCCGCGACCGCACAATTCCGGGCATTGGACAATCGATGCCTGCGTGACCAGCCAGTTCGAGCAGCTGGTGCGGGCGCTGTGCGGCCTGCCACTGGGTTCGGTCGAGCAGCATTCCGACGCGATCATGAAAAATCTGATCGGCGGCGACGTTGAGAAATGGCGCGACGCGCTGAACGACCCGCGCGCCAGGCTGCATCTCTACGGCAAGACCGAAGCGAGGCCCGGCCGCAAGATGGGCCACGTTACCCGGCTCTTGCCGCGACACTAGCCGGGACCGGGAAAAGCGGGCACCATTGCGGCCTGGCGCTGATCGAGATGCCGGAGGTTGCCATGATCCGGCGGCTTTGCGTCACGGCCGTGCTCCTGCTCCTCGCGCTCGGCGCGTTCTGCGGTATCGCCGGTCCGGCACAGGGCGGTCTTCTCAATCCGTTCGGGCTTCTGTTCGGGCTTCTGTTTCTGGTGCTCGCGGCGATCAATTGGAGCCTGTGGAACAGCTTTGCCGGAAGTGTCAGCCGGCCGCAACTGGGCGAGGCGTTCAAGGCGTTTGTCGGTCCAAGTCATGCCGGCGGTCGCGATCGCGCCGGCGACGACCACTACCGCCGCGATGGCGAGCAGAATTATCGCGAGACCGATGAAACTCGGCGATGACGCTGAACCGGTCGCCGGTGGTCAGCGCTGTGGGCGCAGCAGGCGGAGCGGGTTGGGCATCCGTTCGATGATGGCTTCGAGATCGCGCCGGATGCGGCGGATGCCGGCGGCACCGGCCAGACGCCGCTCGACAAAGGCCCGTGTCTCGGCAAAGTCTTCGGAGCGGTCGTCGAGCCAATAGAGCACCGCTGTCGCATAGACCGCGGCCAGGCTCAAACGCTTTGAATAAAAGCTGAAATCGGTCGCAGTATCGCCTGCGGCATACCACATCGCATCGACCGTCCGATAGGTCAGCCGCAGCGCCAGCGGTGTGTGCTGCGGCATCGCCAGGATCGAGAGCGAGCGCCGCACCGCCTCCCGCCACGGGGAGAGGACCTCGAACCGGATGCCGATCGCCACGGCGATCCGCTCGGCCACCCGCAACCCGTCGATCGCCGCCGCCTCGAAGCGATCGAGCATCTGCCGATCGGTGCGGTGGCTGAACGCGGCGACGAGATCGGCAGCACCCCCCGGAAACAGCGCCAGCGCCTCGCTTGCCGGCATGCCGTGCCGCCGTGCCGCCGTCCGCAGCGCCGCGCGCGACCAGCCATCGAACGCGACATCGGGCAGCATCGCCGCGATCAGCGCCTCGCGCTGCGCTTCGGCGAGCGGACTCCTCATCCCGGCCGGGCCTCGGCGAGCAAGGCCGCGAGATCGACCGGGTGGCGCTGCAATTCCTCGGTAAAGAACAGGTGCTGCAGATTGGCCATGCGCTGCGGGTAGAGAATGCCGTCGAGATGGTCGCATTCATGCTGCACGACGCGGGCGTGAAACCCGGCGGCCTCGCGCTCGATCGTTTCGCCGTCGAGCCCGGTGGCGCGATAACGGATACGCAGGTGGCGCGGGACGACGCCGCGCAGCCCCGGCACCGACAGGCAGCCCTCCCAGCCGAACGCCCGCTCGCCGCCCACGAGCTCGACCGCCGGGTTGATGAGCACGGTCAGTGCCTGGGCGGTGTCGCCCGGCATTTCGGTCAGCCGCTCGCCCGACACGAAGAATACAACGATCCGCCACGGCTGGTGCACCTGTGGTGCCGCGAGCCCGGTGCCGCCGGCATCGGCCATTGTCTCGATCATGTCGCGAGCCAGCTGGCGCACCCACGGAGCGCGCGGGTCCTCGACCGTGGCGGCTGGCGCGCGCAGCACCGGGTTGCCCATCTGGGCGATCTTCAGGAGGGCCATGCCGCAAATATGCGGCCGGCGGCGATCGGCGTAAAGCCGCAGTCGGTGTTTGCGATCGCCGGCTTCACAGCGCCGGCCGCAGGTGCTAGAAAAGCGTCCGATTGCCGCAGCGGGCGCTGCGGCCGCAATCTTTTGGAATGGAGCAAAGCCCCCGTGCAAGTCCTTGTCCGCGATAACAACGTCGATCAGGCTCTCCGAGCCTTGAAAAAGAAAATGCAGCGCGAGGGCGTGTTCCGGGAGATGAAATTGCGGCGCAGCTACGAAAAACCATCCGAACGCCGCGCCCGCGAGCGGGCCGAGGCGGTGCGCCGCTACCGCAAGCTGCTGCGCAAGCGCATGGAGCGCGAAGGCTACTGAGCCCGGCGCTGGTTGGGTGCGACCTGCCGGTTCCGGCCTCGGGCTGGTGCCGCACCCGTTCTGCCGCGCTGGCGGTCAGGCGTGAGGCGATCTCGCGTCCTTACTCCATCGCCTTGACGATCTCTTCGGACATCTTCTTGGCGTCGCCGAACAGCATCATCGTGTTGTCGCGGTAGAACAGCTCGTTCTCGACGCCGGCGTAGCCCGAGGCCATCGAGCGCTTGACAAACAGCACGGTCTTGGCCCGCTCGACATCGAGGATCGGCATTCCGTAGATCGGCGAATTGGGGTCGGTCTTCGCCGCCGGGTTGGTCACGTCGTTGGCACCGATCACAAAGGCGACATCGGTCGACGGAAAGTCGCGGTTGATCTCGTCGAGCTCGAACACCTCGTCATAGGGCACGTTCGCTTCGGCGAGTAGCACGTTCATGTGTCCCGGCATCCGCCCCGCCACCGGATGGATCGCGTAACGCACATTGACCCCATCCTTTTTCAGCGTGTCGGCCATCTCGCGCAGCGCGTGCTGGGCCTGCGCCACGGCCATGCCGTAGCCCGGCACGATGACCACCGAGCCGGCATTCTTCAGGATGAAGGCGGCGTCCTCGGCGCTGCCCGCCTTGACCGAGCGGTCGATGTGCCCGCTGCCCGCCGCGGCGGCGACGGCACCTTCGCCGCCAAATCCGCCGAGGATCACCGCGATGATCGAGCGGTTCATGCCCTTGCACATGATGTAGCTGAGGATCGCACCCGATGAGCCGACGAGCCCGCCGGTGATGATCAAGGCACTGTTCGACAAGGTAAAGCCGATCCCGCAGGCGGCCCAGCCCGAATAGGAATTCAGCATCGAGATCACGACCGGCATGTCGGCGCCGCCGATCGGCACGATCAAGAGCAGGCCCAGCGCCAGCGACAGCAGCAGGATCAGCGCGAACGCCGCCGCTGCCTGGGTCACGACGAACACGATGATCAGCAGCACGAGAAGGATGCCGAGGGCCGCGTTCAACGGGTGCTGGCCGCGAAACACCAGCGGCCGGCCGGTGACGAGCCCTTGCAGCTTGGCAAAGGCGACGACGGCGCCGGTGAAGGTGATCGCCCCGATCGCCATGCCGATCGACATCTCGATCAGGCTCTCGCGCTCGATGGCACCCGGAAACCCGATCCCGTATTCAGCGGGCGCGTTGAAGGCGGCGATCGCGACGCAGACGGCGGAGAGGCCGACCAGGCTGTGAAACGCCGCCACCAGCTGCGGCAGCGCCGTCATGTGGATGCGCAGCGCGATCCATGTGCCGATCGCCCCGCCGACCACGATACCGAGGATGATCAGCCAGAAGCTGACGACGTGCGGCGTCAATAGAGTGACGACGACGGCGATCGCCATGCCGGCGATGCCGTAGAGGTTGCCGCCCCGCGCCGTCTGCGGCGAGGACAAGCCGCGCAGCGCCAGAATGAAACAGATCGAGGCGATCAGATAGAAAAAAGCCGCGAGGTTCTCGCTCACCATCGCCCCGCTATTTCTTCCGCTGGAACATCTGCAGCATCCGCTGGGTCACGATAAAGCCGCCGAAGATGTTGACCGCGGCGAGGGTCACGGCGACGAAGCCCATGATCTTGGCGAAGCTCAGACCGTGCGGGCCAGCGGCGATCAGCGCACCGACGACGATCACGCTCGAGATGGCGTTGGTGACACTCATCAGCGGCGAATGCAGCGCTGGCGTCACCCGCCAGACCACGTGGTAGCCGACAAACACCGCGAGCACGAAGATCGTCAGCTCGAAGACAAACGGTGCGCCGCTGACCGCGGGCACCGCATGCGCCTGGGCCATCGACTGCCGGGACAGCGCTTCGAGATGCTCGGCAAGCCGGCCGGCATCGCCGGCTAGCTCCCTGGCGCGCTCGGCCAGAGAGGCGGGATCGGCCATGCGGTTCTCCGTCAGTTGTCCGAGACTGGGGCGGGTTTTGTGGGGGCCGGGTTCGCAGCGCCCGGGTTCGCGGTAAACGCCGGGTTGACGACCGCACCATCGCGGGTCAGCAGGGTCGCCCTGACGATCTCGTCGTCGGGATCGATCGCCAGCTTGCCGTCCTTGTCGATCAGCGGTGTCAAAAAGGCGAGCAGGTTGCGCGCGTAGAGCTGGCTTGCGTCGGCGGCGATCCGTGACGGCACGTTGAGATGGCCGATGATCCTGACGCCGTTCTCGGTCGTAACGATCTCGCCCGGACGGCTGCCTTCGACATTGCCGCCGGCCTCGACCGCGAGGTCGACAATGATCGACCCCGGTGCGAGTTCGGCCACCATCGCCCGGGTCAGCAGAAGCGGTGCCGGCCGGCCCGGGATCAGCGCCGTGCAGATCACGACATCGGTCCGTTTCAGCGCCTCGCCGACCTTTTCGCGCTGCCGGCGCTGGTAATCTTCGCCCATATCGCGGGCGTAGCCGCCGGCGGTCTCGGCCGCCTGCGCAGCGGCGTCGTCGACACTCAGAAATGTGGCGCCCAGGCTCTCGACCTGTTCCTTGGCGGCGGCGCGCACATCAGTCGCCTGGACGATCGCGCCGAGCCGGCGTGCGGTGGCGATCGCCTGCAGCCCGGCGACCCCGGCGCCCATCACCAGCACTCGCGCCGCCTTGATCGTCCCGGCAGCAGTCATCATCATCGGAAAGGCCCGGCCGAACTCGTCGGCGGCATCGAGCACCGCCTTGTAGCCGGCCAGGTTGGCCTGTGAGGACAGCACGTCCATCGCCTGCGCCCGGGTGATCCGCGGCAACAGCTCCATCGCGAAGGCGGTGATCCCGGCGCGGGCATAGGTGGCGATCTCATCCTGGTGCTGCAGCGGTTGCAACAGCCCGATCAGCACCGCGCCGCGCTTGAGGGGCCTGATCTCGTCCATCGAATCTTCGCCGGCGCCGAGCGGCCGCTGCACCTTGAGCACGATATCGGCTTCGGCGAGGGCAGTCTGCGGATCGCTCGCAAGCCTTGCGCCAGCCGCGGCAAAAGCGCTGTCGCCGAGCCCGGCCTGGTCGCCGGCGCCCTGTTCCACCACCACTTCGAGGCCCGCCGCGATCATCCGCTTGACGCTGTCGGGTGAGGCGGCGACGCGGCGCTCATGCGCCCGCCTTTCCTTGATGACGGCAACCTTCATCGCGGCGGCATTCCCTGGATACGCGGGCCTAAGTGCGCAGGCCGGAGTGCGCGGGCCTGAGCGCGGGCGGTCCGCACAATGGCGCGACGGCGGCGATTTGTGAAGAGCGAACCCCGCCGCATCCGGCCGGTCGCCGGCGGCTCCGCGCCCGGCGGTGGTGGAGCGGTCACGCTTTCGCCAGCCTTGCCGCCCGTGCTAGGGTCCGATCCCCGGCTGGTCCGCCGCGCCCGGCGGGGCATCGAGCGCTCGCGTGCCATCTGCCCTCCGGCATGGCGGCGATGCGGCAGAGCCGGAATAAGCGTTCTGGAGGAGCGTTGTCGCCAGAGCACAGATCTGCGGGTTCGCAGGCGCGTGTCGCGATCGGCGACGAACCGGCCCGCGCGCGGTTCGGCGACCAGCTGATCGCGATGTTGCCGCGGCTGCGGCGGTTCGCGCGTGGGCTGACCGGCTTGGCCAGCGAAGCAGACGATCTGGTGCAGGCGGCCTGCGAGCGGGCACTCGCCCGGCGACACCAGTTTCAGGAGGGCACCCGGTTCGACAGCTGGATGTTTCGCATCGTGCAGACGATCTGGATCGATCAGCTCCGCTCTCGCCAGGTGCGCAAGGAGGATGCAGAGCTCGGCGAGGATCGTCTCGGCTCGGACGAGCCGGTGCGCCGGGCGGAGGCACGCCTCGCTCTGAGCGAGGTGCGTCGCGTGCTCGATCGCCTGCCGCCGGAGCAGCGGGCGGTGCTGTTGCTGGTGACCGTCGATGGGCTCAGCTACAAGGAGGCGGCCGAGATTGTGCAGGTGCCGATCGGAACGATCATGAGCCGTCTCGCCCGCGCGCGGACGGCGCTCCAGCTCCAGCTCGAATCTGGGGGTGTGATACGCAGGAGTAAAAGGGATGCCGAAGCGCAGTGACGACCGTCTCCTCGCCTATCTCGATGGCGAGATCGAGGCGGCCGACCGGCGCGACATCGAGGCTTGGCTCGAGCATGACCCGGGCGCCCGCGAGCAGCTTGCTGCACTGGCCGAATCGGCGGAACTGGTGCGCCGCGCCTTCGACGAGGTGCTGCACGAGCCGGTACCAGCCCGGCTGATCGCTGCCGCACGAGGCGACGCGGGGATCAGCGCGGCGACAGCGGCCGGACCGCGGCCGCGCGAAGCCGGTCGGCATGTCCTGCCCCAAAGGCGGCCGCTGTTGCGGCGGCGCTGGCGCTTGGCCGTGCCGCTTGCCGCCTCGATTTGCGGGTTGTTGATCGGAGGCGGTGCCGCCTATCTGGGGGTCGGCCGGCTGGCTGCCGGCAACAGTGCCGATGCCGGCGGTCAGCCGGCGATGCAGGCGACGCTCGCCAACAATCTGTGGCTCGACAATGCCGCGGGCTATTTCAAGCTGTTTGTCAGCGCCGGTGACAACTCGCTGATCGAGGTTCCGGCCGGGAGCGACCCGCGCGAGGCGCTGCAAAAGATCAGCCAGAGCCTGCCGCAGCAGGTACGCCTGCCCGATCTGAAACCGTGGGGGCTCAATTTCCGCGGCGCCCGGCTGATCGTCGTCGATGGCCGGCCGGCGGCGCAGCTCGTCTACACCACCGACAACAAGGCGATCGGGCCTCTCGCCCTGATCATCGGCTCGTCAAAGCAGGCCGATATTCCGCCGACCTTCGACCGCCGGCAAGATGTCAACCTGATCTATTGGCGTCACCAGGGCCGTGCTTACGCTCTCGTTGGTCAAGCAAATATCGGGTATCTTTGGGGAATCGGCAACGACGTGGCCTGGCAGCTCGACGCGATCTAAAATTGCCGAAGGAAAGGGCGCCGCGCAGCGCTCACGGCTCGGATGCTCCCACGGCTCGGATTGGGAAGAGCAGCTCCTTCGCCGCAGCGCGCGGAAGCCCGCCCGCATCGGGTGGCCCGCATCGGGTGGTATGACACCCGAAGGTGGCCCGCTGACAACGGCGCCGGCGGACCGCTGACCAGGAGGATGCGCGACAGGACGACCGATGCGTTTGCTGCTCATTGAGGATAACGAGCGCTTCGCCGAGTTGCTCCAGCGTGGGCTGGTCGCAGCCGGCTTCGTGGTCGACGTCCTCGGCACCGCCGCTGATGCGATCACCGCGCTGCACACCACGCGGTTCGAGATCGTCGTGCTCGATCTCGGGCTGCCCGACGCCGACGGGCTCGAAGTGCTCGGCGATATGCGGCGGAATCGCGATGCCACGCCGGTCCTGATCCTGACCGCCCGCGGCAGCTTGAAGGATCGCGTCACCGGCCTCGGCAGTGGCGCCGATGACTATCTGGTCAAACCATTCGCCCTCGAAGAGCTGGTGGCCCGGCTGCGCGCGCTGCTGCGCCGGCCCGGCAATCTGCTCGGCGTGCCGCTCGAACTCGGCAACCTGACCCTCGACACCACCGCCCGCCAGGTCTTTGTCGGGGACCAGCCGATCTTCTTCTCGCCGCGCGAAATCGCCGTGCTCGAACACCTGCTGCGCCGCAGCGGGCGCGTCGTCGGCAAAACCCTGCTTGAAAACAACCTTTACGGCCTGTCGCAGGAGATCGGGTCGAACGCCGTCGAAGTCTACATTCACCGGCTGCGCAAGCGGCTGAGCGAGGTCGAGGCGTCGGTTCAGATCCACACCTTGCGCGGCGTCGGCTATCTGATCGCCGAAAGAAAATGAGGTGATCCGGTTCCGTTCGGTCGTCTCGCGGATCGTCGCGCTGCACCTGTTGGCGATCATCGCCGCCGCGATCTGCATGCCGGTGGCGCTGTTCATGATGCTCAGCCACGCCGCCCAGGGGCTGCACCAGCGGGCATTGCGCGACCAGGCCGCCGAGATCCTGCGCTATCTCGGTCCCGGACCGGGTGGAACATTGCGGCTGTCGCTGCCGGCGGGTCTGGCCGCCTTCTATTCAGAAGGGTATGGGCGGGCGGCCTATGCCGTGCTCGACGGCGATCACCGGGTGTTGTTCTCCTCCCGGCCGGATGACCGGCCGCTGACGACGGCGCCGCTGACGCAGACCCCGTTCCAGTTCTTTTCGCAGCATAGCGATGGCGACACCTATTACGGGGTCACCGTGACCACCGAGGTCGCCGGGCGGCCGCTGCTGGTTCAGGTCTCCGAGGATCTCGCCCATCGCGATGTTTTGATCGACGATATCGTCGCCGAGTTCTTTTCCCATGTCGGCTGGATCACAATTCCGCTGTTGCTGCTGCTGCTGCTGATCGACGTCCTGATCTTCCGGCGGGCGGTGAAGCCGATTATCGCCGCCTCGGCGCTGGCCGAACAAATCGGCCCCAACCGCACCGAGCTTCGGCTGCCGGAAATCCGCATGCCGCGCGAGGTGCTGCCGCTGGTCCATGCCGTCAATCATGCGCTCGATCGGCTCGATGCCGGGTTTCGCGCGCAGCGTGAGTTCACCGCCGATGCGGCCCACGAACTGCGCACCCCGCTGGCGATCCTGCGCACCCAGATCGACGTGATCGACGACCGCGAATTGGCCGGGCCGCTGCGCCAGGATGTCGAAAGCATGAGCCGGCTCGTCAACCAGCTCCTCGAAATCTCCGAGCTCGAAAGCTTTGTTCTGGGCGATGACGAAATTGCCGACCTGGTTGCGATCGCCACCGAGATCGCCGCGTTTCTTGCGCCGCTGGCGGTGTCGCAGCGCAAGACCGTGGCGGTTACCGGCAGCTCCCTGCCGGTCATTGTGCCCGGCAATGCCGACGCGATCGGCCGTGCGATCCGCAACCTCGTCGAAAATGCACTGGCCCATACCGCGCCTGGAACGACGGTGGAGATCCAGGCGGCGCGCGACGGCGTGATCCGCGTCATGGACCGCGGACCGGGAGTGCCATGGGCCGAGCGCGAGCACATCTTCAAGCGGTTCTGGCGGCGCGACCGGCGGCGCGGCGGCAATGCCGGTCTCGGTCTGGCGATCGTTGCGCGCATCGCCGAAATGCACGGAGCGGAGGTCGAGGTCGGCGAACGACCCGGTGGCGGTGCGGTGTTTGCGATCCGCTTTCCGGTGGTGCTGCCCTCCGGGCCGGTCGCGGCGGGGCGGCTGGAGGTGGCGCACTGAGGTGTGCAGCAGGATGGCCGGCAGGCAATCGGGCCGAAGATTTCCTGGACGGTCCCGGCCGCATCGGGCATCATCACAACCAAGCGGATCGACCAAATTTATCACATCGAATTCAGGGTTTCTCTCTTCGAACTCAGATGAGATCCCGGTTCGCGCTGGCGCATTGAAGTATCGCCAAGAAAGGCTGGACAATGGTTTCGATCGAATCGACCCCGGAAATGGCGGCCGCCGTCTATGCGGCCATGACGCGCAATCTGGCGATCGTCCGCCGCCGTCTGGGGAAACCGTTGACATTGGCCGACAAGGTCCTGCTCGGCCATCTCGATGATCCGGAACATCAGGAGATCGAGCCGGGGAAGAGCTATCTGCAGCTGCGCCCCGACCGCGTCGTGTTCCAGGATGTGCTGGGGCAAACCGGCCTGTTGCAGTTCATGCAGACGCGGCGCGACAAGGTCGCCGTCGCAGCGACGATCCATTGCGACCATCTGATCCAGGCGCGGGTCGAGGGAACCGCCGATCTGCGCGAATCGCTGGCCGAGAACAGTGAAGTCTACGAATTTCTGCGCTCGGCGGCGGCCAAATACGGGCTCGGCTTCTGGGGACCGGGCGCCGGGATCATCCATCAGGTGGTGCTGGAGAACTACGCTTTTCCGGGCGAGCTGATCATCGGCACCGATTCGCACACGCCCAATGCCGGCGGTCTTGGTGCCTGCGCGGTCGGAGTGGGCGGCGCCGATGCGGTCGAGGTCATCGCCGGATTGCCGTGGGAGGTGCTCTATCCGCGACACATCGCGGTCTACCTGACCGGTGAGCTCAATGGCTGGACCGCACCAAAGGATGTGATCCTCTATGTCGCCGGCGCGCTGACGGTGTCGGGTGGCACCAATGCGATTGTCGAGTATATCGGGCCTGGGGCGCGCACCATCAGTGCCACCGGCAAGGCGACGATCACCAATATGGGTGCCGAACTCGGCGCCACCACCTCGATGTTCCCGGCCGACGAGCACATGGCCCGTTATCTGCGCGCGACCGGCAAGCCGGGGCTGGTGCCCCTGTTCCAGCAGCACCAGGATTTGCTGCAGCCGGACCCGGAGGTCGAGGCCGACCCGGCGAAGTTCTACGACCGCGTCGTCGAACTCGACCTGTCCAAGCTCGAACCCTACATCGTCGGGCCGCATTCGCCGGACCGGGCACGGCCGATCTCTCGGCTCCGGGCTGAGGTCGGCGACGCGAAAAACGGGTTTATCGACCATATTTCGACGGCACTGATCGGCAGCTGCACCAACTCCTCCTACGAGGATATGAGCCGTGCCGCCGATGTCGCCGAGCAGGCAAAGGCGCATGGGATCAAGGCCGCCGTCCCGTTCCTGGTGACACCGGGATCGGAAGCGGTGCGCGCGACGATCGATCGCGACGGCCAGATGCAGTCGTTGAAGGACATCGACGGCACGGTCCTGGCCAATGCCTGCGGGCCGTGCATCGGCCAGTGGCGGCGTGCGGCGTCGGAGGGTGCCGTGCCGAACACGATCGTGACCTCGTACAACCGCAATTTCCCGCGCCGCAATGACGGGCAGCCGACGACGATGAATTTTATCGGCAGCCCCGAGGTCGTGACCGCGATGGCGCTTGCCGGAAGCCTGTCGTTCAACCCGTTGACCGACAGCCTGACCGACGCGCAGGGCCGGACGTTCCGGCTCGACCCGCCAAAGCCGGCGCCCGAAGTGCCGGCGCACGGTTTTGATGCCGGGCATGCGACCTATATCAGCCCGCCCGCGGATGGCGGCGGCATCAGGTTGGCGGTCGATCCGAACAGCGAACGGCTGCAATTGATGGAGCCGTGGACCGCGTGGGACCACAAGGACTTTGTCGACTGCCCGGTATTGATCAAAACCCAGGGCAAGACCACGACCGACCATATTTCGCCGGCCGGCCCGTGGCTGCGCTATCGCGGCCACCTCGACAAGTTTTCGGACAACATGTTCATGGGGGCGACCAACGCCTTTAATGGCGAGGCCGGGACCGGCATCGACGTCTTGACCGGAGAGAAGGGTGTGGCGATTGCGAAGATCGCCCGCGACTACAAGGCGCATGGGATCAAATGGGTGGCGATCGGCGACGACAATTACGGCGAAGGGTCGAGCCGCGAACATGCCGCACTGTCACCACGGTTGCTGGGCGGCTGCGCGGTGATCGCCCGCAGCTTTGCCCGCATCCACGAATCAAACCTGAAAAAGCAGGGGCTGTTGGCGCTGACCTTTCAGAGCCCGGCCGATTACGACCGGATCCGCGCCGATGATCGGCTGAGCCTCGTCGGTCTTGAGGAGATGGCGCCCGGCCAGCCGGTCGAATGCCGGGTCAAGCACGCCGATGGCTCGACCGAGATGCTCAGGCTCAATCACACCTTTAGCGCCTCGCAGCTCGAATGGTTCCGCAAAGGCTCGGCGCTGAACCTGTTCCACAGCTGAACCGCGTGGCAGGTCGGAGAGCCCGTGATCGTGCGGCGGCGCCCCTCGTCGCCGACGCGTCAGGCGCCATCCGCCGGCCGGCCGGTGAGAGCAGGTCCGCGAACCGGGGCTAGCGCGAATGCAGCCCGGTCGGGCCGATCTCGACCGGTAGCGGGCTGGCTGAGGCGCCCTGGGAATTTGTCTCCGGCGGCGCTCCGACAACGGCCGGAATGGCGTGAGCCGGCGCTGGTCCGGCACAGCTGCCTAACAATAGGGCGCAGACCGGCAGCAGACCGATCGAAATGGATGGCTTCATCGCATGTTATTACGTTAATTTCTTCTATTATATCTTATAAGTTGTAATTCCGTCAACAGACGACGTGTTCGCGCGGCTTCAACAAAAATAACGGTGCATGGTCGGGCTGGGTGGTGACGATGGCACGCGGGGTCACCGGCGCGTCGTCGGCGCGCCCGATGCGGAACGTCCGAACCATCGTCGCCAGCACCAGCGTCGCTTCGGTCAACGCGAATTGCGCGCCGATGCACACCCGCTGGCCGATGCCGAAGGGCAGGTACGCGAACCGGTCCGGCGGCGGCGCCGGCGCCAGAAAGCGCGACGGATCGAAGGTTCCGGGATCGGTCCACAGGGTTCGATGGCGGTGCAATACCCAGGGTGCGATCAGGATGACGGCGCGGGCCGGGATCGCGATGCCGCCGGCGATGTCGTCGTGGATTGCCCGGCGCGCCAGCGTGAAGGCCGGCGGATAGAGGCGCAATGCCTCCTGCACGACCGCCCGGGTGTAGCCAAGCCGCGGCAGGATTTTGGCGGCATGGTCGGGGCCAAGGTCGAGCGGGCCGACTTCGCTGGCAAGCCGCTCCTGGATCGCCGGTGCTTCGGCCAGCAGGTAGAGTGACCAGAATAGCGCCACCGCGGTCGTCTCATGACCGGCGACGAGCAGTGTCGCCACCTGGTCGGCAAGCGACCGCTTTGCCAACCGCGTGCCGGTCCGCGAATTGTCAAGATCGGCCAACAGGTCGAACAGATCGCCCGGCGCGGGGCTCGGACCCTGTGCGCGGCGCGCGGCGATGATCCGCCCGATCAGAGCGAGCCAGCGCCGGCGAAACCGCCAGCGAGCGATGTCGCGCGGGCTCGGGATCGACGCCGGCAGCAGAAAATCCAACAGGTTCGGCCGGCCGAGGTGCCGGGCGTAGTCCTTGATCAGCGCGCGCAGCTCGACACCCGGTCCGGCGGCCGGTTCTGCCTGATTGAGCGAAAACATCGCGGTGCCGGCGATTTGCAGCGCCAGGAGCTGCATCTCAGCCAAGAGGTTGACCGGGACCGAGACGGCGGCGAGCCGGCGGGCGGTGGCTCCAGCGGCGCGCGCGACGTGGCCGGCGAGCAGTGGCAGGGTGCGCGGCGCAAAGGCCGGGGCCAGGGTGCGGCGCTGCTGGCGCCAATCCTCGCCGGTGCTGAGCAGCAGCCCCTTGCCCAACAGCGGCCGCAGGATGCGGATGCCGGCGGCGGTACGGCAATAGTTCTCCGGATTGTCGACGAGAATGTGCTCGATCGCCGTCGGCCGGCTGATGATGAGCTGGCGGCGGCCAAAGACCTTGCGGAGAACGACATCCTGCTCGAAGGCTTCCGGCGGGAAGATGCCGAGCGCGTTGTCGCGCAGCGAGCGCGCAAAGCCGTGCGACGCGGGGGTGGCGCCCGGTTCGCCTGGCGGCATCGCAGCAAGGGTTGAAGCTTCGCTCACGGGCTTGATCCGGTGCTCCTTTGTCCTCGGCTCGAAAAGTCGGGATCGTGCGGGCTTGTTCCAACCACCTCGGTCGGTCATGCCGCCCGGCATGGGCCGACGGTACCCGCGCCGCATCGCCTGCTCCATGCGCGATCGCGCCCGAATGGCCCCGGATCGACCCGACCGGCTCGGCCAGCTTTCCGGCCGCTCGGATGGCGGCTATAAGCAGAGCCGATCAGTGGCGGATATCTCGCTCGATCGCGTGCCCGGCCACGTCACTCGGCATGATCGCGTCGCTCTGCGCGGTCATGTCGCAGCGGGCCCGCGCGCGCCGGCAAGCCGCCCGGGAGGGCCTATGACCGTTCGTTTCTCCTGCCGTTGCCCGAATGCGGATTACCTCGGCTTTACCGCGTCGCCCGAGGCGATCGTCGCGACCGCAGTCAAGGCCGAAGCGCTGGGTTTCGACGCCATTTTTGTCAACGACCACATCATCGTCGACGGGTCGGCGAGATCGGCGCCGTGGACCAACACCTACGACCCGTTTGTGGCGATGTCGTTTGTCGCCGCGCGCACGACCCGGATCGGCGTCGGCGTATCGGTGCTGATCGTGCCGTACCGCAACCCGATCGCCACCGCCAAGGCGTTGGCGACGCTCGATCGGATGTCGGGCGGGCGACTGATCGCCGGGGTCGGGGCCGGGTGGAACGAGGCCGAGTTCGCCGCTCTCGGCGTGCCGTTCCGCGAGCGCGGGGCGCGCACCACCGAGGCGCTGCGGCTCTGGCAGGCTTGCTGGGCACCGGATCCGGTGTCGTTCACCGGCAGGTTCTGCACCTTTGCCGATATGCGGGTCAGCCCCAAGCCATTGCAGCAGCCGCAGCCGCCGATCTGGGTCGGCGGCCTCAGCGATGCGGCGCTGCGCCGCGCCGCCAGGTTTGCCGAAGTGTGGCAGCCGACGCCACTGCCGGTTGCGGCACTAGTCGAGCGGCAGGCGGCGTTGCGCCGGGCCTGCGACGATGTCGGGCGCCATCGGCCGATCGCGACACGGATGAGCTTTCGTGTCGAAGCCGGCGCGATGACCGCAGCGGCCCGTGCATCGGGCGGCGTGCCGTCGAATGGGCCGACCACACCCGCCGAGGTCGCGGCCGAATTGCTGCGCTACCGCGACGCCGGCGGTCTCGACGCCTTCCAGATCAATTTTCACGGCTGCCGCGACCAGGGCCAGCTGCTCGACGCGATGGAGTGCTTCGCGCACGAGGTCGTGCCACAGCTCGCCTGATCCCGCCGAACTCTCCGATCCGGCGCAAGAGGCTCATCCGTCCCCCCGCCTATGGCTCGGACCAAATCCGCAGCGCGACAGCCAACACCGGCGCGTCCGGGACTATTGTCTACGGCTCCGATGACGGCGGCACCGGTTGCTTTTTCGATGCGTGCACCTATACCGGGATGCTCGTAGCGAGCACGACGCCCGCACCGGAGCCGTCAAGCCTGCTGCTGCTTTCCGGCATCGGGGCTCTGGCGGCGGGCGGCAGCGCGCGACGGCGCAACTTAAGGGATCGGCCCCGCGACCCGAGTTCGCGCGCTGCGGTCGGCAAACGATCCATGAAGTCCGAACCCGGCCGGCCGATGACCCTCGGCAACGCCGCGGCGGCGGGGGTGCGGCTCATCGTTTGATGTCTCGACTGCCGCCAGCAGGTTGAGCCCGACCCGGCGGAAATGGCCGAGCGCTACCGCGCCGAGATGCCGGTCGCTAATTGGCGCGAGCGGCTGGTGTGCTCCCTCTGCCGGTCACGGCGCGTCGATATGGTCGTCGCGGGCGAGCGGCGGTCATAGCGAAGAGATGATTAACATGATGCCGACGGCAGCTAGAACCCCGCCGGATACGATCCCACACCACTGCTCGGGAGGGGCAACGGCGACTGCGGTGACCACCCAAGCGATCATTCCCACCGGGGTGAGGATCGCCCCTATGACTCTGCGAAGTTGCGCGGTCTCCTGCAACCGTTCGGCCGTTCGTCGGCGGCTCCGCATGCGCCCTCAGCGCCCATGGATCATGTAGGCAAGGGCTTGCAAAGGTAACATCGAACACTGCCAATCCAAACAGTCCTGATCAGCGCGGGCGATCCGCAACGCGATAGTCCTACGCGCGCGAGATGACGCAGACCGCGCGGACGATGCCCCGCGCACACCCCCCACCTCGCTACGGGCCGCTATCGACTAGTTGCTTGTGGGGTGATTCGAGATAGATCGGAATGCGGCGGTCAGTTTGTTAGAGTTATCAACTGCTTACAAGTCGATAGTGGCGGAAGAGGCATCCGCGGAGTTACAATAAAATCCGCACATTGATAGTCTCGATGGCGACTTTCCCATCCCAGATGCCATCCCAATGCGCTGGCTTGTGGCGAATGATGCCGAAGAACGGCGGAAGGGACCCTGCGTCAGCCTGCCGCACCTTCGGGCGAAAGAGAAGGCCCCGTCAGGGGAGCGCGGGGCAACGTAGCGAGGAAAGGATGCTCGGTCGATTGTATCGGCCCGGAGAGCGCCGCATCCTCGTCGGCACCACATCCCGCAGCACCGCGTAAAGGCGCAGGGTGGGGCGAGCTTATCGAATGCCGCCACTATCCTTATGCAGGGCGGCCGCGGGGTGGTCCCTAGCATCGCCTCCCTTGCGTCCGCTTCCTGTTCGAAGCTCCGAGCCACGAGAAACAGGTTGCGGTCGGCTAGGGCGTCGCCGGTTGTCGGGATGCGCCCAACCCGACAGCAGAGCGCCGCCTTGTGGCGGAGATGTCGTACCTTGATCATAGCTGCGTCCGGAAAGATCGGGCGGGCTCGTGACCGCAATGCCGAGTTGATCGCCCGCGCTCAGCTCCTCCGACGCACCATCGATTTCGAGCGTTACCGGCTGTCGCCGCGTCTCGCCTCGCTGCGGGCCATTCTCGATAAATTGGAAACGCCGCCGCCGCTACCCGAGCGTCCGCCGCCGTTAACAGCAGCGATGGAGCCAAGCGCCCGATGCGGGAGGCGACCACGTCGATAGCAGGCGATCATGAGTAAGCCGGATCTCGGCGCGATCATCACCGCATTTCACGACAGAGAAATCTACGGCGAGGTGTCATGGTTCTACGACAGTAGCTGGCCGGTGACGCCGGGCGATGCCAAAGCAGGGTTCGCGTCCGGCTGCGCATCTGGTGTCGGGAAAGACACACCTGGCAATGGCGATCGGATGTCCAGGCGTTCCTGGCCGGGCACTGTTCGTGCCGACTCCGACCTTGGTCGCCCAACTCGCCAAGGCGCATGACGAAAGCCGGATCGAGGATCGACTGCTGCACCTCAGCAAACCCAAGCTATTGATCATCGACGAACTCGGCTACCTACCGTTCGAGCCAAACGCCGCGCACTTGTTCTTCCAATTGGTATCGCGCCGCTGCGAGGGCGGAATCATGCTGATCACCAGCAATCGCGCGGTCGGTAAATGGGCACGGCGTTCGGCGATCCGATCGTCACACAGCGCACCCTTCATCGCCATTACCAAGCCCCAGACCGCGAGCCCGGTAATGCTCGGCGATGCCGAACGAACTGCAAAACCCAAGTCAGGTCCCCTCCTGCGAATCGGCAAAGGGATTGGCTGGGTTGGGATGCGACCGCGGAGAGCGGTCAACGCTGGCTCCGTCCGCGTGCCTCGCCCGCCTATCCCCACCGCAGCGAGTTTCGCCTCGCCCATGAGCAGCTGATCGCGGGGATGCGCTGGCCTGCCGCTGAACCATCTTATCCGCCCGTCGAGAGTGGTGGGCAACCCGCCCAACCGCTTCGACCAACATCTAACCAGGGTGGGTGCAAACCCCAACACACACAACTACCGCGTGATCACCGCCACCAAAAGCTAATGCCGACCCCATCAGCTCTGCCGGTGTCCTCGTTATCGAGGGGCAGCGAAGTAGAACCATAACGCGCGCCGGGTACCAGTCGCGAGCGGTTCTGGGCTCTCGATCACGCCGATGCTCGATGCATCTGACCGCAATGAACTCGGATCATCGAGCTTTGTATCCCCGATCTCGGGGCAGATTCACCCCCAGTGACGGTGAATACACCCCGAGTAACGATAAATATACACCGCGGGGGCGAATATACCCTCAACTCGATATGCAAAGATTATTTGTCACGTACCGCTCTACACCTTGCTTCCTGGTGGCATTCGGCTTAGATCGATCGTATTCACTCATACTTGGACGAAGTCATCGTGCATAGCGCTTCGATCGCCGACGCTCAGCCCCTCCCGGCAGAAAAGCCGTTGGCCGTCACCATCGAGGTGACGCGGCGGCTTACTGGGCTGGGCGCAACCACCATCTGGAAACTCGTCAAGGAAAAGCGGCTGCGGACGGCTCGCGTCGGGGGTGGCACACTCGTCATTTACCGCTCAATCGAAGAAGTTTTGGGCCTCACCGACAGCGCCGAAAATTAGGCGGGTCGGGCAATGACTGACCAGGCAGGGACCGATCGGAGCCCGACCGCCAACCGGGGGAGGGGCCGGTCCCAAATCGGCCGGGCGCCATTATCGGGGCGCGGCACCGTGAGCGCGGGCGAAATTGCCCGGGCGCTCGGCGGGCATCGTGGTGGCGGGTGGTGGCGGTGCCTGTGCTCAGTGCATGGCTCGCGCACCGGGCGCAGTTTGTCGCTGGCATTGCGCGACGGCGATAGCGGCGGGGTGATTGTGCACTGCCATGCTGGGTGCGACCCGCGCGACGTGCTGGCGGCGCTGCGCCGGCACGGGCTGATCGGCGGCAGGAGCGGGGTCGGCGAGCCCGCTACTCGGCCACCGCTGCGCATCGACCCTGACGACGCTTCGTGGCGGACGGCACTGGCTCGCCGGCTCTGGGACGACGCCCAGGACGCGTCTAGGAGCCCTGTGGCGGCCTATCTCTCAGGCCGCGGCATTACCATGCCGGTGCCGGCATCGCTGCGGTGGGCACCGACACTGCGCCGCCCGGACGGCACCACTGCACCGGCTATGGTGGCGCGCATCGACGGGCCGGACGGCGAGTTGCTCGGCGTACATCGCACTTGGCTCACCCGCGATGCCGGCGGTGCCTGGTGTCGCCGTGAGCGCGCCATGCTCGGCCGTGCTGCCGGCAGTGCAGTGCGGCTTGCTGCCGCCGCCGAAACCTTCCTGGTCGGCGAAGGCATTGAGACGACGATCGCTGGCATGATGGCGGTCGGACTGCCGGGCTGGGCCGCGCTAAGTACGTCGGGGCTGGTCGCGCTGGCGCTGCCGAAGACTGTGCACGAAATCGTCATCTGTGCCGACAACGATGCGTCGGGAGCCGGTAAGCGCGCAGCACGGGATGTGGCGGCGCGGTGGCTCGCCGAGGATCGGCGAGTGTGGATCGCTATGCCGCCCGAGCCCGAGACTGATATGGCCGACCTTCTTTCCGGCCGCACGAGCGCAATCATCGAGACAGCCGATGTCGCCGCCTGATGGTCTGGACGCGGTGCGCCATGTCATTGACACGGCGCCAGAGGTGACCGAGCGCGATCTGTGGGCCGAGCCGGATATGGGAGTGTTGCAGCTGCATCGCCGCCAGCCCCCGCGGCTGCCGATGGAAGTGTTCGGGCCATGGGCACCCTGGATCGAGGCTACGGCCGATGCGGCTGCCTGCCCGCCCGATTATGTCGCCGCCCCACTGCTGGCGATTGCGTCGGCGCTGATCGGCCACGCTCGGTGGGCGGAGGCTGTGCCCGGCTGGGCAGAGCCGCCGCATCTTTGGATCGGCGCGGTTGGCGACAGCGGGACCGGCAAATCTCCCGGTGCCGACTGTCTGATGCGCTACGTGGTGCCCGAAATCGAGCGGCGCATGATCGCCGACTATCCCGATCGGCTTCGCGAATGGCGGGCTACCGCTGAGTTCGCGGCCGCCGCTGACAAGCGCTGGCAGGACGAGGTTCGCGCCGCTGAGAAGCGCGGTGCCGCGCCACCGCTGCCACCCGCTGTGACACCCGGCCCTGAGCCGCAATCGCCGAGGCTCCAGCAAAACGACGTGACAATCGAGAGGGTAGCCAGCCTGTTGGCGACAGCGGCTCCGAAGGGGTTGCTAATCGTCCGCGACGAGTTGGCTGGGTGGATCGACGGGATGGCCGTGTACAACTCCGCTGGCCGGGCGTTCTGGCTCGAAGCCTATGGTGGTCGCCCGTACCGGGTCGAGCGCCAAAAGCACCCGGAGCCGATCCTTGTTCCGCGGTTCGCAGTATCTGTTTACGGTACGACCCAACCGGACAAGCTCGGGCTGTTGATGCGCGGCTCCGATGACGGGCTGTTCTCTCGCATCTTATGGGCTTGGCCGGAGCAGGTTCCGTTCAGGTTGGGCCGAGAGCCCCCGGCCACTCTATGGGCGATCAGCGCGCTCGACCGCTTGCGTGAACTCGAGCTGCAGACGGGCGACACAGTGGCGCCGGTCATCGTATCGCTGCCTGATCAGGCGCGCGGGTTGATCGAGGCATTCGGGCGCGAAATGCAGGAACGCCAACAAGCGGCCGGCGGACTGCTCCGCTCCGCGCTAGGCAAGGCGCGCGGGCAGGCGCTCCGGCTGGCGCTGGTGCTCGAAAACCTATGGTGGTGCGCAGACGACGGAATAGCGCCGCCACCCGCCCAAATCAGTGCTCGGGCGTTCAGCGCCGGGGCGATGCTGATCGATGTCTATTTCCTGCCTATGGCCGAGCGCGTCTATGGCGATGCTGGCGCGAGCGAAAGCGAGCGTGGGGCAGCGACGCTGGCGCGGTGGATCTTCGCTAATCACCCGAGGGAAGTACACGTGCGCAATCTGCAGCGTGAGGTACGTTTGCCAGGGCTGCAGAAGGCGGAGCAAATCCACGCTGCCGCCGGCGCACTCGTCGACGCCGATTGGCTGCGCCCCCCAGAGTCGGGGAAAGAGTTCGGTAGGCGCGGCCGGATTGCTTATGCTGTCAATTCGCGCGTGTGGGAGGCGGCGCTATGAGCCGCTGGGCCGAGGCATTCGCTGCGCTGTCAAGGGGTGTTGACACTCCTGACACAATGCGACACTTTGGGTCATTGCGCGGTACAGTGTCGCAGAGTGTCCACAGTGTCACGGCCACCAGTGAACCTAAGCCGACGACCGCCACGGGGTGGGGCGATCCCGAAGAAGAGGGCGCCGCAATCGTCGAGCACGATGGTAAAATCCCGCGGTGCCAATGCCAACCGCCGGCACCTGACCAAGGGTCAGCAGGCAATGGCGGTGGCTTTCATCTATCCCGACCCAGACAAGCACGGTCGCGGTAACAAGGCCGAAGCCACAAAATGCCAAGAAACTTGGGGTTTTAGCGATGAACGTCTGCGCCAAGCCCGTCAGATCCTTCGGCAGTCTAAGGAGATGGCGGTGCCGGCCGGCGGGCTCGAATTGATGACGTAACGTCTACGAGATTATCCTCGATCTCGACTGACGCATCGGCATTTCGTCCGCAGCCTCGTGATCCGGATCCGACGCGACCGCTCGGCTGATGCAACCTATACCTGAGACGGTGCCTCCGAACGCGTAAGCACTGCCGCTTCGGGGTTGTACACATACTCGGTGATCGTACCGTCCCTGACTTTGTTGATGGCCTGATCGACCACAAAAAGCGGGACCAGGAACCATTCGCGCGGGATGACGGGTTGCCCAAAACGGTCCCTGATCTCGATATCGAGCCGGGCCGGCCCGAAAACGCGGTGGATTAGGTTCTCAAGCCTGGCTCGGTTGATGTTGTATAACTCATAAGTCGCGACGATCTCAACCTCGGCCATCAGAAACGTCGGATCGAGGCGGGCATTCGCGATCCGCCGGGCGATATCGCCGCCGGTCACGCCAATCTTATGCAAGACATCGCGATGGGCCGCGACGATCGGATGATCGGACTTGCTGCGCAGCACGTAGACGATGCCGCTTGCTTCATCTCCCGCCTCCTTCTGATCGGTGAACAACGGCCCCGCTGATAGCTCGATGATGCGTCGGCCGGCGGAATCCTGCTGCAGCGCTCTTTGAAGGGAGCGCATGAGCAGGTTGCTCTCCGTCCCATTGTCGAAGATCACCCGAAGGCGGGCGTCGATGTTGCCGTGCTCGTTGGTAAAGGGCTCCTCCATCGCCGCGACATAGGCTTTCTGGCCGCCTAGGATATAAAATCGCCCCGGCGCGATCTCAGATTTGCGCTCGAACCGTCTGGTCTGCCGCAGGCCCGCGCCGAGTTCTTTCTGAACCTGCTCGAACAGCGGCTTGAAGCTGTCAAAGTCTTCGCATTTCTGGCGGTTCGCGATCTCCTCGGCCGCGCGTTTCTCGGCAGCCGACCGGACATATCGGAGTTCCGTGATATCGGCCGGCGCAGTCGCTTCGACGCCGAGCTTGGCCAGCAGCTCGTCGTCGTCGAGTTCGTCGGCACCGCCGTCCGGTGCAAATTGCGCGCTACCCAGCAGCCCTTGATAATCGAGCGGTTCCAGCGCGGCGCGGCAATCCACCAGCTCGCGGAGACGATCGAGCCGCACGGCATAGAGGCGCTCGAAGATATCGCGATCTTCGCCATGCTGCGGAACGCGGCCATGCTTTTCGACGAAACGCTGAACCTCCTCGAACCCGGCGATGATCCGCTCCTCGCGTGCCGTCCGGCTCGATTTTTTCTCCGCCTCGATCTCGACGCCAAGCTCTAGGAGGAGCGCGTCATCTTCGGTGGTGAACCCACTAGCCACGCGCGGCCTCCGTCCTCATGCGAGCTAGGAGGGCCACCCCCTCGGCCATGCGCTTTTCCCAGGCGTCTGGCGAGGTGATAGATGGCAACCGCCCGCGTTCCTGCTTGAACTTCAAGGCTCGCCTTGCGAGTTCGCGCGCTTCCTCGGTCGAGAGATTGATGCGCCTGCCGGCGATCACGGCCTCGACCTGTTTCAGGCTGTTCTCGTTCATGGTCTTGGCGAGGATCGCATAGGCTTCCCCGAAGGGGTTAATGCGGTCGATCAGATCGATGTCCAACTCGCGCACATCCATCGCGAACCTGCGGACACCCTCGATGAACGCCGTATTCGGGCCCTTTTCGCCGTCGCCATCACCGCCACCCGAAGCGATCTCTTTGGCCTTCTGGGTGAGATTGAGCGCGGTGACGGCGTGCTGTCGGACCGCCTCTCGGTCCTCCTCGTCCAACTCTGGGTACTTATCCTTGATGATCTTGCCCATGCGCAGCTGGGTCAACTCCTCGGGCACCAGCTCTTTGTCGAAAAGCCCGCGCTCGATCGCGCTCTTGTCCTGAACAAAGGCGGCGATGACCTCGTTAAGGTCCTGCTGGCAAATGCGTTGTGCCTCCTCGCTCTTCGGCGCGACAAGGCCCTTGATCTCGATCTGGAGCCGGCCGCTCCCCTCGTCAAAGCCGACATTGCACTTGTTCAGATCATAGCCGCCTTCGCCATAGTCGAAGCCGGGGGTTGGCCCGCTGTTCGGGTTCTTCGGTTTGAATTCGAAGCGTGGCGCCAGCACCTGCTCCATCAGCAGACTTGCCGCGATGGCCTTTAGCGTGTCGTTGACCGCCTCGGCGACGGCCTGTTCGGAAGCGTCCGGTTCGGCGATCAGATTGGTGAAGCGGGCGCGGGTCTTACCCGGCGAATCGCGGGTGGCGCGACCGATGATCTGCACGATCTCGGTCAGGCTCGACCGGTAGCCGACCGTCAGCGCGTGCTCGCACCAAATCCAGTCGAAGCCCTCTTTCGCCATGCCGAGCGCGATGATGATGTCCACATGGTCGCGGTTGTTCTTCTGCGCCGGGTCCTTCAGCGCGGCAACAACCCGGTCCCGTTTGGCGGGATTGTCGTCAACCAAATCGGCGATCCGCAGCACTCGGCCTTCAGCCGTCCTGACCAGCTGGAAGCCGGTGGCGGGATCGACGCCCTGCCATTCTCCCAGCTCTTCGATGATGTGCTCGACTTCCTTGATCTTGTCCTTCGTGCTTTCGCGCGCATTAACGCTTGGGATGTGGACGATTGTCTTCTCCGACGGGTCGAGCACTTTCAGGATGTCGTCGGTATAGGAACCGGCATAGAAGAAATAACCGATATCGAGCTGCTTCAAATATTCGTAGCCGTTGAGCTGTTCGTAATAGGTGTAGGTGACCGTATCGAACTTCGCTTCGTCCTGCGGCGCGAGAACCGCTTCGGCATCGCCGCGGAAATAGGAGCCGGTCATCGCCACGATATGCACGCGGTCGCGGGCGATGAACTGGCCGAGATGCAGGCCGAGCTTGTTGTCGGGATTGGCGGAGACGTGGTGGAACTCGTCCACCGCGATCAGCCGGTCGTCAAATGCCTCGATCCCGAACCGGTCCACCGCGAAACGGAACGTCGCATGCGTGCAGACGAGCACCTTGTCGTCGCTGTCGAGAAAGGTCCGGACCGCGCTGACTTTACCGCCATTGTCCGGACCGGGGGCGTCGCAGAGATTCCATTTCGGCGTGACGGTCCAATCGGCCCAAAAGCCGAATTGGGTCAAGGGTTCGTCATGAAAGCTGGCCCCGATCGCCTTCTCGGGCACGACGATGATTGCCTGGAGAAGCCCCTGGTTGTGCAGTTTGTCGAGCGCGATGAACATCAGCGCCCGGCTCTTGCCCGACGCCGGGGGCGACTTGATCAGCAGGTATTGCTCGCCGCGATGTTCGTAGGCGCGCTCCTGCATCGGACGCATGCCGAGCGCATTGGCCCTTGTGGAGGCGCCGGTGCGGGCATAGGTGACCGAGACGGAGGGCACGGCCAGCCGTCCCCGTGGCGTGCCGGAGCCGCCCGGCAACACCAGCCGGGCCTTCCTGAAGAAGTCTTCGCTGGCCTCGGGAATATCCGACGTGTCGATGTCGCGGTCGGCGATCGCCGCGATCTCAGCCAGCCGCTCTTTTGAGATGGGCATCGAAAAGTTTCCGTTCATTGGGGGTCGCTTTGCGCGCGCTGATGATCCGTATCGTGTCATCCCGGTCTGTGTGGATGACGCAGGCTATCACGACACCGCCGATGAGGCCGTAGCTGCGCTCTCTGATTTCGCCTGGGTCGCTGTCGTCTTCAAGGGACAGCATCGGGCCGTCGAAGATCGTCGCCGCTTCCTCGAAGCTGATGCCGTGCTTGCGCAGGTTGGCGCGGTTCTTGTCCTCATCCCATTCGAACCGGCTCACCACTAAAACCCGGTGACCGGATCAGCACAATCGGACATCTCGAAATACCCGGTTCGGACGGGCGCTTGCGGTCGGGATAGAGGGTGATGGCGGTGACCTCGCAGCCGCACCGCGCCGCAAGTAGTGCTCGTCAGTCCGATTGCTTGT
>Ga0335075_10002091_pt1 | contig 32389 bp, 31 predicted proteins | sample Lox_Sample_24_FD_206723 | JGI IMG/M metagenome (GOLD analysis project Ga0335075, IMG submission 206723) | Soil microbial communities from Loxahatchee National Wildlife Refuge, Florida, United States - Lox_Sample_2.4 | ecosystem: Environmental > Terrestrial > Soil > Wetlands | place: USA...
CGACGCCGTGCTTCTACGGAGAGGTCTAGAGGCTAGACCTGAGAGAGGCGGGCGTCTCCTGCTTCCGGACCCGTTGCCGTTGCTTCTACGGAGAGGTCTAGAGGCTAGACCTGAGAGAAGCGGATCATGGCCGCATTCACGCTTGAAGAAACTGCTTCTACGGAGAGGTCTAGAGGCTAGACCTGAGAGGTGTCGAAGCATGCGGTGGATCGGTATGTCGAGCGGGTGCTTCTACGGAGAGGTCTAGAGGCTAGACCTGAGAGATCCTGATCCAGGGCGAAACCCTCGGCAACGTCTCGCTTCTACGGAGAGGTCTAGAGGCTAGACCTGAGAGAGATCCGCAAAGGTGCGAGCCGCCCTGATTCGTCTTGCTTCTACGGAGAGGTCTAGAGGCTAGACCTGAGAGCGGACGCCCCGGTCCACGAGTTCGGCGGAACGATCGCTTCTACGGAGAGGTCTAGAGGCTAGACCTGAGAGCGGGTGGCAATCGGAACATCACCGCTGGGATCGGTCGCTTCTACGGAGAGGTCTAGAGGCTAGACCTGAGAGAACGAGCCCAGGCGGGGTAGCGCCACCTAATTCTTGCTTCTACGGAGAGGTCTAGAGGCTAGACCTGAGAGCACGCCCGGCAGCGCACATTCACCGAGCTACTCGTAGCTTCTACGGAGAGGTCTAGAGGCTAGACCTGAGAGGGCTCGCTTGAAAAGGTATCGATTTGCAGGAGGAAATGGAGCTTCTGCGAGCGCTTGGGGGAGAGTCGATCGGTGCGGGTGATGGCGATGGTGATCGTATTGAGAAGTTGGTTATTTGCAGGGATTAGTGTCTGCGAGGGCTGGCTGGGTTTCTTGCTTGACCTCAGTGCTCGCGGTGGTTGAGCTCGTCGGTCGTCGAGTCGGGCTTTCTGATCACCATATCTCTGGCTCGGTGGTTGGGAGATCTGGTTCGGTGCCTAGGTGTTCGACCTTCGTGGCGAGCCGACCGGCTGGGGGTCCGAGGTCAAATATGGACACGGAATCTTCTTCGAGCTCGATCTCCTCTCGCAATTGCCGGCGGAGGTCTATCAGTTCCATCTTGGTGAGGTCACAGATATAGACGGAATACTGGAGTCTCTCTCCGAAGTCGGTCACCAGCCCATGTACCTTGCGGAGTCTTTTCGGTGTGCGAATGTCGTAGGTGACTATGTAGCGGGTGCGTTCGGCCATCTCATCGGGTGATCAAGGCTCGATACTGGTCGAGGTCGCCTTCCAGCGCGCTCGCCAACTGCCTTGCCTGGAGTTCCATGGCGCGACGGTACGAGGTCTTGTAGCCGAAAAGAGGATGAGTCGCGGACACCGCCACCCTGCGTTCGTACGACTTGATCATCGCTGCCCGACCACGCTTGTTCAAGGACACCGCACCACCCCGCCTGACGAAATGCCGTTCCTTAACCTCGCCGTTGTTGAGCGCCATGATGACCGCGGAATCGGCGATCAAGGGCCGGAACTCTTCGGCCAGATCAAGTGCCAGCGAAGGTCGCCCGAAATGGGGTTGATGCAGGAAACCGACCTGAGGGTCCAGCCCAGCGGCAATGGCAGCAACCGTGGTGTCACGCAAGAGCAGGGCATAGGCGAAAGAGAGCATCGCGTTCACGGGATCGTTCGGCGGACGCCGGTTCCTGCCATTGAAATCGAACTGGGAATCATCGGAACGAAGCATGGACGGCAGGTTTTGGAAGTAGATTCGGGCAGCGGCACCCTCGACCCCCAACAGGCCGGCTACCCTGTCGCAGGACCGGGCCTGTTTCGCGAGCTTCTTGAGTTGATCAAGCTCATCCGCGATCTCGGCGATGCTGAGACGTCGAAGCAGCGTTCGCTGATTGCGGATCTTGCCTTCGACGAAGGCGGTTGCAAACGGCAATGCCTGCTCCGGATCGGCCGCGATACCGAACTGCAGCTGCCGACGGGCGACCCAGGAACCTCCATGGGCGATCGAGTATCCCGAGAACCAGCCCCCATGTGTGAACCACAGGATCGGGATGTCTTCCTCGAGGCAGGCTCGAACCACCGCCGCGCTGACGGTGACGTTCCCGAACACGGCGAGATGGCTGATGTCGATCATCCGTCGATTGCCGATCTCCTCGCCTTCGTGCTCCAAGACCAGGCGCTTGGACCGTTTCCGGAGAAAGGCGCCGGGAGTATTGACATACAGGGGCTGGGCGGGACTGTCCCCGGCGATCAACCGCCGTGGTGCGGTCCCTTCGCCGGATTTCAGCAGGTTGGTCTCATCGGGAAGGCAGACCGTGACAAGCGAGCATCGCCCACACTTCGGATCGTCGAGCAACGGCGGAGGCGGGCTTGGTCGAAGCACATTGCTCCTCACCTCGGCGACTAGACCCGAGATCCATTCTTCGGCGTCATCGGGAATCTGAATTTCCTTCCGCATGCGCGATTCGGCGAAGAAAACCTCGGCGTGCGGTACCTCGAAACCCTGTTCCCGAAGCAGGAGTGCCTGCGCGGTCAATTGAGCGAGTTCAGGCTCCCAGACAGGAACCTTTCCTTTCCGTGGTGCCCCTTTCTTGGTCTCGACAGGGATCGCCTCACCCGACCCTAGCTCCACCTTGTCCAGCTTGGAAATTAGGCCGAGACGGGCTGAAGAGATGGTCACCGAGGTCGCGGTGCCCGCGGCGTTCGGGTCGTTGTCGACTAAGGGGAGTGAGCCACGTTGCTCATCGACCCGCCTGTGGACATCGCTCCCCTCGGCAGTGTCGGCATTTTCGACGAATGCCTGAGCCTCCCACTCGAGCCACGCCAGTCGAGGACAGTAGACATGCTCGTTGAGGATCCGGACCGGGACTAGTGCCGTATCTGCCGAATCCCGATCGTCTCGGGTCGATGTCACGCGACCCTCCGTCCCCAGCGGAACACCGACACCATCGTGTTTATCGGGACCGAGGTCGACCGGTACACGGCGGTGACTCCCCGCCTGGAGAGAAAATCGACATTGGGCTCGGGTTCGTGGATTTCAGACATGCTGAAATAGGTCTTCAGCTGGCGGGAGTCGAGCCGGGAAGTCCAGATGGGCCAGGACACGCTTGACTGATCTGTGATCAGCGGGCCGCCGACCATTCGTCGCCCCCGGTGGAGCACACCGTATGGGGGCAGTCTCAGGAGACCCAGCCAGAGCAGCTTGTACAGAAGAACAGAATGGCTGCCGACACTCGACGGGTTTCGACCCGTGGTTCCACCGAACGTCTGGACCTCTGGGCTGAGACCCAGCCCGAGTCCCGAACCGCCGTTCTTCCAGAGCGGTCCCTCCACGAGCTCCACTGCCAACGTCTCACGATCAAGCTTCATCTTTTCCTTGACGCTCGAAAGGTCAGCCTTGACGCCGCGGAGGAGCCGATTTCTTCCGGGAACACCACCGTCGTCCAGCGCGGCCTCCGTGACCAGGCAGTCGAGCAGGCGCCTTTCCGCTGCCAGCCCCCGATCACTCACCGCCCGACGAAGGCGGCGAAGTTCGGAAACCGGATCGGCGGCCTCGGACAACATCGGCTTGATGGCTTGCCCGAGCGTGGTCGCCCATGGAATCAAGCCGAGATCGGGCCAAGGGGCCTCGATGATCGCATCGGCCACTTCGTCTGGACTTCTGTTTGTGAAGACCTCCAAGATCAGGCCGATCGGGGCCTCCCGCCATGCGGCGGTGGCGAGGTCGCCAGCATCTTCGAGGGCCGAGAGGAGACCAAGAGTGGCGATTGGCATGTAGGGCGCTTCGGGGCGCATCCATCCCAATTGGAGATCCATCACTTTCCTTCCGATGAGACAGTTCGATCGGCCAACACGAGCAGAGCCTCCAGATAGGCGAGACTCCAGACCCCCAGTCGGGATCTGAGTCGGGTTGATCGGGCCAGCGACTCTCCGTCTTCCCATCCATCATCGCCGTCGCCGTTTGCCACCCCCGAAAGCCCGTCGAGACTCACGCGGAAAGGGCGGGGAGGCGAGCCTCCGATCGGTATCGGAGGTACCGGATGGTTCTTTCCGTGGTGGGAGCCGACCAGGTGGAGCAGCAAGTCGAGATCCACCTTGTCGGGAGCTAGGTCCCCATTGTCTCCGGCTCGAATCGCGTCCCGCAGGACACCGACGGATGCCTGCTCGTGCCGGAGTCTGATCGGCATGCCGGAGGCTTCGCGTGCCGAGTGGTCCCGGCTTCGGTCCTTCAGCCCGAACTGGCTTTTCGCCAGAAGCTCGCCCACGGCCGGCGCGACCCCACCGTGAAAGAGTCCCTGCATGCGGGGGTCGGCCTTGCCGAGGTCATGGGCCAACCCGGCCAAGGTCAGAGTATCGATCAATCTTTGGTCCAAGCTCGCCGCAGAGGCAAACCAGCCCGCCCGGCCGGCAACGGCACGGCCATGAGCCCGAAGTGTGGGCGGTGGAGAGTCCTGCGGTCTCAGTTCGCTTGGATCCTGCGTCGTCGGCAGCAGGATCCATCCCCCGAGCACACTCCCGGGTTCATCCTCTCCGTCGAGGATCGCCGCAGCCCCGGGAGACCTGTCATCCAAGCCATCAGGTGGATCGAACCCTTCCCCGAGGTCCAAGAATTCGTTCATATCGAATTCACTCACAGGCGAGAGGCGACGGATCTGCATCGACGCCGGATCGAGATTCTCGATCGCGGGGTGTCCGGCAAGATCGGAGAGAAGCTTCGTCGCCAGATCACGAAAATCATCGGTGCCCTGTTCCAGGTCGGCCAGGCGGCCGGCCAAGTGGTTGATCCTTCTCAACCGACCATCGGTCATCAGGTTCGGCGAGAAAGCGATCTCCAAGGCGCCATGTGTCAGTCGGATCGGTATTTCGGCACCGTTCTCGGCGGGCCGCAGATCGGCCGCCACATCGGTGTCCTTGGACGAACCGATCGCGATACCGAACTCGTCGAATCCGCCGAGTGCCGTGGGTAGAACGATCAGGTCCCCCGGTTTCAGCTGCCCGATGCCGACGGTCTCCCCGCCGCTGACGCCGGCGCTGTAACCGGGAAGCCACCTGGAGTCGCGAAGGACGAAGTAGGGGATCCCTTCGAACCGTTCGGGGAAGGCCCGTGAATCGAATCCCGCTTCAGCGGGTCCCTGGCCTTCCAAGTCAGCCCCATCCAGAACCTGCCTGCGCAAGGTACTTCCCTTGGCGCTACTGAGGCCGGTGAGGCTGCGCAGCAGGTTGCGGGCGGCGTTCAGGCTGATCGAAAGTTGCTCGGACCGGTCAGGAGGGGCCAGTCTCAGCAGAGCGTCCCGGTATGTCGTCGCCGACTCATCATGTTCGCGGAGATCGCTGCGCCAGCAGATAGACACATCGTTGTTCGGCTCTGAATGGACTCCGTACAAGAACACGTCGATGTCCGGCTCCGCCATCTGATGTGGCAGCGGGTTGGTTTCGACCAGTCGGTCCATGACGTCGTCGGTCAATGCCGGCGCTGGATTTCGTCGAAGTGATGCGGGTGGGGGATTGGCGGACAGCGTTCGGACCGAGACATCCACAGCCCCGGAGTCGGTGGCGGTGGGCAGGTTCGACAGCCATTGCCACGCAGCTTCTTCGTCGAATTCGTACAGCGGAAAGTCTGGTTGACGAACCACGGTGATGCGACCGATCTTCCCGGGGGTCCCCGCGCGGTTCACTCGACCGAACCGCTGGACCATCGCCACCGCTGAAGCCGATTGGGTGACCATCGCGTCGACATCGATGTCGAGTCCCACCTCTACGGTCTGAGTCGCGACCAGGACAAGCGGAATCTCAGTCTCAGCTCCCTCGAAGAGAACCTCGCGCCGGGATGGGAACCCATCCGACGATTCGGTGTCGTCCGGGGCAATCCGGGCATCGAAGATTCCCTGTCGATCGGCTGGCCTCTGGGGCCCGACCAGGAGCATCCTGTCCAGGCTGGTCCTGTTTCTGGCCAGCTGATCGAACACCGAACGCGCGGTTCGAACCGAGTTGCACACGCAGGCGACCTTGGTCGCTCCGTCCTCGATGAAGCCGGAGATAGCCGCAACCAGCGCGTCCATCTGATCCTTGTCACTCTGGCCGTCTGGCTCGACCAAGGTGGCCTGCTTGGGAGCCTCCAGGCGGGGGCGCAGTACGACCTGGTCAGACGGAGACAGCCCCAGCGACGAGGCAGGAGTCGTCGCCTCAGGTGAGAGCGTGGCCGAGAGCCTCACTATCGAGACCGGCGGTGCGACCGGGTTCGGTTCCTCGCGTCGCCACCCGGCAACCTGACCAATCGTTTCCGCGAACGGTTCCGCGAGATGGGCCTCGTCGAGACAGATCGTGGTGTCACAGGCGGCGAGAGCCGCGCCGGTCTGGCGCGATGCCGAGCCCAACCCGAAACCGCGGAAAAGCATGCGTGAACCGATCTGTCCCACGGTGCTGGTGATGATCTCGGCCTGAAGCGGATGTTGAGACGGTGGCGACATCTCGACTCCACCTCGCCAGCGAGACACGAGCAAGGGAGGTCCCAAAATCTCGGGATCGATCGTCTCATCCGCCCTCTTCAGACCTTGGAGTCGTTTCGCCACCTCGAAGAGTGGGTCGTTCGGATCCCCCTGTAGCCAAGAGAGCGAAAGCAGCTCGGCGAGGGCGCGAGCTTGTTCATATACCTCATCCACGAGAATCCGGCGATCGATCGCCCAGACAGTTCGGACCCCGACGGTGCGTTCGAATCCGGGTCGCTCGGCCTGTTCGGCCAATGCCCAGACCAGGGCCTCGATCACTGTGGTCTTGCCACAGCCGGTCGGTACATCAACGATGTCCGGTGGACGATCGTTCGCGGCCAGATGGGCGAACTCACGCTGCCACGGATATGGCGAACGGCCTTGTCGAACCAGCTTCAGGAAATCATCGAAACCGATCATGATGCGACACCAGCGACAATCGGCGTCGCAGGATCCGAATGGTTTCCGGGAGACGCCGCCGGCCGACAGAGACCGAGTCCGAAATGGGATGCCTTGCCCAGCAGTACGGGCCCTTCGATCGGTTGATCGAAAGTGAGCCGCAGATGGCTGTGAGGACCAGTCATCGAGGCCCTCCAGGCTGGGGGAACGGCCTGGCTGGACAGGGGCCTGTCGGGTGCTCCGGCGAAGGGAGCGTTTTTCAGTACCTCTACCTGAACCGGTTCCGGCAGTCCGGCAAAAGAGCAGTCCGCCGCGATCTGGCGAGCCACTCCACGGGGTCCTGTCGAAGTCCTGCGACGTGCGTGAATCACCGGAGTGACCGTCTCCCAAACTCGACTGGGTCCTCGGTACAGCGGTTCCTGAAGGGTTTTCATCGGAGTCCGGCCGGGTGGCGAAAGCCTCAACCAGAGGCGGCCCGCCCCCGGCAGGTCGATAGACCTGCGCTCGTCTCCGAGAACGAAGCGACGCAGTCCGTCTTCGACCAGAAGCCTTTGTTCGAGCACATCGGGTACCCGCGACTCGTGAGGAAGGATCACGGCCAACCCGCGAATGAGCCCATCGGCGGGAATCAATTTGGGTTCGGAATCACTGACAACGCGAGATGCCACCACGCCGACATGTGGAAGCGGAATGAGAGCGACGTGTGGTTCGGAGCCGTGCCCGCAGAGAATCCCTGGCGCCTCGTCGGGAGACCCTGCGGGTCCGTACGTGCCGAGGAGGGCACTTCGGAACGCGCGGGCAACCAGATACGAAGCGGAGGCATGTGGCCACAGTTCGCTTTTTCGGCCGCCACGACTCTCACTCATGTCGAGTTCGAGCATGAGCATGTCGCCCCAGTGGGACTGACCCAGGGGAATCTCTTCGAGCAGCGATTCGATGCGGTCCACGGTCAGGTAGGGCATCGTGGTCCCCATTGCCACGTTCTGTACGTGGCCCGAGTTCTGAACGGCTGTCCTGCCGGTGGAACGTCGGGCCTCATGGCGCCGGTCGAACTCTCTGAGCAGCCGGGGATTCGGGACCCTCACTTCAGTGGCTTCGAATGCAAGCTCTGGGACGGCACGCCAGCGAGGGACAGCGTCGGCTCCAGACGGATCATCGGTGCCGATTGACAAGATGACGGGAGACCGTGAGGTTCCCAGGAAGGTGACTTCTTGGCTCATGATCCTCAATACCTCGAGGTGCTGCGCTCCGAGTCTCAGCTCAGGCCATCGGACCTCGATCTTGTGATCGCCGACCACGGTTCCACTCTTGAAGACCTCTGTCTGATCGCCGGAGAGTTTTCGAAAGGACATGCCCTTCTTCTTGATTTCCGAACTCTCCCTGCTGCGCGGAGCCCACCTTGAAGCGCTGCGGAACTCGGCCACGGTCGGGTGGCCGGAGACCTGGTTGGTCGGTGACTCGGGCAGAGGGGCTTTCAGCTCGGGTGGGTCTGCCTCACAGATCGCAAGGAGGACCTCCCGTGCGGCTTCGGTTTGAACCGCATCCGACTCATGTGCAGCCGCCAGCAGGGCTCCCACCAGCCGCACCGGACTGGGAGGCCATTCGGCCCGGCCGAAGGATTCGGCCGAAAGGGCATAGTAGACACCGAGCGGGAAGCGGATCTCGATCCGCAACATGATCAGACCTGCTTCTTGGCAGCGGAAATCGACTTGGCGACCAAGTCGTTGAGCGTCTTGCCTGCCTGGAGTCGTACATGCCGGTCCTTGATCCCGACCTTGGCTACAGAAGCGTCCAGTTCGCGGCGGGCTGTGGCCAGATCAAGTTCGAGTACCTCGCTCGTTCCGTCCGGCCGGGCCAGCTTGAACTCCATGGGCTCTTGGGGAATCAGAGCCGCTCCCGAGCGGAGGTCCCAGCCTTGATCCGCCCGCAGCAGGAGCCCGAACAGGCCGAGCCAGGCCAGCATGACTCTGACTTCGGTTGCGTTGTAGTTCTCGAAGCCGAGTCGTCGGAGTGAGGGAAAGGAGAGATAGCCCTGGAACAGAGCTTGATCGATCGCAACCGTCTCCTTGGTGCGCTGCGGAGGGATCGAACTGAGTCCCTGCTCGGAGAGTTTCTTTGCGCCCTTTGGGCTGTCGCTTGCTTCTCCGAGGTTCAATGGATCACGGCGAGCGGCCACCGGCTGCTGTACCTGCGGATCGAGACCGAGGAGCGAGGTGGTCAGGCTGCGTGCGATACGTACCTGCCCGTGCGGGCCGGTACGGTGCGAATCCCATGCGCCGAAGAGAAGGTCGTGAGAGGAGGTTTCCAGGAGTGCGTCAAGTCGTTTCACATGCGCCAAGGTCAGATCATGGCCTTGCTCGGTGTCTTCGAAACGGACACTGTTTTCGTCTTCTGAAAGCCTGAGCCAACCGTCGAAAATTCGGTGGGGAGCGGCCAGCGTCGTGACGGTGATCTTCGGTTGGTCTTCGCCCGGTTCAATCGTGGTGGTGGCTACGGGGAGTGGGTACTCTCCGGCGTCGAAAAGCTCGATCAGGGCATCTTCGATCCGGTTTGCAGAGGACCCGACACTGTCAAGTTCGATCGTCTGTCTTTCGATCCCGTCGATCTTGCGGGAGTGAATCTCGAGATTCCCTTCGTAGGCGGGAGGCTTCACGCTCATCCCGGCGGCCGGACGCAGCAGCTGTCTGATCTCGATCCCGGCTGGTCGGTTGGCCACGGGGTCGGAGCTGAGTCCTTCACGTAGTGCCTCGGTGATTTCCATATCGCTCTTCCTTGGTCGATTGCGGAGATTCTTAAATTGTGTGACGGAGGAGTCCGGGCTCTTGCTGGGCGCGGAGCTTGCTCACGTTGAGGTCATCACTGACCTGAAACGGCGACTGACGTCAACACGACGCCATTTTCCAACTCACTTCTACGTTGAGGAACTTCGCGTGAATCTGTCTATGGTTTGTCCGGAGATTTTTCGTAGGCCCATCCGCGGAGCGGATACCCAGTGCCGCTTTGATGGAAGTCATCACCAAGCAGCCAGTAGTAGAGATTTCGATAGCGGTAGTCGGGGTGGAGCTTGAGACCAAAACCTCCGATGACTCCTATAGACGAACTGCGGAGCAACGGGAACACCGCCTCGTCGAACAGCTGCGAATGGTGCCGTTTGTGTCCTGCGACGTATGCGAGCGAGCATCCAGTCACTAGGTCTGCCAGTTGCAGAAGCCTCATGTGGGTTGAGTCCGCTGTGAACATGAATGAGAGGTGATCGAATTGGACGAAGTCGGTCCCGTCACGAAGTGTCTCGAGACAGTTCGCCAAGAACTGATCCTCCTGCTTGCGGTTGCCGCCACTTGGACGGTCGGATATTACGATGGCTTCTCGGTCGACGCCCTTCAGATGGTTGTTTGCTCGCTCGAGCAGGAGCCGGGTCACGTCCTCCTCGGGTGAGGCGGACGTGCTGATCGCATAGTTCGACTTCTTGTCTTCGATGGCAACCAAGGCTCCGACATGAAGTCTTTCAGCTGCTTCTAGACAGTCTCGATAGAAACGTTCCCGCTCTTCTGCAACGAGTCCCTCGCGCATCCAAAGACTCTTCGAAGGTGACCACTTGAATTCCTCATGTTCCGGGAATCCGAAATCGCTGCATATCGTCGTGAGATCAGCTTCCAGTTGAATTGCGCTCTCGCTGGGCACGTGAATCGCCCCGACTGCCGCCAAGGGTCCCATGCCTTCACGTGCCGGCCGATTCTGGGAAGAGTCGTCCATGACTATTAGATCCATTCACTAGAGGATATGGATCAAATGGGCGCAGTAGCACCTCGGCAGCGTTGATCAGATCCGAAGGTGCGCCGGGCGTCGTTCAGCACCTCGATCAGCCGGCCGGTCTCTTGGTTCGCGTTGTAGACGGCGTGGCTCGAGTGCATGATTGTTGCCCGATGGTCATGGCGCTGAGCTCTCGATCAAGAGACAACATTCCTCGAAGAGCTGGGAAACGGTGACGTTGTTCCAGTCGCGAGTCAGTAGATCCATGCGACGCTTTTCCAGGCCGTACTTGTTTTCCAGCAAGAGGACGACTTCCGCCATGGCTAGGGAATCAAGTTCCAGATCTTCGACCAGCCGAGGGTTCTGGGGCATGGCTCCCACGTCTTCTATCGTCGCGATGAGTATCAAGTCTGCCTTGAGCTCGGCAGGGGACAAGCCTGCGCCGGATGGTTTGAATGGCTGCTGGGTCAACTAGTGCCGTCGATCAACGTTGCGTATCGGGCTTTCACTTCGTCCCAATGCTCTCGGAAAAGACTCAACGTGAAGCGGTCCCAGTATCTGCCGGCCGCAAACATGTGGTCCTTTAGCTGTGCCTCCACCTTCAGTTCTGACTTGAGTGCCATCCCAAACTGTTCGAGGTTGAACTCAGGCACGTCGAAGTAGACCTTTCGCAGCGGCCAGTTTGTGAAGGAATAGTTGAGGAAAAGCAGTAGTGCGCTCATGGTCCTCATCGAACGATCTTCAATTGAGAACTTGCTTACGGCAACACTTGCTATCCCGTCCTGAAAGTTGGCGTCGTAGAGCGAGACCATCGCGATCGCCTGGTTGTCAGACGCACTCATTGCGATGAACTGTGCCAATGAGTTTCCCCAAAGGCTCTGGATCCACTGCTCGGGGCTCGGGGTAGATCCCCGAAACCGCCATCGCACTCCGATCTCCCCGCTCATCTCCAGACTGCGAAGAAAGGTGTAGTCCTCGGGCCGGATGGGGCGTAGCCAGACGATGCCATTGGAAGTAGGCGGCGCAAAAAAAACCCTCGATCCAGGTTCTTTCGGTTCGATATCGGGACCGTTTCGGGCTGTCCAGTCGGTGGCGAGACTCATCCGGTTCCGGGTCCGCCGAACTTCCAGTTTCTGCCGTTTTCGGACAGATTGCCTCCGATGTATCGGTCACCGAGGCCCCAGAGCCGATCCGCTGTTTCTTGACGGGTGTGCCATTGGCCGTTCTTGAAAGTCTCAGCATCCGGATTTTTCATCAACGAAGCCTGGTTCGAGTATCCCCAGTTTCCGTTGCCCATGTCAGTTACTCCTGGTCCAGGGTCGTAGACTTCGCCATAGTAAGAGTGGCGTTCAGACACGGTGAATGGTTCCGGCCAAAAGCTTCCTTCCAGATAGCCGATCCATTGGTCGCCGACCCAGACCCACCAGTTTCCGGCGACCTCGCGAAGGCCAAACTTCAGCGTGATGAGGTTATTTGGGGGTGCGGTGGGAACCAGGTTCTGGCCCGGCGTGTACTGAGCACCCGGCACCGGGACGAAATGGCAATTGTAGCAGCTACCTCCTGGAAGCCCATGGCTCTGGTAGTCGTCCTTGTTTACGTAGGTAAAGATTCGTGGCCCGCCAATGGCTTCGGCACGCCAGCCAAGTTCAACCGAGTAATCATGGTTGAGGCCCATGAGGTTTATTTGCGCAATTGAGTGGCTAGCAAAGTCGGTTTCCGGATCGGCGATATTGACCTCGAACGATGCTCCCTCGGCGTACGACCACTCGTGGACAGATACCCACCTGTAGTTTTCGGAGTCGACTTCATACCTCGGGCTGGCGGTGTCTTCAAGTTTTCCGGTTGTTGCTCTCGCGACGCCTGTTTCAGCCGGACTGGGCTTGTAGGCCCTGGCGGGGCAACTTTTTGGGCTGTGCCGGTCAGGGGCAGTGGGTAGGCGACATCCCCTTCGGGACAAGGCGGTTCAGGGAGCTTGTTCACCTCTTCAAACTGACGAATGAGGCTTGTCTGCTTCATGTCTTCCCCTTTCGCCAGAGGCAACGGTGGGGGAGGCTCGAGACGATTTTCAGGCCCGATTGGCTTACATTTAAATGTGTCACGATCGAGCCAACCACGCTCGGTCGACTTGCCGTTCGCAATGCCTGCTCCTACGAGCAAGGCGCTTGCGGCAAGGGCGGCGGTCTTCGTTGGTCTCGAAACTGTCATTTTCTCCTCATGAGTGTTTGTTTGGTCCGGACCAAACAGGCCCGGCTGTGTTCGGGGCTTAGCTCCAGCTTCGGCCTAGATGTCTGGCAAGACCGTGGTGGTCATCACCGCGGACGTGATTTCAACATCGGGCCATTCGAACCCCATGCCTTGGACGATCAACCTGACTGATCGCGTTCCGGTGCCGGCTGGTGCCAAGAAGGCTTCGAAAGGCACTGTCGCGTCGTCCATGGCCGCCATGGTCGTTGGCATCAAGGGAGTTATGGCCCTGCCATCTACGTCGACGTTGAGGATTAGCCCGGACCGAGCATCAGCCGGGAAATCTTCTCCCTTGGAGCTAACGGTCACCGCGCCGGAGATCTTCATGTTCCCGGTGTCATCAATGGGCACGCTGTCCGCGAGAAGGACCAAGTTCTGAGGCGGAGAGCATTTTATTTCGGGGCCGTCTGTACAGAAAGCACTCCGAACGATTGTCGACTCGTTGATTTGCACTCCAGACATTCCGATCGGGAAACCCAACTGCTCGGTCCCGACGGCACCGGCCTTGATCTGGCTCTCACCCACCGCCCCAGTTCTCATCTGCCGAGATCCGATCGCGCCAGGGCGGATCTTCTTCGAGCCAACCGCGTTCGGTCTGATCTGGGCCGTGCCGACGCTGTTCTTCGGCAGGCTCGTGATCCCGGCGTAGGCGCCACCGCCCAACGCGATGAGCATGGCAATGAATGCCAGCGCGATCGCTACAAGGGAAGGGCTTCTTGACCACCTGGGACGTCGTGTCCGGTCCAATTTCCTACGCTCCTCGTTGGATGAGTTCTAGATCATACAACATGTATCCACACTGAGTGTGACAAATGTGCAACATGTCGCGATAGGCAACTCCTATCAGGCGAACCTATTCCGGTCGAGCGCTAGGCCACGAAATGGGTAGATCTAAAGCCCGAAAACCCGCTGGGCATCAAGCAGCGCCGCAACCAACCGGTCGGTCTCTTCATTCGTGTTGTAGACCGCGTAGCTGGCGCGCGTTGTGGCGGGCACGCCCAGCCTCTTCATCAGTATCTGAGCGCAGTGATGTCCGGCGCGGACCGCGACTCCGTGGCGGTCGAGGATCTCGGAGACGTCGTGGGGATGGACCCCTTCGAGTTCGAAGGAGATGATCGCCTCGCGGTTTGCGAGGTCCTTCGGTCCGAAGACGTTCAACCCGGGGACCTCGAGCAGGCGGGGGAGGGCGTACTCGGTGAGTTCGCGTTCGTGGGCGGCGATCGCCTCGAGGCCGATCTCGTCTACCCACTTGACCGCGGCCCCGAGACCGGCGGCCTCGGCGATCGGCGGGGTGCCCGCCTCGAACTTGGCGGGGACCGAGGCCCACGTGATCTTGTCCTTGGTGACCTTGCTGATCATCGAACCGCCGCCTTCGAAGGGGCCCATCTGATCGAGCAGTTCGCGGCGGCCGTGGAGGACACCGATGCCGGTCGGTCCGTAGAGCTTGTGGCCGGTGAAGCCGTAGAAGTCGGCGCCGATCGCCTGGACGTCGATGCTCATCTTCGGGGCCGATTGGGCTCCGTCGATCAGGGTGAGCGCCCCGGCGGCCCTGGCCTTGGCGACGATCTCGGTGACCGGGTTGGTCGTTCCGAGCACGTTCGATACGTGGGTGAAAGCGAAGATCTTCGGTTCGCGGGCCAGGGCCTCGTCGAGCTCTTCCATGTTCAGGCGGCCCTCGTCGTCGATGCCGACGTACTCGAGCCGGGCGCCGGTGCGTTCGGCGATCAGGTACCAGGGCACGATGTTCGAGTGATGCTCCATCTCGGTGAGAAGGATGCGATCCCCGGGACCGAGGTTGTCCTGGCCCCAGGACTGCGCGACCAGGTTGATCGAGGCGGTCACGCTCCTGGTGAAGATGACCTCACGCGGTGAGGCGGCGTTGATGTGTTCCGCGACCGTCTTGCGGGCACCCTCGTAGAGGTCGGTCGCCTCTTCGGAGAGCTGGTGAACGCCGCGATGGACGTTGGCGTTGTGCTCGCGGTAATAGCGGTCGACCGCCTCGATGACGGCGGCCGGCTTCTGGACCGTCGCGCCGTTGTCGAGATATGAGAGCGGCTTGCCCTTCACCTCCCTGTGGAGGATCGGGAATTCGGCGCGGATCGACTCCAGCGACCTGGACAGGGCCGGAGTCGAACTCGCCGGGGTGCTCATGCCGCCGCTTCGACCTCTTCCTTGATCCAGCCGTAGCCTTCGGCCTCGAGCTGGTCGACCAGTTCCGAGCCGCCCTCCTTGACGATCTTGCCGTTGTACATGACGTGAACCACGTCGGGCTTCACCATGTGCAGGAGGCGCTGGTAGTGGGTGATCACCAGGGCGCCCATCTCGGGACCGGTGAACTTGTTGATGCCCTCGGCGACGGTTCGCAGAGCGTCGATGTCGAGGCCGGAGTCGGTCTCGTCGAGGATCGCCATCTTCGGCTTCAGGAGCGCGAGCTGGAGCAGCTCCATGCGCTTCTTCTCACCACCGGAGAAACCGTCGTTGAGGTAGCGGCTGGAGAAATCCTGGGGGATGTTCGCGAGGTCCATCGCCTCACGGGCCTGGGCGGCGAACTCCTTGATCTTCAGGGGCGCCTCGCCACGGGCCTCGCGCTGGGCGTTGAGGATCTGACGCAGGTACTTGCTGACCGCCACGCCCGGAATCGCGACCGGGTACTGGAAGGCCATGAAGACACCGGCCTGCGAGCGCTCGTTCGGCGCCATCTCGGTGATGTTCTCGCCGTTGAAGATGATCTCTCCCTCGGTCACGTCGAGGGCGGGATGGCCCATGATCGCGTTCGCGAGGGTGGACTTGCCGGAACCGTTCGGTCCCATCAGGGCATGGACTTTGCCCTGCTCGACCTTGAGGTCGAGGCCGCGGAGGATCTGCTTGTCCTCGACGCTGACGTGAAGGTTTTTGATCTCTAGCTCTGCCAAGAGATTGGCTCCGTTTCTGTGTTTCTGTTGGGGAAGGCGCGCGTTCAGGCGGCGCTGCCGACGACCGGCCGGCGCTCTTCGGCCGGACGGGAGAATTCGACTAGTTCGGCCAGGGTCGTCCCGGCGAGGGCGCGGTTGACACCACCCTGGACCCGGGTCCAGAGAAGCTTGGTCGCGCAGGCGCGGTCGGTGTCACCTTCATGCGAACAGAGCACCTTGCCCTCCGGAGTCTCATGGAAACACTCCATCGGGGCGATCTGTCCTTCGAGGGCCTCCACGACCTCGACCATGGTGATCTCCTCGGCGGGATGGGCCAGGCTGTATCCGCCATGGGCTCCGCGGGTCGAAGTGACCAAACCGGCCTTGCGCAACTTCGCCACCAGATGTTCCAGATAGGAGAGCGGGAGCCGCTCTGCTTCCGCAACGGCGTTGAGGGAGACAGGACCGGTATTGGGCTGACGACCGAGTTCCACCATGAGGCGAACTCCGTATTCGGCTTTCGTCGAGAAAAGCATCGCCACATATCCTACGGCATCAGTCGGGTTGCCCAGCCGACCGTCTCCGGTGGCGGGCCATGCGACGCCGCAAACGGCGCCAGGGCGACACTTTCAACGATCCGCTCGCCGACGAGCCGAGGGCGCGGGCGAGCAGCGAGCCCTTGAAAGCGCCCGGTCCGGGCAGCTCGATCCGGATCTCGACCTGGCCGGGAGCCCCGCGGACCGTGCGCGTCATTTCCGGGATCAGGTTCTCGAAAAGCTCGGTGGCCGAGGTGTTCGATTCCAGCACCAGCGCGAGGAAGTACTCGACGCCCTCCTCGGCGGCCCTCCGGGCCAGTCGCTGGAGCAGTGCGGTGCCGAGTCCCTTGCCCTGCCAGGCGTCGCTTACGATGATCGCCACCTCGGCCTCGTTCTTCACCTTGGTCTCCGAGTTGCGGACCTTTGTCTTGATGTACCGCGCGACCCCGACCAGGGAGCCGTCCTCGGGATCGATCGCGATCAATGCCTCATGCTCGCTGTGGTCAACCTCGGTCAGATAGATCAGGTCGCTGTCGGTGAGGCGTTCCACCGGAGCGAAGAACCGCTGGTACCTGCTCTCGGGCGTGAGCGTGCTGAAACCTTTCTGGAGCAGCGCCTTGTCGCTCGGGCGGATCGGCCGGACCAGCACCTCGATTCCGGGCCCGAGAGCGACACGCTCGCTTTCGGCGTCGGCGGTCACGGTTCGATGAGTCCCTGCCGGATGGCGTAGCGCACAAGTTCTACGCGGTCGCGCATGCCGAGTTTCTTCATCGCGTTGGCGCGATGGTTTTCGACCGTTTTTTCGGAAAGGTGGAGTAATTCGGCGATCTCACGGGTCGTGTTGGCCTCGGCCACGAGCTTGACGATCTCCTCTTCCCGTGGTGTCAATTCCGAGTGATCGTGTTCACCGCGTTCGAGCACGTCCCTGATCAGGGCCTGCTGGGCGGCGGGGGAGAGGAAGGGCTCGCCGCGCTCGACCGATCGGATCGCCGAGAGCAGGTCGGTGTCGGCCTGCGACTTCAGAACGTAGCCCGAGGCGCCGGCCTTCAACGCCTCGAACAGGTAGCGCTCGTCGTCGTGCATCGAGAGGATCAGCACCGGCACCTCCGGTGCCTGGGCCTTGATCTCCCTGGTGGCCTGGAGGCCGGTCAGGCCGGGCATCTTGACGTCGAGGATGGCCAGATCCGGCCGCCGCTCGATCACCAGATCCCTGGCCTGGATCCCGTCGGCGGCCTCGGCCACCACCTCGAGATCGGGCTGGCGTTCCAGCAGGAGCTTGATTCCCGAGCGGACGATGCCGTGGTCGTCGGCGATCACGATCTTCATGCGATCACTCTGCCGGTCCTCGTTCAGCGGAAGGTAAGTCCGGCACCGTGAGCTTCACCGAGGTGCCGTGATCGGGTCGCGATTCGATCTGGAGATCCCCGCCGACCAGGATCGCCCTTTCCCTCATGCCGCCCAGGCCCAGGCCCGAGGTGGCTTCGGCGAAGGTGAACCCGCTGCCGTCATCGATGACCGAGAGCTCGACCCGGTCGGAGCGGCGGGCGAGGCGCACCCGGATGCTGTGCGCCCGGCTGTGCCGGATCGCGTTGCCGAGGGATTCCTGGGCCACCCGATAGATCACGAGCTGAACGTCCGGGTCGAGCCCGCTCACGTCGCCGTCCACCTCGAACGTGGCCTCGATCTCGCTCTGACCCAGCTGCTCGATCTGTCCGGCGATCGCGGCGCTCAGACCAAGATCGTCGAGCGCGGTGGGCCGCAGTTGGCGGGCGACGGTGAGGAGCTCATCCATCGCCTGGTGGGCGAGGGCGCTGGTCTCGACCAGTTCCTTCTCGAGCTCGGGCGGCGCGGCGGCTTTCGCGGCTTCGAGGCGCAGCAGAACCCCGGTCAGCGACTGGTTCACCTGGTCGTGGAGATCACGCGCGACCCGGGCGCGCTCCTCCTCCTGGGCTTCTAGCGCGGCGCTGGAGCTGCGGCGTCGCTCCGCCTCGAGGCGGCGCATCATGCGAAGAAAAGCCAGCTCCAGGCGCTCGACCTCCTCGGTTTCCGCCTTGCCGTCGATCTCGGGTGGCAGGTTCGCTCCCGGCTGGCTCAGATCTACCTTCTCCATCTCGTCGATCAGGTGTTCCAGCGGGTTGAAGCGGCGGCGCAGGAGGGCGATGTTGAGCAGGCAGGTGATGCCCGCGGTCGCGGCCACCAGTGGCACCAGCACCTCGACGTGATCCCAGTCCAGTCCGGTCACGATCGCGGTCGCGATCGTCGCGAAGGCGACCATGAACGCGTTCAGGGTGAGGACCTCGGAGAACAATGGCCGATGCTTCATCACCCCATCGTGCCATGATCCTCGGAGGTGCCGGACGAGCATCACGAAGCGGACACGAAGATCTACTTGGCCATCAGGGAGGAATCAGTGGGGAAAAACAGGTTGTGGGGAGTCTTGCTCGGCGGGCTGCTGACGATCGTGCTCGGACTCTCAGTGAGCGGTTCGGCCCAGGCCGCCACCTCGAACGTGGCGGTCTCCGCGGATCCGACCGAGGAGAAAGCCGTGACGCTGACCATCTCCGGTCAGGCTGAGGCGAACCTGAAGCTGTGGGTGGTCGTGTATCCCGTCACCCGTACCACCGGCACCAGCTGTCCGGGTGATGATCCGTTCGACCTGCTGACCTCCGCCTATGCCGAGGTTCTTCTCAGAGAGGATCCCCTGGTGGCGGGAAGCTACGGGCGAACGGCCACCTTCACTCCTGAGGACGCGGGCTCATATCTGGCCTGTTCGTACGTAGCCGAAGGCGAGCGCAACGCGGCGACCGCCAAGGCGAGCAGGACCTTTCAGGTCAGGGAGCCGAATGTCACTTCGACCGTGACCTCATCCGCCGACCCGACCGAGGGTGTGCCGGTGACGGTGACGGTCAGCGGTCAGACCGAGGTCAACCGGAAGCTCTGGGTTGTCGTGATGCCCGCGAGGAATCCCAGCTGCCCGGGTGATGATCCGTTTGACCTTCTCACCACCGCGTATACATCGATCCTCGTCAGGGAGGATCCAGTGCCGGCGGGGAACTATCGGCGAACGGCCACCTTCACTCCCGAGCAAGCGGGTCCCTACCTGGTTTGTTCGTATGTGGCCGAAGGCGAGCGAGCCGAGGCGAACGCGAAAGTGACCAAGGCGCTGGAAGTCCGGCGAAAGGGAGCCTTGATGTCGGTCACGGCCGATGGGCCCTTCCGGCATTTCTCGAAGAGTCGGTTCTCGGTCGAGGGCTTCACGGAAGTGGCTGGTGAACTGACGACCTACATCTATCGCGATACGCAACCGTGCCCCGCGATGCCAGACGGCAAGTCGGCCAAGGATCCGGTGGAACCCGGCAAGTTTGAGAGCAGGGGATGGTGGATCGTCCCCGACGTCCCGACCCGCAGTCGGGTCTGTGTCTATCTGTCCGATCGGGACGGAGAGGTCGTTGCGGTCAGCTCGATGGAGGTGTCGGTGAAACGCAACCCGGCCTTCATGCCCAAGCTCATCACGCGCAGGGGGAAAGTGGGATTCGGCGGTCCGCCGACACTCAAATGGAAGTCCGGGATCGGCCCCGGTACCGCCACGGATTTCGTCGAGATGTTCCGCAGGAAGCCCAGGCCGTCCAGTCGCCCGATGAAGGTGAATCTCGATTCGGTGTGGTTCTCGGGCGGCTACAGGGCCGGCTTCTGGAGCCTGAGCTTTGACCGTTCATACGACTGGGGATACGGCCGCTGGTGGTGGCGAATCCGTCGAACGACGGCCACCGGGTATTCGGAGACGAGCCGTCCGCGATTGGTCATAAGCGCACCGTTCCGGCGCTGACCGAGCCGGTCCCCTCTAGGGACCTCACGGAGGGGAACGGGGGATTCCCCCTATGGACGAAAACGGCTCGCGCCGCCATGATGGCTGGCATCGATTCAGTACGCGGTGATGCCTGCCGCTTCAATCTCACCAAGGAGTCTTGATGACAACCACCAAGGGGTCCACCTGGGGCGCCACATTGAGGACGACGATCCTCCTCGCGACCCTTTCGGGTCTGCTCGTCGCCATCGGATACATCGTCAGCGGTGGCAATCCGAGCACGACGCTGCTGTTCCTCGGCATCGCGGTCGCGATGAACTTCTTCTCCTACTTCTTCAGCGACAAGCTCGCCCTGAAGATGAGCGGCGCCCAGCCGATGGAGGAATCCGAGAACGCCGCCTACTTCCAGATGGTCCGGGAACTCTGCCAGCGGGCCGAGATCCCGATGCCCAGGCTCTACGTCATTCCGCAGGACCAGCCGAACGCTTTCGCGACCGGACGCAACTACAACCACTCGGCCGTCGCCGTGACCGCCGGCATCACCCGGCTGCTCTCCACCGATGAGCTGCGCGGTGTGGTCGCTCACGAGCTGGCCCACATCAAGCACCGCGACATCCTGATCCAGTCGGTCGCCTCGACGATCGGTGCCGCGATCACCTACATCGGCTACATGCTGATGTGGTTCGGCAACGACAACAACTCACCGCTCGGCCTGGTCGGCGCGCTGGCCATGGCGCTGCTCGCGCCGCTCGCCGCCTCGATCATCCAGCTCGCCGTCTCGCGTCAGCGGGAGTACGCGGCCGACGCCGGAGGGGCCGCGATCTGCGGCAACCCCGAGTCGCTGGCCAGCGCGCTGCTGCGGCTCGAACAGGGCGCCGAGGCGATCCCGATGAAGGGCCGTGTGAACGAGGCATCGGAGCCGCTCTACATCGTCAAGCCGTTCAAGGCAGGTGGCCTGAAGGGCCTCTTCTCGACACATCCCCCAATCGAGGAGCGGGTCAAGCGCCTCCGCCAGATGCGCCCCTCGCTGTAGCGAACCGCATCGGAACGAAAAAGGGCCGCCCAGATGGGCGGCCCTTTTCTTTGCGCTTCTTGGTTTCTACTTGCGCTTCTTGTTGGCCTTTTTCACCGCGGGCACGTTCAGGTCGGCCCCGTCGGTGCGGCTGTTGCCGGCCTCGTCGGTGAGCTTGACGCTCAGGGCGAGTGACCCGGGCTTGTAGGTGGCTCCGACCGGAATGGTGATCGTCGAGGTTCCGTCCGCGAGTTTCTTCGAGGCGCGGAGCCTGCGCTTGCCCTGGCGCGCGGTGATCGCGGCGGTGACGTTCTCACCGCTGCGGACCTTGACCGTGAGGGCCCGTTTCTTCGCGCCCTTGCGGATGACCTTGGCGGAGGCCAGGTTGGCGTCGAGCACCTGGTCCGGTTCCGGCACGGGAGCCACGTAGGGGAAGACCGCCGGGTTCGGTTCCTCGGTCCTCGCCAGTTCGTACAGGCCCCACGGCGGGTTGGCGTTGACCAGGCGTCCCGGTTCACAGGTGGCCTGGAACTGGGAGAAGCGCTTGGTCTCGTGCTGCCCGGTCACGGTGTAGACACCGGTCGGCACGTTGGCCCAGAGGACGCCGCCGTCGTGGGAGGAGGCCGGCTGCCCGGGGGTCGGGATCACGCTGGAGTTGAAGTAGATCGGGCTGACCACTTCCTCGCCCGTCTGGGTTTTCGCGGCCGCGGTGGCGTCGGCGATCCCGTGGGGCCGGAAGTCGTGGAAGTCGTCGAAGTCCAGGAAGCTGCGGCCTTCCTTCTGGAAGAAGGTCGAGACGATCGCGCACTTCGTAAGGACCTTCGAGCCCGGTTCCCCGGTGGTCTCGCCCGAGACGATGCCGGCCAGGGCTTCGGCGATCGCCTGCTGCGGCATCTGGAAGTTGACCTGGTTCAGGTCCTTGCCGCGGGTGTGGAAGGTCTGGTCGTGGACGGGGTAGTAGCCGGGGAAGGTGGCGTACGGCGTGATGTCGGAATCGTCCGGCACCTCGAGTGTGTAGGCGCCGTTCGGGCCGGCGATCGCCTCCAGTTCGGGGAATTCCTCAACCTTGATCACGGCCCCTTCGAGGCGGGCCAGGTTGCCGGCGAAGATGAATGCGTAGGCGTTGCCGGTGATCGTCACCGTGTCGGCGGCGCGGGCACTTGCCGCGGTTCCGAAAAGCATGGCTGAGATCACGGCGAGAAGGCCGAGCGCGCTCAGGCCCAATCGATTCTGTGCGGTCCCCATAGGGCTGCTCCCTCTTTGAGTTGATTGTGGTTCGTCCTACTGGTCTAACCAGTGTACGGCAAGCTGTCGGGGGCCGGTCCGGCTCAGGTCGGAGGACTTTCTTCCCGATTCCTCTTATATTCAGTGTTCGCGGGTCGCGAACCGAGTCGCGCTATACTTTTTGAAGTAACTACCAAATCCAGATCAAGATTCAAGGGAATGGGCAGATGACTCCGCAAGACCAGACCGTAGTTCAGGAAATAACTCCGCAGGAGGCGTACGAAGAACTGCTGTCCGGTGACGTCTTCCTGCTCGACACCCGTGAGCCGCACGAGCATGCCGAGGCCCGCATCGAGGGCTCGAAGCTGATCCCGCCGGCGATGGTGCCCGGCGAGATCGAGGCGGCCGTGCCCGACAAGTCACAGCGGATCCTGGTCCACTGCCGTTCCGGTGCCCGCTCCGCCGCCGCCGTGGAGACCCTCATGGACATGGGCTACGAAGACGTGGTCAACGTCGCCGGAGGCATCCTCGCCTGGGAGGCCGACGGCCTGCCGACCGCCTCCGACGCCAACCTGACCCCCGAGCAGCGCGATCGCTACTCGCGTCACACGCTGCTGCCCGAGGTCGGAGTCGACGGCCAGGTCAAGCTGCTCGAGGCCAAGGTGCTGCTGCTCGGCGCCGGTGGGCTCGGCGCCCCGACCGCGCTCTACCTCGCCGCCGCCGGAATCGGCAAGATCGGCATCGTCGACGACGACGTGGTCGACGCCTCGAACCTCCAGCGCCAGGTGATCCACAAGCTCTCCACGGTCGGCAAGCCCAAGTCGAGCTCCGCCCGCGAGGCGATCGAGAACCTCAACCCGGACGTCGAAGTCGTCGAGTACAACTTCCGCCTCGACGCGAGCAACATCCTCGACGTGATCAAGGACTACGACATCATCGTCGACGGCGCCGACAACTTCCCTACCCGCTACCTGCTGAACGACGCGACCGTGCGCCTGAAGAAGCCGGTGGTCTCGGCCTCGATCCTGTCCTTCGACGGACAGATCTCGACCTTCATGCCGTACGAGGGTCCCTGCTACCGCTGCCTCTACCCGACCCCGCCGCCGCCGGAGCTCGCCCCGAGCTGCTCCGAGAACGGAGTGCTGGGCGTGATGGCCGGAATGATGGGACTGCTCCAGGCGAACGAGGTCATGAAGCTGGTCCTCGGGATCGGCGAGCCGCTGATCGGCCGCCTGCTGCTCTACGAAGCCCTCGGCACGCGTTTCACCGAACTCAAGGTGCGACGCGATCCGGAATGCCCGATCTGCGGACCGAACGCCCCCGAGGTGCCGGAGTCCGAGATGGGCAAGTTCCCGGACTACGAGGCCTTCTGCGGCGGCCACGTCGGCTCCTAGAGACCCGGCGAATAGCGATAGGATCAAGCGATGCCGACCGTAAAGGTTCCACCAGTTCTCCGCCAGCACACCGACGGCGCCACCGATGTGGACGTCACCGGTTCTAATGTGGGTGAGGTGCTGAACGCGCTCGTCGCCCAGTACCCCGACACCAAGGCCCAGCTCTTCTCGGAAGAGGGTGAGCTGAACCGATTCGTGAACGTCTATCTCAACGACGAGGACGTGCGGGTGCTGGACGGTCTGGAGACCGGTGTGTCCGACTCTGACACCGTGATGATCCTTCCGGCGATGGCGGGCGGCGCCTAGCCTTTTGCGTTTCACCTGGCGGCCATCGGCGGCCGGGTCCGGGGCCGCGGAATGGGTTTCGCTGGCCCTGATAGTGCTGGCCGGACTGCTGGCCGTCATCACCCTGATCGCCGGATACAGCCGGATGGCCCTGTTCGACTCGGGACAGTTCGCCGATCGGGCGGTCAGCACGCTGCAGAAGCAGCCCGTGCGTGACCGGATCGCGACCGATATCACCGACCAGGCGGTCATCGAGGCGAACCAGGACCTGATCGCGATCCGACCGCTGATCCAGACCGCGGTCGGGGGCATCGTCACGTCTTCGCCGATGCGCTCGATCTTCCGGTCGGCCGCCGAAGATTTCCACCGCGCCGTGATCCGCGGCGAGCAGGACACGGCGACCATGCTGCTCGCGGACGTCGGAGCGCTCGCCAAGAGTGCGCTCCGGCAGCAGGGAGTGAATACGAGTGGCCTGTTCCCACGAGGACTCGATACGGAGGTGAATCTGCGCAAGGGCACCGGAGACACCGCCAGGTATGTCGATGCCGCCGAGAAGCTGGCGGAGCGGACCTTCCTCCTGCTGCTGGTCACGGTTCTGGTTCTGGTGGCCGCGGTGCTGATCAGCCCCGACCGGCGTCGAGCAGTCATTCTCGCGGCGCTCGCGATCGCCTCGGCCGGTGCCCTCACTCTGGTGCTGTGCGCGTTCGCCCGGTCCAGTTTCGTCGACGGCTTCAGCAGCCCCAGTGATCAGGCGATCGCCCGGGCGGTGTGGGACGCATTCGCCGGCGACCTGAAATCGTGGGCGCTGCTGACGATCGGGGCGGGTCTCCTGATCGCCGCCGCGTTCGCTTCGCTCATCCGGCCGGTGACGGTGCGGGCAGGTCTCGATCGGGCCTGGCACGCGGTGGCTGACACGCCGACCGTGAGCTGGCGGCGAGCGGTACGTGCCGTGCTCTTCCTGGCCGCCGGACTGCTCTTGGTCTTGGAGCCGCGCTGGGTGCTCGAGGCCGTGGTGGTGCTGATCGGATGTCTCACCCTGTTCTTCGGATTCCAGGAGCTGATGCGGATCATCTACCGTCCCGACGAGGCCCCGGACAGAGGACCCGGATCCGAGGGCCGGCGCAGGCTGGGGATGATGGGCAAAGGTGCGGTGGTGGCCGGACTGACCTTCCTGCTGATCTCCGCCGCCGGAGCCGCGTTCGCGGTTTCGGGTGCGACCAGGCCTGCGGAGCGGTTCGGGATCAATGAATGCAATGGCTCGAAGGATCTCTGCGACCGTCCCTATGACGAGGTCGCCTATGCCATGACCCACAACTCGATGGCAGCCCAGACGATCAGCGGCTGGCTGTTCCCGCAGCAGGAACGTGAGGTCGGTCGTCAACTGAAGGACGGGATCCGTGGGCTCTCTATCGACGCCTATTACGGACGCAAGTTCGGGAACCGGGTAAAGACGGAGCTGGAGGCCAGTCAGCTCCGGCAGAATCTGGTGGCCCTGCTCGGTGAGTCCGGAGCCGACGCGGCCCAGCGGATCCGGGACCGCCTGGTTGAGACACCCGGTCAGAAAGGCGGCCCTCGCGAGGTGTGGCTGTGTCACGGAGCCTGTGAAGTCGGAGCAGTGAGGATGGGGGAGACGCTCACCCAGATTCGTGATTTCCTGACTGCGAACCCGGCTGAGGTGGTGACCGTGATCATCCAAGATGAGGGGGTGACGCCGGAAGACATCGCCGCCGAGTTCGAGAAGGCCGGGCTGATGTCCTATGTGAACCGGGACGTGCTCGGCGGGAACTGGCCTACACTCCGGCAGATGATCGATTCCGGCGGGAGGCTGCTGGTCTTCGGCGAGAACGACGCCGGTGATCCGGCGGTGCCCTGGTACCACGACGCCTTCGAGTACATCCAGGAGACCCCGTTCCACTTCACGTCACGGTCACAGTTCAGCTGTGCGGCCAACCGCGGCGCCGCTGACGCGCCTCTGTTTCTGATCAACCACTGGATCGACACCTCGCCGGCCCCGCAGCCGAGCCAGGCCGAACGGGTCAACCAGGCCGGCGTGCTGCTGGCCCGGGCCCGCAAGTGCGAGACCAGACGGAATCGCTTCCCGAACTACCTGTCGGTGGATTTCTACAAGAGGGGAGACCTTTTCGAGGTCATCGACAAGCTGAACGGCGTCGATACCCGAAGATAGTCCGTGTATACGGGCGGAACGGCCGGATCAGCTGCCGGGAAGGTCGTCCGTGTCGTCCGGGTCGCGGCGGTGGCTGTCGAGGATCTCGATCGCCTTCTCTTCGGCGGCGGCCGGGACGATGATGTCCCTGGAGCCCATCGCGAAAAGATCGGTCATGAAGGAGCCCTCCGGCTTCCTGGTCATGCTGGGGATCCCCTGGTCCCGCAGGATGCCCTGAATCATCTCGGCCTCCGTCTCGTTCTGGGCGAAGGCGACTTTCACCGGTTCCGGGGTTCGTTCCCTACGTGATCTGAAGATCGACATCTTCGACCTCGTTGCCGCGAATCCAGAATCCCTTGACGTAGGGCTCCTCGGGGTTCTCGAGCGAGACGATGAAGTAGACGGAGTCCGGCCAGCCGCTGGCGAGGTTGATGTCGGTCTGGGATGGGTAGGCCCGGGTGCGGGTGTGCGAGTGGTAGATGCCGACGACCTCGTGTCCCTGGTCCAGGATCTTCTTGTAGACCTGAAGCTGCTCCTGCGAATCCATCTCGTAGCGGAGCGGGCTGTGTGCGGTGTTCTCCATGCGGAACACGGTGAGGCTCTCGCCGTCGATGCCGCCGACCAGTCCGCAGCACTCGTTCGGATCGTCCTCTTGGGCGTGCTCGATCATCTCGTCGAGCAGGAGCTGGCTGATCTTCAAGGCCCTACCACCAGTTGGTGGCGTCGATGTCCCCGAGCTCTTCGAGTGACTTGGTGTAGACGCCGGAAGAGAGGTACTTCCAGCCGCCGTCGGGAATCAGGAAGACGATGTTGCCGCTCTCGATCTCGTTGGCGATACGCACCGCGATCGCCGCGACGGCACCGGAGGAGACGCCGGCGAAGATGCCTTCGTCATCGAGCAGGCGCTTGGTCCAGACGATCGCGTCACGATTCGAGACCATGATCTTGCGGTCGAGGACGGAGAGATCGATGATCGGAGGGATGAAGCCGTCGTCGAGGGAGCGGAGGCCCTGGACCAGCTCACCCTGCATCGGTTCGGCGGCGACGATCTGGGTATCCGGGTCGTGCTCCTTGAACCGGCGGCCGTTGCCCATCAGGGTGCCGCCCGTGCCGAGACCGGCGACGAACGCGGCCACGGAATCGAGCTCCTCGAGGATTTCGACCGCGGTGCCGTTGTAATGGGCGTTCGGGTTCGCCTCGTTCCCATATTGGTAGGGCATGTAGTACTGGGGATCCTGGGCCATCTCGAGCGCGACCTCGACCGCTCCGTTCGATCCCTTGGCACCTTCCGAGTACACGATCTCGGCGCCGTACATCTGCAGCAGCTGGGTGCGCTCGGCGGTCACGTTGTCCGGCATCACGACCTTCAGCTTGTAGCCCTTGCGCCGGCAGATCATCGCCAGCGAGATGCCCGTGTTGCCGGAGGTCGGCTCGAGGATGGTCTGTCCCGGGCCGATCGCCCCGGACTCCTCCGCCGCGGCCATCATCGAGCGGGCGACGCGGTCCTTGACCGATCCGGTCGGGTTGGCGGATTCGAGCTTGGCGAAGATGTTGACGTTCTCCTTGGGGGAGAGCGTCTTCAGCTCGACCAGAGGCGTATTGCCGATCGAATCGACGATGTCGGTGAAAGTTCCACCGCAGGGCTTGTTCAGAAGGTCGTAGTAAGGACTCATGGGCTGGATCGGAGGGCTTTGTCCCCCCGTACTTTAGAAAGTGTAGTGGCTCGGACGAGTGGTAGCTGAAATCTCCGCTGTACGTGCGATACTCCCTGGATCGCGCGTCCAACCAAATCTATCCCTGTTCGGAGGAATGCACGCATGAAGAAGTCTCGTTTAGTCGTACTCATGGCGGCCCTGCTCGTCATGTCCGCTTTCGTTCTCGCCGCCTGTGGCAGTGATGACGACAGCAGCAATGACTCGGGAGATACCTCGTCGGCCAGCAGCTCGTTCTCGTCTGAGTTGGTCACCGAAGGTACGCTCACGGTCGGTACAGATACTCCCTACCCGCCGTTCGAATTCGGCAAGGCCCCTGACTACGACGGATTCGACATCGACGTGGTGAATGCCATCGCTGACAGGCTGGGCCTCGAAACCGCGTTCAAGGATGCCGCGTTTGAGACGATTTTCACCGACGTCGCCCAGGGCAAGTTCGACATGGTCGCGTCCGCGTCCACGATCACGCCCGACCGCGAGAAGGTCGTCAACTTCTCGGATCCGTACTACAGCGCTCAGCAGGCACTGCTGGTTCCGGAAGGTTCGGACATCGCCACGGTTGAAGACCTGGCAGGCAAGACCGTCGGCGCTCAGGACGGCACCACCGGTGAGACCTATGCCAACGACGAGACCGACGCCGCCGATGTGCGTGGCTTCCCCAACGGTCCCGCCGCGATCTCCGCTCTGAGGAACGGACAGGTCGAGGCCACGATCATCGATCAGCCGGTTGCGCAGGACGCGATCGACAAGGGCCAGACCGGATTCGAGGTTGCGACCACGATTCCGACGGGTGAGCTCTATGGACTCGCGATGAGCAAGAACAGCCCCGAGCTGCTGACGGCCGTGAATGAGGCGCTTGCGGAAATGAAGACAGATGGTGGTCTGGACAAGATCTACCAGAAGTGGTTCAAGATCAACGCTCCCAAGGACGTGATCGACGGCACCACCACCACCGAGTAGTTCCCCAGCATGAAGCGGGAGGGGCGCCTCGGCGTCCCTCCCGTTGCTTTGCCCATTTTCGTAAGCGACAGCAGGGACTCAGACCTTGGACACAATCCTAGACCTGTTCTTCAATTTCGACTTCATGTGGGACCACAAGGACGAGATCCTTGATGGATTTTGGATCACCATCAAACTCTCACTTGTGGGTGGGTTTTTCGCGCTGATATGGGGATTGATCCTGTCCCTGATCCGGCAACTTCCCGGCAAGGTGCTGGCGCCGTTTCGCTGGATCACCATCGGCTACATCGACGTGCTTCGCGGCATTCCGCTGCTGCTCGTCATTCTTCTCATCTCCAATGGACTGGCGACGCTGGCGTCGGAAGGCGTCATACCGAAAGAGATCGGTATTCCGCAGTGGCTCGGTGAGTCCGATCCTTTCTGGTATGGAGTCATCGCGCTGACACTGACCTACGGTGCTTACATGGCCGAGGTCTACCGCGCCGGCATCGAGGCGGTGCCCCGCGGTCAGATGGAGGCGGCGCGCTCGCTCGGCATGAGTCACGGCCAGGCGATGCGCTACGTGATCGTTCCCCAGGCGGTTCGCAAGGTGGTTCCGCCGCTGCTGAACGACTTCATCGCATTGACCAAGGACACAGCGCTGATCAGCGCTATCGGTCTGGCCGAGACGGTCCAGGTGGGTAGCGACCTGTACTCCCAGTTCTTCAGTTTGTCTGGCTACACCGCCGGTGCGATCTGCTTCCTCGTATTGACGCTCCCGCTGGCACGGCTGGTCGACTGGCAGATCAAGAAACAGGACGAAAAGTTCCAGAGAGGCATTCCGTGAGCGACAGCATCCTGAGCGTCACCAACCTGAAGAAGAGCTACGGCAAGCTCGAGGTCCTGAAGGACATCGACATGGAGATCAAGAAGGGCGAGGTCGTCTGCGTGATCGGCCCGAGCGGATCGGGCAAGAGCACGCTGCTGCGCTGCCTGAACATGCTGGAACAACCCGACGGTGGCACGATCACGCTCAAGGGCAACCAGGTGTTCGGCGACGGCAAGTCCCAGGACCTCGATGTCCTTCGGCGCGACGTCGGCATGGTTTTCCAGTCGTTCAACCTGTTCCCCAACATGACCGCCGAAGGCAATGTGTCGATCGCTCAGAGGAAAGTCAGGAACCGCAAGGGCGATTTCTGCAAGGAACGATCGGTGGAATTGCTGACCCAGGTCGGCCTGGCCGAAAAGGTCGATGAGTATCCCGACCGTCTTTCGGGCGGACAGCAGCAGCGGGTGGCGATCGCCCGGGCCTTGGCGATGGACCCCGAGGTCATGCTGTTCGACGAGGTGACGAGCGCGCTCGATCCCGAGCTTGTCAAGGGCGTGCTCGACGTCATGCGCGGACTCGCCGACGATGGCATGACCATGGTCTGCGTGACCCACGAGATGGCATTCGCCAAGGAGGTCAGCGACCGCGTGATCTTCATGGACGGCGGTCTCATCGTCGAGCAGGGGAAACCGGAGGATGTGCTCGGCAATCCGCAGGAAGAACGTACCCAGAGGTTTCTCGGGCTCGTTCTCGATCACTGAACGAGAAGAGGATTCAATGGACGTATTGACTGCCGGACGACGCATGGGAACGTTCGCGCTGGTGGCCCTGGCACTCGCCGGGGCCGCCTTCGCGGTGGCCGCCGGGCCTGCCCGTGCGGCCGGCGACACTGTTCACATCACCGGCAAGACCTTCCGCTTCGGCAAAAGGGCTCCGGTCCTGGTCGGGGCGGTGATCAAGGTTCGCGAGTTCCCCGGAATCTCAACCGTCTCGGACGCCAACGGCGACTATGACCTCGAGGTGCCCGACAACGCGAACGTGACCCCCTACATCGTCACCGGGTGGAACGCCCCGGCGACCGACGCGGCGACCCAGCACTACAACGAGATCGACCTGCAGACCTTTCACACGCGCGGCGAGAACATCGAGAACGCCAACTTCCAGACCCCCACCGATCTGGAGTACAACGCACTGAAGGCGATCCTGGGGGTCCCGGCGGACGCCGAAGGCCGCCCCGCACAATGCGTGATCGTGACCACGTCGTCGGCGCGCAACGTGCGTGACGTCAGCTACGACACCTACTGGGACCGCACGCCTCACGGTGTCGCCGGTGCCACCTCGCGCACCGTCCCGGCGGTTCCCGGGCCGATCTACTTCAACAACTCGGTGATCCCCGATCCGACCTGGACCTCGTCCTCACATGACGGTGGCATCATCTGGAGCGTGGTGCCGACCGGGACCTACCGGGTCATCACCGAGCATCCGACCACCAGGTTCGCGAGTTTCCTGGCGACCTGTGAACCGGGCCGCGTGGTCAACGCGAACCCGCCGTGGGGTGCCTACGAGCTGGCCCCGGGAGAGTCGCCGCTGGGCGCCTCCAACGTCGCCGCCAAGGTCGAGAAGGCCAAGGCGACACGCAAGGGCAAGCGGAACCGGACCGTTGCGGTGACCGTTCGGACAGGGGAGACCATCGGGTTCGCCGCGACCGTGCGCAAGGCGGGCAAGGTAGTGGCCACGAAGAAGGTCAAGGCACTCGCCGGCGGAACCCGCACGGTCAAGATCCCGGTCAAGGCCAAGGTCAAGCCGGGGCAGGCGAACGTCCGGGTCACGCTGACCGATGCGGCCGATGTCAGCTTCGGCAGCAGCCACAAGGTCAAGCTGCCCAAGGTCGCGAAGAAGAAGCGCTAGAAGTCCGGCGGCATGCCGGCCGGCAGGTCGGCCCGGACATCCACGTCCGGGCTGACCAGGTCGCGCAGGTAGCTGCGCCACATCGCCTCGATGTCGGGCATCGGCAGGTCGAAGGCGGCCTCCAGGTTCGCCTCCGGGCCGTCCCGGCGGAGGCGGGCGATCAGCATCTCGCAGGCCCCACCGCCGCGATACTCCTCGAGCAGGTCGAAGATCGTGCCGCCGAGCAGGATCGCGTCCCGGCGGGACGGTGGGAAACTGGGTCGTGAGCCCTCTCTGAGGCGGCGGATCACCGCCGCGCGGTAGAAGTCGACCTGGCGGGAGAAATGCTGCCCGCCGCCCTCGACCAGCCAGGCCCAGCGCAGGTATCGCAGGAACCGGGTCGGGGTCCAGGGTGGAGGAATGGACTCGTTGTTGGCCGCGAGCACGATCTGGGTGTAGAGCCGTTCCGCGGTTCCGCGCAGAGCCTCCATCGAAGCCTCCCCCGCCGCACGCTTGGTCATCGCGGCCTCGCCCAGCACATGCACTTCGGTAGCCATCGGCCAGCCCGCCAGGTACCGCCGCCCCGCCGGTGCGGCCGACCAGCGGACCGCGGGCAGGAAGGGATGGGCCATGTTCAGCCAGATCGGGGAGGGATGGACGATCACGGTCACGTCGCCGGGCACCGCTTCGAAGCGGTCCTCCAGCTTCAGGCTGAGGTCCTCGAGCCGGTCGAGCAGATCCTCGGCGTAGGCGGTGTCCCCATCCTCATGCCGGGCGGTGAAGGTGAGGGAGGTCGTCTCGATCCAGGTCATCCGGCTAAGCGTATGTGCTCGCCCCGGCAAGGGGTGGAGACGATCGGCACGCATATAG
>Ga0335075_10002092_pt1 | contig 32367 bp, 33 predicted proteins | sample Lox_Sample_24_FD_206723 | JGI IMG/M metagenome (GOLD analysis project Ga0335075, IMG submission 206723) | Soil microbial communities from Loxahatchee National Wildlife Refuge, Florida, United States - Lox_Sample_2.4 | ecosystem: Environmental > Terrestrial > Soil > Wetlands | place: USA...
CCAGCTCGCCCAGCTGCGCAACCTGGTCACCTCGAGAGCCGCGGCCACGATGCTGGCCGAGAACTACACGGGCTACGCCCCGCTCCGCTACGACCCGGCCACCCGGCTGACCCCGGCCGCCCTCTGGTCCTCGGTCGCCTGACGCCGCCGCCGCCAGACGCCAGCCCCGCCGCCCCTAAGCGAGCAGCTTGACCAGGGCGACGGCGCCCACGCAGACGATCAGCAGGCGCAGGCCCCACGGCGGGAGCCGGCGGCCTATCCGCGCGCCGAGCTGACCGCCGAGGATCGAGCCGGCCGCGATCAGGCCCGCCACGCTCCAGTCGACGTGCGCGAGCGCGATGAACACGAGCGCGGCGACGCCGTTGACCAGGCCGGCCAGCACGTTCTTGACCGCGTTGACGCGCTGCAGGGTGTCGCCGAGCGCGATGCCGAGCATCCCGATCAGCAGCACGCCCTGCGCCGCCCCGAAGTAACCGCCGTACACCCCCGTAGCGAACACGAGAAACCACAGCACTGGCCCGCCAACCGCCTCGGCGCGCTGAGCGACGCCGGTCACGGGCAGCACGCTCACCGCGGTCGCCGTATCGGCCCCGCCGCTCGCCGAAGGCCCCGGCTGGCCGGACAGGCCCGGCAGACCCGGCCGGCCCGGCCGGTCCGAGGGGTCGCTGGCTCGCGCGGCGGCCCGGGCCAGCTGCCTGGCGGCCATCCACCTCGCCAGCCACGGCTGGGCGAGCACCATCGCCACGGCGATCCCGATCAGCGCGGGAACGATGTCCTTGAACGCGCCCGCGGGCAGCACGAGCAGCAGGATCGCGCCGACCAGGCCGCCGCACGCCGAGGCGGAGCCGAGCCTGATGATCCGCCGGCGCTGCCCCGTCAGTTCGGCGCGGTAGCCGTGCACGCCGCTGGCCACGCCGGGCACGAGGCCCACGTTGTTGCTCACGTTCGCGAGCACCGCGGGGTAGCCGAAGGCGAGCAGCGTCGGGAAGGTGATCAGCGTGCCGGAGCCGACGACCGTGTTGATCGTCCCCGCCGCCAGCCCGACCGCGAAGATCACGAGGGCTTGAAGAGGGGGCACTTGTTCACGCTAAGCCTGCTCCACGGCTCAGCCGTCACGCGGAAGGTGTGACAACCGTCGCATTCGGCAACGGCACAGGTGGCCGCCGCGTGACATCGGTCACGCACGTGAGCATGACCCACGTGGCGGAGATGATCGCCCGGGGAGTCAGCCGCGGCCGTTCGGGCTAAACCGGCTTTTCATCCAGGTGCGCAGGGAGGCCGAACAGCGGGAACATCTCACCGGTGTTCAGGAACCACGTGACCCGGCTGAATTTGCCGCCGGTCGCCTCGTGCACCTGCAGCCCCCACGGCTGGTAGCCGCCCCGCGGGTCGGGCTTGTACTGGCCCCACCCCTGCACGCCGTTCGCGCGCACGGGCACCAGCACCGAGTCCGCGCACAGGCTCGGCGTGGGCTGCACCATCCACGCCGTGATGTTGGTGTTCCCCTGCAGCCACAGCTCGAACGGCGGCATCGACATGATCGCGTCCTCGTGGAGGAGCGCGAGCAGCGCCTTCATGTCGTAGCGCTGGAAGGCGTCCACGTACCGCTCGAGCAGTTCGGCGTTCTCCGGCTCGACCCGCGACGGGCGCTGGTGGTCGGGCAGCGCGTCGAGCGTGGCGCGGGCCCGCTGCAGCGCGCTGTTGACCGAGGCCACGGAGCTGTTGAGCACCTGGGCGGCCTCGGTGGCGGGCAGCTTGAGCACCTCGCAGAGGATCAGCGCGGCGCGCTGCCGCGCGGGCAACTGCTGCAGCGCGGTCACGAACGCGAGCCGCACCGAATCCCGCGTCGCGGCGATCTCCGCGGGGTCGCCGTGCTCGGGCATGACCTTGGCGTCCGGGATGGGAGTGACGAAGATGTCTTCGGACGGCCAGGGGCGCAGCAGCGACTCCAGCGGCGGCGACGACGGCCCGAGGTCCATCGGCAGCGCGCGCCGCTTCTCGCCCCGCAGCGCGTCCAGGCACACGTTGGTCGCGATCTTGTACAGCCAGGAGCGCAGGCTGGACCGGCCCTCGAAGTTGTCGATGTTCTTCCAGGCGCGCAGCATCGTCTCCTGCACGGCGTCGTCCGCCTCGAACGCCGAGCCGAGCATCCGGTAGCAGTATCCGGTCAGCTCGCGCCGATAGTTCTCAAGGTCTGCGGTGGTCGCTGTCGCCGACATACCTGACACCCTACGCTGGGGGTCTGACATTTCTTATCCCGAACGTACGCGGCTGACTCGCCACCGTACGCTCCTCTGATCCGGGGCGGATGTCGCGGCTAGGTCAGCTCGAGCAGCAGTTCCGCCAGCTCCGCCGGGCGTTTGACGGGGATCATGTGGTCGGTGTCGATCTCCCGGTAGCGCCACGCCGGATCCGACTTGGTGCGCTCGGCCGCTTGCCAGAACGGATGCAGGCGGTCGCTTTCCGGCGTGCGGGCGTCGTCGGTGGCCTTGATGTACGTGCGGGTGAACGGGTAGTCCTCGAGCGGCTGGCGCAACCGGACCGGCTCGGTGAAGCAGCCGACCGGGTGCGCGGACCGGCGGGCGAAGTGCCAGGCCGCTTGCTCCGTGTTGTCGAAGTTGCGGGCCAGCGGGGGGACCAGCCAGTCGCTTCCCGGCCCGATGGCGCTCAGGCGGTAGCCGGCGCCGGAGAGATCGTCCAGCGACTGACCGTTGTCGGGCAGGAACGCGTCCAGGTAGACGAGGTGGGCGACCCGATCGCCGATGTACTCGAGCGCGCCGGTGACGACCATGCCGCCGTAGGAGTAGCCGACCAGCACGATGTCCTCGAGGTCCTCGTACAGCACGGTGTTCACCACGTCGGTGATGTGCGTGGTGAGGTTGACCTGCGGGCTCGCCAGGTGGACGCGCTCGCCGATCCCGGTCAGGCTCGGCGTGTACACGTCGTGCCCCGCGGCGCGCAGCGGCCCGCGCACGGCGCGGAACCCGTACGAGCCGCCCCATGCCCCGTGCACCAGAACAAACGTCGTCATGCCGCGGACGTTAGACCGCCGCCGCGGCCACCGCAATGTGCACACGACCTAAATCTGGTGGTGTGCACCGTGATGCCCCATTGTGCCGCGCTGCCCGATGCTTGCTGTGAGGCAGTCGCCCGGGACACGGAGGGGGGTCCCGGGACGGGTGCCAGCGGCGGCCGGGATCAGCCCTGGTGGCGCCATCCATCACCCCAGGGCTGACCTTCGGCTGTCGCTATTGCGGGATTACCCCGGCAGATTGTCCTTGATCGCGCTGAGCACCGCGGGGTCGTCTGGCGTCGTCCGCGGCCGGAACCGCGCGGCCACCGTCCCGTCGGGGCGGATCAGGAACTTCTCGAAGTTCCACTGAATGTCGCCCGCCTCGCCCCCGGCGTCGGGAAACGCCGTGAGCTCGGTGTAGACCGGGTGCCGGCCGGGACCGTTGACCTCGATCTTCTCGAACATCGGGAACGTCACGCCGTACGTCGCCGAACAGAACTCGGCGATCTCCTCGGCGCTGCCAGGCTCCTGCCCGCCGAACTGGTTGCACGGGAAGCCGACGACGGCGAACCCGCGGTCAGCGAGGCGCTCGTGCAGCGCCTCGAGGGCGGTGTACTGCGGGGTCAGCCCGCACTTGGAGGCGACGTTGACCACGAGCAGGGTCTTGCCCGCGTGGTCGCCGAGCGAGGAATCCTCGCCGGTCAGGGTCTTGACCGGAATGTCATAGATGCTCACGCGCTCACCGTATCTTTCGTGCCATTAACCTGGCCTACCGGGTGGCCGCGTCGATCGCTTCCTGGATGACCCCGACGCCGGCGGGTCTGCCCTTCTCGTCGTCGAATGAGCCGTACGGTGCGCCGTACGCCGGCGTCCCCGGCTCCTGCCGCCAGCTTTCCGCGAGCGTCCCGTAGTCGAGCGCCTCGTACCCGATCGCGTCGAGGAACTCGGCGACCGTTTCCTTCGCGGCGGCGCTGTCACCGGCGATGGGCAGGCAGGAGCGGTAGGCGGAGCCGGCCGGGCGGGCGAGGTTCTGCAGGTGCTTGAAGAAGATGTTGTTGAACACCTTCACGACCTCGGCGCCGGGAACGCTCCGCCGCAGGTACGCGCTGCTGGTGAGCGACTTGTCATCGAGTTCGGGCACGTTGCCGTCGCGCGGCGGGTAGTAGTTGCCGGCGTCCAGCACGAGCCGGCCGGCGAGCGCCTCGGCGGGCAGCGCCTGGTAGGCCTTCACCGGGACCGCCACGACGACGAGGTCGCTCAGCACCGCGGCTTCGTCCCCGGTCGCCGCCCGGGCGCGCGGCCCCAGGCTCTCGACCACGTCCCGCAGCGTCTCCGGCCCCCGCGAGTTGCTCAGCACGGCGTCGTACCCCGCCGCGATCGCGAGCCTCGCGACGGTGCTGCCGATCCGTCCGCTCCCGATCAGTCCCACTGTCGTCATGTGTACCGCCAACCCACTCGCGCCCCGCCCCATTCCGCTAGGCCAGCGGCGACACCGGCTGTATGGCCCACACAGCCGGTTATAGGCGGCTCTGTGGGCCACATACCCGGTGGCTTACACATGCAGGCGGCGGCGCCAGCGCTCGGCGCGGCGGTCGGCGAGAATCTGGCGCACCACGTTGCGGCCCGGGATCCCGGTTACGCCGCCGCCCCCGTGGGTCGATGAGCCCGCCTGGTACAGCCCGCTGACCGGGGTGCGCAGGTCCGCGTAGCCCGCCGCCGGCCGCGCGTGGAACAGCTGCCCGAGCGACAGCTCCCCGTGGAAGATGTTGCCGCCGACGAGGCCGTACTCCTGCTGCATGACGTGCGGCCCGATGACCTGCCGGTGCAGCACCGAGTCCGTGAATCCGGGCGCGACGGCCTCGACCCGCGCGATCACCCGGTCGGCGTAATCGGACAGCGCGGCCTCGTCGGGCTCGTCCGCGTACGTGTGCGGGACCCACTGCGTGAACATCGACATCACGTGCTTGCCCGCGGGCGCCAGCGAGTCGTCGAACACCGAAGGGATGCAGATGTCAGCGAACGGAAGCGTCGACGGCTTCCCTGAGACGGCCTCCTGGAACGCGTTCTCCACCTCGTCGAGCGACTCCGACAGCACGATCGTGCCGCCGTGCACGGCCGGGTCGAACGCCGGCTGCGCCGTGAACGCCGGCAGCCGGTCGAGCGCGAGGTTTATCTTGACGGTCCCGCTACGCGTCTGCCAGTTCTCGATGTCGGTCAGGAACCCGGGCGGCAAGTCCGCCCGGTCGAGCAGCCGCAGGAACGAGATCGCCGGATGCGCGGTCGTGACCACACAAGAAGCGTCGATCTCCTCGCCGCTGGCCAGCGTCACTCCCGCGATTGCGCCGCCGGCGACCCGGATCTGAGCCACCTCGGCGTCCGTCCGTATCGTGACGCCGAAACCGCGGGCCGCGGTGGCGATGGCACCAGCGACCGCGCCCATCCCGCCGCGGGGGAACCCCCAGGCCCCCGCCTGCCCGTCGGCCTCGCCGATGTGATGGTGCAGCATCACGTACGCGGTGCCGGCACTGCGCGGCCCGGCCCAGGTGCCGATGACCCCGGACACCGACAGCACGCCGCGCACCGCGTCGCTCTCGAAGTACCGGTCGAGGAGGTCGGCGATCGACCCGGTGAGCAGCCGGGTGACGTCGACCGCCCCGCGCACGCCGGTGTTCCGCAGCTGGGCGGCGAGCCTCGCCTGCGCCAGCAGGTCGGCCGGCCGCCGCGACCCGAGCCGAGGCGGAATCTGCTCGAGCAAGGGCCCCAGGATCCGCCCGAGGCCGGCCAGGTGCGCCTCGTACGCGTCGTAGGCGTCGGCGTCGCGGGCCGAGAAGCGGGCGATCTCGGCCCGCCGCTCTCGCGGATCGGCAGTCAGCCGCAGCGCCCGCCCGTCCCGCCGGGGCGCGAAGTACGGCCCCTGCGGATAAATCTTGAGGTCAAGTCCCAGCTCCCGGCTGATGTCCGGCGGCAGCAGCGAGAGCACGTAGGACAGCGACGTGACCGTCCACCCCGGTCCGAACGGATGCTCGCTCACCGACGCCCCGCCGATCACCTCGCGCCGCTCGAGCACGAGCGTGTCCAGCCCGGCCCGCGCCAGGTAGGCCGCCGCCACCAGTCCGTTGTGTCCGCCGCCGATCACGACGGCATCCCACTGTTTCGCCATCAGCCCATTGTCGCAGTCCCCCGCGGCGAGCCGATCCGCTCGTAGATGTCCCGCGCCCGCCGCAGCCGCACCGTGGCCGCCTCTGCCTTGCCCAGCCGCATCAGGCAGCGGCCCTCGCCTTCCAGTGACTCCGCTTCCACCCGGAGCGACCGGATGTCGCGCGCGATCAGGACGGCGCGTTTGTGGTACCCGTACGCGTCCAGCACATCGCCGGACAGCAGCGCCCTTTCGCCCAGTGCGTTGAGGGCCGCGGCCTCGTCCCGCCGCAAGCCGAGCTTCGCGTACACGTCCACCGCGTAGTTGAGGCTCGCCGTGGACAGCGAGTTCTCCGGAATGCGGTATCGCACATGGTCGAGTGGCCACAACGCGAGATCGTGCCCCCGGTTGATGCCCAGGTTCCGCGATAGCTGCATCGCCTCTTCCAGGCTGGCCGCCGCGGCTTCGAGGTCGCCGGAATTGTGCTGTGCGAGCGCGAGGTAGGTCAGCGCTTCCATCTGCCCATGCGGATTGCCGGCGTCCCGCTGCAATTCCAGGGCGCGGGTGATGTTGGCCGTCGCCTCCTGGTACTCGCCGGTCGCTTCCTGGGCTACTCCGAGGTAGTAGTAGAGGCCCGCTTCCATGATTCCGCCGGACCCGTGATAGAGCCCCATGGCCTGCTTGATCACGGTTTCGGCCGCCGAATTGTTCCCCGCGGCGAGATGCACCCTGCTCAGGTAGGCGAGCGCGCCGGCCTGACCCAGTTCGTCGCCGAGTCCTCGGTATCGCTCCACCGCGTCGGTCAGCGAGTCGTGTGCCGCGCGGTTCTCGCCGGACAAATACCGCACGTACCCGAGGATGGTCAGCGCGTGCGCCAGCCCGAGCCCGTTCCCGTGGCGGCGATGAATGTCGATCGCCGGGATCAGCCTGGATGAGGCTGCCGCATAGTCGCCAAGCAGATAGTGGATGTCGCCCACATCGGTCAGCGCGTTGGCTTCGGCCTGCGGGTTGCCGATCCGGCGGGCCATGTCGATCGCGATCTCATGCAGCGCCAGGACCTGCGGCCAGTTGCCGTGGTGGCGGAGGTAGCCGTGCATGGCCGAGGGTATTTCGATGGCGTACCCCGCCTGAGCATGCGTGGCCGCATAGCTGACCGCCGCGCGCAGGTTGACGTGCTCCGTGTCGAGCCAGGCGGTCGCGTCGCTTTGCGCGGAAAACGCTGGCCAGTGCGCGGGCGGATGACTCGTGATGACCGGCGGTCCCGCCGGAGTGCGGCGGGCGAGCTGGCGGCCCGCGATGCGCGTCGTATACAGGTAATAGCCGAGCAGCCGGTCGATGGCGGCGTCGCGGTCGGCGGCCGGCTCGTGCGCGGCGAGCGTCCGGGCGTATTCGGCGATGAGGTCGTGCATTCGGTAGCGGCCGCGGGCCGGCTCGCTGAGCAGGTAATGGTCGTACAGGTTCGAAATCTGGCGCCGGGTGGACGCGAGGTCGGCGCCCGCGATGGCAGCGGACGCGTAGTCGTCGAAATCGGTCCCCGGATGCACCCCCAGGTACCCGAACAGCCGCTGTTCTCCGGCCGGCAGGTCCCGGTACGACAGGTCGAACGCCGCCGCCACGGAGAGGTTTTCCGCGTGCATCAGGCCAAGCCGGTCGCGGGTGCTCGAAAGCTCGGCGGCCATGTCGGCCGCGGTCCAGGACGGATGATGGTGCAACTGCCGGGCGAGCATTCCGACCGCGAGCGGAAGATACCCGCACAACCGCGCGATCTCCCCGATCGCGTCGCTGGCCGGGTCCAGGCCGGGCCGGGCGGCCAGCCGCACCAGCAACGCGGCGGCGTCACCGGGTGGCAGCATGTCCAGGCTGATCACCCGCGCGTCTTCGAGCGCGGTCAGGTGCCTGCGGCTGGTGATCAGCACCAGCGTTCCCGGCGAGCCGGGCAGCAGCGGCCTGATCTGCTCGTGCCCGGCCGCGTCGTCGAGCAAGAGCAGCACGCGCTTGCCTACGAGATGGTCGCGCCACCGCCAGGCCCGCGGCTCGAGGCCGTCGGGAATCTGCGGGGCGGGGATGCCGGACGCTTGCAGCAGGCTGGCTAGCGCGTCCGACGGATCGACCGGCCGCTGACCCGGCGTGTGGCCGTGCAGCTGGAGGAAGATCTGCCCGTCGGGGAAGCGGTCGGCCAGCCGGTGGGCGACGTGCACGGCCAGCGCTGTCTTGCCGACCCCCGCCATCCCGCCGATCGCGCAGATCTCCACGACGGGACCAGCCGCATCGTCGGAGAGACCGGTACCAAGCAGAGACTCGATTTCCGGATGGCGTCCGGTGAACGAGGCAACATCCCGGGGGAGCGTGCGGGTGGCCGCGGCGATGCCATGCGATGGCTGCTGGCCGGTTGTCCCGCCGGCGGACTGCCCGGTCGTGGTGATGTGCTGGCGGCCCGCGGCCTCGAACGCGGCCCGGACGGGTCCGGTGAGCCCGAGAGCGTCGGCCAGCAGCCTCAGCGTGTCCGCGCGCGGTCCCCGGTTGATGCCACGTTCCAGGTCGCTGACGGACCGGTAACTGATTGTGGCGGCCTCCGCGAGTTTCTCTTGCGTCAGCCCGGCATCGAGCCGCGACTTGCGCAGGAGTGCCGCGAAAGACACTGGAGGCGACTCGGTCACCGAGACCCCAATCATCCCCGACCCGGAGCACCAAGCGTAAGTCGGCCCCGATTCGCACGGCAATCGCCAGCGCGGCGCGACTGGCGGTTCCGCGTACTCCTGTGCGCCTTCTGTGCCCTAGCTGTGTGGTCCTGACCAGGCTCGCGAGCCCACAGTGGAAGCAGGCCAATCCCCGTCGGCTATGTCAGTTACGTCGGCAAAGGACATCAGACATGCTTTTCGCCATTTACACGCTTGCCTCCGTCGGCTGCTGCGTCGCCGCGAGCGGCGTCGCCTTTCTCGTCGGCCGCTGCGGACGACGGCTTCCCGTCGATGGCCGGCTGCCGCAGGTCGTCGGCAGTGCCCGCCATCAGGAGCCGAGAGTTCCCGTCCACCCCGGTCGCACCACGCCAGCCTCGTAGGCGAGCACGACGAGCTGCGCCCGGTCCCGGGCGCGCAGCTTCATCATCGAGCGGGCCACGTGCGTCTTCACCGTCGACTGGCTGACGTAGATGCGGGCCGCGATCTCCTCGTTCGACAGGCCGGAAGCGACCAGCGAGACGACTTCCCGCTCCCGCGAGGTCAGCTCGTCCAGCCCGGGCACCGGCAGCGCCGGCCGGGTGCGCGCCGCGAACTCCGCGACGAGCCGCCGCGTCACGGCGGGCGACAGCAGCGCGTCGCCCGACGCGATCACCCGCACCGCCCGGATCAGTTCCGCGGCGTCGGTGTCCTTGACCAGGAACCCGGCGGCGCCGGCCCGCAGCGCCTCGAAGATGTACTCATCCAGCCCGAACGTCGTCAGGATCACCACGTGCACCCCCGCGAGCCCGGGGGAGGCGGCGATTTCCCGCGTCGCCGCGATGCCGTCGAGCCCCGGCATCCTGATGTCCATCAGCAGCACGTCCGGCCGGGTCTCCCGGGCCAGCCGCACCGCGGCGAACCCGTCCGCGACGGACCCGACGACGTCGATGTCGTCCTCGGCGTCGAGCAGCGCGGCGAACCCGGACCGCACCAGGACCTGGTCGTCGGCGAGCGCTACCCGGATCACGCGGCCGCCCCGGTCACGCCGGCATCCGAGCGACCACCTGGAAGCCGCCGCCCGGGCGTCGTCCGGCGTCCACCGTGCCGCCGAGCGCCCGCGCCCGCTCGGCCATCCCGGCGAGCCCGTTCCCCGACCCGGCGACCCTTGGCTTCGCGGCCGCCGCGCCGCCGTCGTCGGTGACCTCGATGACCAGGTCGCTGTCGGAGTACCGCAGCAGGACGCTCGCCGCGTGCCCGCCGGAATGCCGCACCGCGTTGGTCAGCGCCTCCTGGACGATCCGGTACGCCGCGGCGTCCACGCCGGCGGGCAGCGCCCGCACCGGGCCTTCCGCGGCCACCGTGACCGTGAACCCGGCCGACCGCGCCCGGGCCGCGAGCTCGTCCAGCCGGGCCACCCCGGGCGCCGGCGCGAGCGGCGCGCCCCCCGCGGGGCCGTCGGGATCCCGCAGCGCCCCGAGCACGGAGCCGAGCTCGGTCAGCGTCTGCCCGCTGACCTCCCGGATGGCCGTCAGCGCCTCCCAAGCCCGCTCCGGCTGCCGGTCCCTCAGGTGCAGCGCGGTGTTCGCCTGCACGTTGATCACCGAGATGCTGTGCGCCACCACGTCGTGCAGGTCCCGCGCGATCGCGAGTCGCTGCTCGCTGGCGCGCCGCGCCGTGGCCTCCTCGCGGCCGCGCCGGTCCGCGGCGGCCCGGGCGGCGGCCACCCGGGTCAGCTCCGCGACCGACAGCAGCGTGACCAGCCCCGCGGCCAGCAGCAGCGCTGACTCCGCCGACGCGTTCACCACGGACGCGGCGTACCCGATCACCAGCGACGCGATCGCGGCGAGCCGCCGCCCGCGCAGCACCGCGGTGAAGAACGCGACGATCAGCCCGAGCCACGCGGCCCGCGCGCCGAGCGCGGTCGCGCCCAGCGTCGCGCCGAGAACGACCGCGAGCACCGCGCCCGGGTACCGTCGCCGCGCGAGCAGCGCGAGTCCGCTGGTGACGAGCAGGATTATCCCGAACGTACCCGGCTTGCTCTCCTTCGCCCCATGCCAGTGCGGGGCGGCGAGCGACGCGGCGAGTTCCACGCCGATCACGAGCGCCGCGAGCGCCGCGTCGGCCGTCCATTGCCGTGCCGTGGTAGTCATCGCGGTCTCGACGCTACCCGCGGCCCCGGCCGGATGTCGTCGTCCTGGGGTTGACTTTCCGCCCGCCGGGATACTCCGCGGGGATCATGCGATCGTGACCGCTCGCCCGACGACGGGACCGCGGGCCGGGACGCACGCTAGCTGGCATGGCAACGATCCAGATACGCGGCCTCGTCAAGCGGTTCGGTCCGGTGACCGCTGTGGACGGCCTCAGTTTCGACGTCTCTCCGGGCACCGTGACCGGCTTCCTCGGCCCGAACGGCGCGGGCAAGACCACCACCCTCCGCATCCTCCTGGGCCTCGTGACCCCTGATAGCGGCACGGCCACCATCAACGGCCATGTCTACCGCCAGCTGCCGGAGCCGCTGCACCAGGTCGGCGCCGTGCTGGAGGCGACCGGCTTCCACCCGGGCAGGACCGCCCGCGCGCAGCTGCACATCCAGGCGCTGGCCGCGGCGGCGGACCCGTCCAGGATCGAGGACGTCCTCGACCTGGTGGGGCTGGCCGACGCGGCGGACCGCCGGATCGGCGGCTTCTCGCTCGGCATGCGGCAGCGGCTCGGCCTGGCCACCGCGCTGCTCGCCGACCCGGAGGTGCTGATCCTCGACGAGCCGGCCAACGGCCTCGACCCGGAGGGCGTCCGCTGGCTGCGCGACCTGCTGCGCGGCTTCGCGGCCGAGGGCGGCACCGTCCTCGTCTCCAGCCATCTGCTGGCCGAGGTCGCGCAGACCGTCGACTCGGTGGTGATCATCGACAGCGGCCGCCTGGTCGCCCAGGGCCCGGTCGCCGAGCTGACCGCCGGCGGCACCGGCCTCGAAGACGCGTTCTTCCAGCTGACTAAGGAGGCATCCCGATGAGCGAACTGGTCTTTCCCGTCGCCGTGCCGCGCGCCCGGCGAATCCGGCTCACCCGGCTCGTCCGTATCGAGCTGCTCAAGCTGACCAGCACCCGGCTCGGTTACGGCCTGCTCGCGGCGGTGCTCGTGCTCACCCCGGCGTGGACGTCGATCGAGGCGTCCCGGGCCGGAAAACCCAACGGCCCCGCGGCTCTGTTCACCGCCAGCGGGCAGACCTCGATCATTGCCGGGGGAGCGTGGGCCCTGATCTTCGCCATCGTGCTCGGGGTGACGATATCCAGCGGCGAGTTCCGGCATCACACCGCGACGAACACCTATCTGGCGGTGCCCGGCCGCAACCGGGTGCTGGCCGCTAAGGCCGCCGCTGGTGCGGTCGGCGGGGCTGTCTTCGGGGTCGCCGCGTACGCCGTCACCCTGGTGGTCGGCCTCTCGTTCACCAGTGCCCACGGCTACCGGCTGGTCATTGGCGCGGGCACGCTCGCTGACTGGGGTGTCGGCCACGTGGTGGGCGCCGCCCTGCTGGGCGCGATCGGCGTGGTCATCGGCTCGCTGGTACGCTCCCAGCTCGCCGCGATCATCGGCGTCTTCATGTGGACGCTCGTCATCGAGTCACTGATCGGCGGCCTGTTCGAGTCGGCCCGCCCGTACCTGCCGTACACCGCGGCGGCCGCGCTGGCCGGCCTCCCGCTCGGGGCGGCCAACTTCGGTCCCTCCGGCGGCGTCGCCGGCGTGTCCGCGCTCCCGTTCGCCGCCGCGACGGCCTTGCTCGCGGCCATCGCGCTGGCTGGCGCGCTGATCGCCGCCCGCACCACGGTCCGGCGCGACATCACCTGATCCGGCGCGTCCAGCCCAGGCGCGGTTTCTCAGCCCGCGCCTGGGCTGACTGATCAGACCACCCGGGCCGCGATCTGCCGCGCGGTGGCCTGGATGGTGCCCCCGAGCTGGGTGACCAGCTCGCATATCGGCACCGGGGACCAGGGGATCGCGAGGTTGATGGCCGCGACGACCTCGCCCGAGCGCGAGCGGACCGGCGCGGCGATGGATCGCAGGGCGCGGTCGAGTTCCTCGTCGTTGACCGCGATGCCGCTGCGCCGCACCTGCGCGAGCTCGGCGGTCAGGGCGGTCCTGTCGGTCAGCGTGCGGGGACCTCGCTGCGTGAGGTCGATCCGGTCGAGCAGCCGGTCGAGCTCGGGGCGCGGCAGGAAGGCGAGCAGGGTCTTGCCGGTCGCGCTGCAGTAAAGCGGCAGCCGCGAGCCGATGTGCAGGCTGTACTCGAAGTGGTGGTACCGGCACGGCCGCCCGCGGACCCGGTCGATCAAGATCGCGTCGATGTCGTCGAGGACCGCGAGGTTCGCGGTGTGCCCGGTGGTCTCGGCGAGCCGCCGCAGGTGCGGCGCCGCGATCTCGCGCAGTTCCAGCGACCCGAGCACCGCGAATCCCAGGTCGAGGACCCGCGGGCCGAGGCGGTACCTCCGGGTCGCGTCGTCCTGGTGGAGATACCCGAGCGCGGCCAGCGTGGCGACGTAGCGGTGGGTGGTGCTCCGGGTCAGGGCGAGCATGCGCGCCAGCTCGCTAATCCCGAGTTCGGGCCGCTCGGGAGTGAACGAGCTGAGGACGGCGAGGCCGCGTTCGAGCGATTGCGAAAAGCCCGCGCCACCGTCTGCCGGGGGCATGTCCCGAATACTAGAACAGAGTGTTGACAATTGGACGTCCCATTTCAACACTCTGACCAAGATTTTCCTCTTCCCTCTGCCAAAATTTCCGCATCGCCGCGGAAGGAGATATTCATGACGGACCAGAGTGTTCAGCCCGTCCCGGCGGGCGAGCCGCCGGCCAGACCTGTTTCCCGACGGAGCCTGTTCAAGGCGGCCGGGGTCGGCGCGGCCGTCGTCGGCGGCGGCGGCCTGCTCGAGGCCTGCAGCTCGAGCATCAAGGGCGCCTCCGGCAACAGCACCTCGACCGCCGGCACGACCAAGACGATCACCCTCGGCTGGATTCACCCGCTGACCGGCAGCCTCGCCGGGTTCGGCGCCCCGGACAACTGGGTCATCAGCCAGATCAAGCAAACGGCTCCGTACAAGAACGGCTTCAAGATCGGCGGCTCGACCTACGACGTCGTGATTAAGTCCTACGACACCCAGTCCAGCGTGACCAGGGCGGGCGACCTGGCCAAGCAGGCGATCCAGCAGGACAACGTGGACCTGCTGTTCGCCTCCTCGACCCCCGAGACCGTGAACGCGGTATCCAGCCAGGCCGAGGCCCTCGGCACCCCGCTGGTCTGCGCGAACATCCCGTGGGAGTCCTGGTACATCAACCTAGGCGGCAACCCGCTGAAGCCCACGCTCAAGCCGAAGTACGTCACGATGTACTTCCTGGGCGCCGAGCACCTGGCGCTGTGCTTTATCCCGATGTGGAACCGGATCGGCGCCAAGTACGGCAACAACCACCTGGTCGCCGCCGCGTTCCCGAACGACTCGGACGGCAACGCGTTCCGCGCCGTCTTCCCGCCCATCCTCAAGGGCGCCGGCTACAAGATGGACCTGTCGCCCGCGTACACCGACGGGCTGACGAACTACACGTCGATGATCAGCAATTTCAAGGCCTCCGGCGCGGACTTCTTCACCAACGTGCCGCTGCCGCCGGACTTCGCGACGATGTGGAAGCAGTCTCTGCAGCAGGGCTTCCGGCCCAAGCTGGCGACGGTGGCGAAGGTGCTGCTGTTCCCGACCGACGCCTACGCGATGGGCAACGAGGTGTACAACATCGCGACCGACGCCTGGTGGGTGCCGTCGCTGCCGTGGACCTCGTCGTTCACCGGCCAGACGTGCCAGGAGCTTGCCGACGCTTACACGGCGGCGGGCAACGGGCAGTGGAACTCGAACATCAGCAACTACACGCTTTTCGAGATCGCCTACCACGCGCTCACCGCGGTGAACGACCCGCACAACAAGGACGAGGTGGCCGCGGCCATCCACAACGTCGTGATTCCCGACGCGGTGGCCGGGCCGATGGACTTCACCTCGTCCAAGAACCCCGCACCGGGCGTGGTGATCACCCCGCCGGTCGGCATCCAGTGGCAGCAGGGGACGACGTACCCGCTCGAGGCCAAGGTGGTCGACAACACGCTGCTGCCCTCGGCCAAGATCACGGGCGACCTGAACCCGACCTTCACCTGACGATTTAATAGCGGGCGGATTTCCCGCGGTCACGGAAATCCGCCCGCTACGGCATCGGCATCACCGGGCCGCTTGCGGTCGCGTCAGGGCGTGGGCGGTACCTGCTGGGAGAAGTGGGCCGCCCGGCCGCCGACGATGATGAACTTGTTGGTGCACTGGTGCGGGGACGGCGAGCAGACGACGAGGGTCGGCATCCTGGCGATCTGAGCCTGCGGCAGTAGCCGCGGTAGCGGCGGGGGCGCCACCGCCGCCGTGCCCGGCGCGCCCGTCGTCCCGGCGTCGTGGCTGGTCCGGAGGCCGATCACGGTCAGCGTGACGGCCGCGACCAGCACCGCCGCGCACCCGGCCACGATCCGCCAGCGTCTGGACAGTGGCAGCCGGAAGTCCCGCTTCGGGTCTCGCCCCTGGCTGATGACGTCCACCGCGGCACGCTCCTGGCAGTTCGTCCGGCTCGCGAGCGCCGGTCACCTGACGGGCCCATGGTCGCCCACGCGGCCGCTGCCCGGCAACCCGTTCACGTCATCGGCCGCTTAGTCCGCCAGGATGGCCGTGTTCCGTGCCTTGGGCAGGAAGAGGGCGAACGCCGCGCCCGCGGCCGCGACGCAGGCGATCACGATTCCCGTCACGTGCAGCGCGTCCACCGGCCCGGCGGGGGACCGCGCCACCGTCCCGTACAGCGACGCCAGCAGGCCGATGCCGAACGACCCCGCGATCCGCTCCACCACGTTGAACAGCGTGCTCGCGTCTCCCATGCGGTCCGGCGGCAGCGGCCCGGTCAGCGCGCTGAGCAGCGGCGTGATCACCAGCCCGATGGAGGCCGAGCGGACCGCCAGGATGACCGCGATCAGCCACAGCGGCGTCGCGGCCCCGACGATGAGCAGCAGCAGGCTGGCGACCCCGAGGCAGCCGAAGCCGGCGCACACCGTCGCCCGCACGGTGAACCGGCTCAGCAGCCCGCGCTGCCCGACCGCGGTGGACAGCCCGGTGACGATGCCCTGCGGCGCCATCGCGATCCCGGCGGCCAGCGCGGACCGTCCCTGCACGGTCTGCACGAACACCGGCAGCAGGAACACGGCCGTCCACGTCACGACCGCGGCCAGCGCGCACAGCCCCATGGACAGCGCGGGGGTCGCCTCCCGCAGCAGGGACAGGTCGAGCGCGGGCCGCGCCCGCCCGGCGGCCCACCACCAGTACGCCGCGAGCATCGCGGCCCCGGCCGAGAGCGGTGCCAGGCAGGCCGCCGACCCCCAGCCGTCCGTCCCGCCCTGGCTGGTCCCGAGCAGCACCAGCGTCACCCCGGCCCCGAGCAGCAGCAGCCCGGGAAAATCAAACTCTTCATTCTCCCGAACGGCCGCGGCTGACTCCCTCCGCAACCGCTTCGCCGCCCACACGGCGAAGACCCCGAACGGCACGTTGACCGCGAAGATCAGCCGCCAGCCAGCGGCCCCGATCAGCGCCCCGCCGACCGTGGGCCCGAGCGCTGGCGCCGCGAACAGCATGATCCCGGCCGCCACCGAGATCGACCGGGCCCGGCCGCCCTTGCCGAGCAGCATGGACATCGCCAGCGGCACCAGCGGCGCGGCGACCAGGCCCTGCAGCGCGCGGAACGCGATCAGCGCGCCGATGCCGGGGGCGAAGGCGCACAGCGCGGACGCCGCGGTGAACGCCCCCAGGCTGGTCCGGTATACCCGCACGGTCCCGTGCCGGCGCGCGAGGTAGGCGGTGCCGGCCAGCCCGGTGCCGAGCGCGAGCAGGTACCCGCTGACCGTCCACTGCACCGCGGCGAGAGAGGCATGCAGCTCTCGCGCGATCGGCGCCACCGCCACGTTGACGATGCTGGAGTCGATCATGGACAGCAGCGGCCCGGCGAGCAGCGCGTACTGCACGACGGCGCCGGTTCGTCCCGCCCGCCGGGCCGCTCCGTCGCCCGCGCCCGTCACGGCGCGGCCGCCTGCGCGCGCAGCCCCGCGATCCACACGCGCTCCGCCGCGTCGCGCCGGCTCAGCTCGGTGGTCGCCGCGATCGACCACCGGTCGCCCGCGGCGCGGGTGACCAGCTCAGCGAAGTGCGCGATGCGCGTCTGGAGGGCCTGGTCGCGCGCGTCGAGCACGGCTAGCCGCTCGGCGGGTTCGAGCAGCGTGAACTGGCCGAGCCGGGTCAGGAACTCGTAGTCGTCGGCCGCCTGCTCCGGCGGCAGGTCGGCGAGCATGTCGTGCAGCAGCTCGCGGCCGAGCGGGGTGAGCGTGTACACCAGCCGCGGCGGCCGTCCCTCCTGCGGCTCCTCGGTCCGGGTAACCGCCCCCGCCTCCTCGAACCGCCGCAGCGCCGGGTACAGCGAGTTGTTGTTCAACCGCACCCCGGTCGTGTGCTCCACGCGCTTCCGCAGCTCATACCCGTGCGCCGGCCGCCGCGTCAGGTGCCGGAGTATCAGGATCTCAACGTACGACACTGGTCCAGTCTAACCTATGTAAGACTGGACTAAAAAGATCTGTGCGGAGCGAAAAGATCGCCCGCCATACCGCGCGTACCTGGGCGCGACTGGACGGGGTCACGCGTTCTAAGCTGGTCTATGCGTTTCGCTACGTTCGTCAGCTGGCTGGTGACCGTGAGCCTGGGCGCCTTCATGCTGCGGACGTGGCTGGCGCGCGGTGGGCTGACCCGGGAGCGCGACCGGGCCGGGGGGCTCCCGCCGCAGCTCATCTTCGGCCACGCGGGGCTGGCCATCACCGGGCTGCTGCTCTGGGCGGCCTACCTGGCCACCGGGACGCGGGCGCTGGCCTGGTCGGCGGTCGGCGCGCTGATGGTGACCGTGGGCCTCGGGCTCTGCACCGTGACCCTCTGGACGCCGTATCCGGCGCGCCGGCCAGGCGAGCGGCGGACGCCGACGCCCTGGGACGAGCCGGCGGTGGTCGTCCCAGACACCGCCGAGGCCGCGGCCGCGGGCGAGGGGAGAGACCCGCCCGGGTACGAGGTCACCGACGAGATGATCGCGCGATTCCTCGAGGAGCCCTTCGCGAGAGCGCGGCGGGGCCCCTTTCGTCCCATCCGTCCCAACCCCGCGGTGCTCGTCCCGATCGCGCACGGCTTCGCGGCGATCGGCACCTTCGTCCTGGCGGTGACGACCGCTAGCCGGTGAATTGGCCATGATGGCCGTCGATGATTGGCGGACGGCCCTTGCGGATTGACACCTGCGCTGCGGATACTTCTGGGATGGGCGACCGAAATGTGCTCGGCGGCGAACTTGAGCCATGTGGAACTGACCCTCTTACCGGCTTCTACCGAGACGGCTGCTGCAGCACGGGCCCCGAAGACATGGGCAGCCACACCGTCTGCGCGGTGGTGACGCAGGAGTTCCTGGACCACCAGCGGCGCATCGGCAACGACCTGAGCACCCCGATGCCGCAGTACCGATTCCCCGGCCTCGTCCCTGGCGACCGCTGGTGCGTGACCGCCGCGAACTGGCTGCGCTCCCACAAGGATGGCGTGGCCGCCCCGGTGGTGCTCGCCTCAACTCACGAGCGCGCGCTTGAGATCGTCCCGCTGTCCGCCCTCAAGCAGCACTCGGTCGACGTCCCCGCCGACGCCAGCGCCCTGGAAGACACCGAACGCTAGCCGCGAGACGCCCCGTCGGCCGACGCCGGTACGGGGGCTAGGCCCACCACGGTCACGGGGGCTGAGTGCAGGCCGGCGCGGGGGGTAAGTGCAGCCCGGATTCGGTGTCTAGGCCCATCGACCCGAGTGGTGCCGGGCCGGGATGCTGCTGCCATGGTCATCCTCACTTCCACGGAGCAGCAACGCCGCCGCCTGGGCGCCCTCGTGCGGCGGCCGGAGGCGTGGTACGCCGGGTTCGCGGTCTACGCCGCGTGCGTGGCCGCCTTCAGCGGTCCGGGCCTGGACCGCTGGTGGGGCATCTGGGCCGCCGGCGGCTACGCCATCGCCGCCTGGATCGCGGCCGCGTTCCGCACCCGCGTGGCGCAGCACGTCGCGCTGGCCGTGGCCGTGGCCGGGGCACTGGTCGCCCCGCTGACCTGGCTGGCCACTCAGGAACCGATGACCCCGGACGTGACCGTGGTGGCCAGATCGGGAGCGCTGCTGCTGCACCACGGCACGCCCTACCTGCCGGTCGCGCAACTCGCGCACGGCGGCTGGCTCGCCTACAACCCGTACCTGCCGGTGATGGCGGTCTTCGGCCTGCCGAAGGCGCTCGGCCTGCCCGGCATCCTCGGCGATCCGCGGCCCTGGCTGGCCGCCGTGACGTTCCTGCTGCTGTACGCCACGTTCCGGGTCACCACGAGGAGCCGTGCCACCACGATGCGGGCAGGCAAGGGCCGGGGTGCCGCGGTCACGCTCGCCGCGCTCGCGATCGCGTCGCCGGTCATGGCGTTCCCGCTCGCCATGGGCATCACCGACCCGCCCGTGATCGCGCTGACCTGCCTGGCGCTGGCGCTGCTGACCCGGTCCGGGCACCGCGCCATCTGGCAGGCTGCCCTGGTTCTCGGGGTGGTCTGCGCGATGAAGTACACCGCCTGGCCGGCGCTGGCCGTCCTCTTCGTCATGGTCCGGGCGCGGGACGGCGCGCGGGCGGCGATCAGGTTCGGCGCCGTCACGCTAGGGACCGCCATCGCGCTGGTCGCGGCGCTCGCCCCGGCCGCGCTGGCCAACCCGGACGCCCTCTACCAGAACACGGTCGCCTACCCGCTCGGCCTGACCGGCGCCCGCTCGCCGGCGCAGAGCCCGCTGCCCGGTCACCTGCTCGCCACGCTCGGCCCGGCCGGGCACTCGGCCGCGCTCGCCCTGCTCGCCCTCGCGGGCCTGGCCCTGGCGGTGTCGCTGGTGGTCGCGCCCCCAAAAAACCCGGGCCGGGCGGCCATCAGGATCGCCCTCGGGCTCACGGCGCTGTTCGCCCTGTCACCCGCGACCCGGTTCGGCTACTTTTGCTACCCGCTCGCCCTCTACGGCTGGGTCGCCCTCACCGGAGCGGGCCGTGCCACCGGCCCGTCGACCCGGTTCACGGCGGGCGCGCAGCCGGAGCCGCGCCACCCAGCCCCCTCCGATCGCCCCCTCGCGGGTGTCAGCTGAGCGCTGAGGCGTCACTCGCCCGCGATGGGCGTGTGGATCTCCCAGACGTTCCCCTCCGGGTCTTTGAGGTGCGCCGTGCGCAGGCCCCAGGGGCGGTCCTCGGGAGCGCGGATGAACTCGACGCCTCTCGCTAGCAGCTCTTCGTAGGCCGCGTCGACGTCTTCGACCTCGGTCACGAGCACCGACCGGGCGCCCCGGGCCGGCTCGCGGGCCACGTCGTCGGGGCTGAGCAGGTCCACGGCCGTGGCGTCGCTGATCAGCAGCAGCCCGTCGGCGCCGAGCTGGAAGTACGCGTCGACGCCTGGTGTCCCGTGCCGGTACTCCAGGCCCATCACGTGCTGGTAGAAGTCACGCACCCGGTCGAGGTCAGTGGCGAAAAGCACCATCAGGTATCCGTCGTACGCGATCGGCACGGCCATTCCTTCCTCGGTGACCCCGCACTCACCAAGTATCGCAACGCCCCCACGCGCCGGGCTAGCGTAAGAATCATGACGATCATGAGTCGGCCCCTGGGGCGCACGAACACGGACGTGACCATCCTCGGCTATGGGGCCATGGAGCTAAGAGGCGGGCCCAGGGGCCCGGAGATCGACGACGAGGCGGCCGGCCGCCTGCTGAACGCGGTGCTCGACGGCGGGATCAACCTGATCGACACCTCGCCCGACTACGGCAGGAGCGAGGAGCTCATCGGCACGCACCTGGGCCACCGGCGCGACGAGTTCTTCCTGGCGTCCAAGTGCGGCTGCCTTCTCGAGCCTCCGGCCGACAGCCCGCCGCCGTACCCGCACGACTACCGCCCGGCCAACGTCCGGGCCGCCGTGGAGCGGTCGCTGCGGCGGCTGCGCACCGACCACCTCGACCTCGTCCAGGTGCACATGTCACCGAGCACCGGGCAGCTGCGGGACAACCACGTCGTCGAGACGCTGCGGGAGCTACAGCAAGAGGGCAAGGTCCGCTTCATCGGCATGTCCGGCATCCTCCCCAACCTGCCGGACCACATCGCCATGAACGTCTTCGACGCCTTCCAGATCCCCTATTCGGCGGTGCAGCGCGACCACGAGGACCTCATCACCGAAGCCGCGGACAAGGGTGCCGGCACCCTGATCCGCGGCGGCGCGGCCCGCGGCGCGCCGTCCGCGGAGAAAAACTGGCAGACCGGCCCGCTCAGCCAGACCGCCGGGCTCGGCCAGCGGAACTGGGCGGCCGCGGACATCGAAGACCTGCTCGCCGACAGCGGCCTGAACGCGATGGAGTTCACCCTTCGCTTCACGCTCAGCCACCCGGACCTGTCCACCACGATCGTCGGCACGGCGAACCAGGATCACCTCAAGGGAAACATCGCCATCGCGGAGAAGGGCCCGCTGCCCGCCGACCTTTACGCGGCGGCGAAGGCGCGCCTCAAGCCGGTCGATGAGTAGCCGGGCACTGCGGTCGGCGGCGGTCTATTGCGGGTCGAACAAGGGCAACGACCCGGTGTACGCGCGGGCCGCCGCGTCCCTCGGGCGGGTTCTCGCGGAGCGGGGCATCCGGCTGGTGTACGGAGGCGGGGACGTCGGCCTGATGGGCGTCCTCGCCGACGCCGTCCGCGACGGCGGCGGGGAGGTCCTCGGCGTGATTACCCGCGCCCTGGTGGACAGGGAGGTCGCGCATCCCGGGCTGACCAGCCTGACGGTCGTCGACACCATGCACGAGCGCAAGGCCGCGATGTCCGACGCGGCCGACGCGTTCGTCATGCTGCCCGGCGGCTACGGGACCTTCGACGAGTTCTTCGAGGCCGTGACCTGGACCCAGCTTGGCATCCACGCCAAGCCGTGCGGGGTGCTCGACGTGGCGGGGTACTTCGGGCCGCTGCGCGCGATGCTTGACGTGGCCGCGCGGCACGGTTTCATCACCCCGGTCCACCGGGACCTGGTGATCACCGACGACGACCCGACCCGGCTGCTGGACCTGCTCGCCGCGTGGACCCCGGTCACCACCGACAAGTGGCTGGACAAGTCAGAGCGCTGACCGCGTCACTGCCGCAGCCAGACCGAGAGGCTCGCGGGCTCGAGCGCCCGCTGCACGACGGCGGCGAGGTCGTCTCCCACCGAGTCGACGTCGATGGCGTCCTGCAAGCGGGCGGCGAACAGGGTCACGGTGGCGTCGGCGTCGTAGCGGGCGCGGTTGAACCGGCGGTCCACCGCCCGCTGCACCCGGCGCCGCAGCACATTGAACAGCGCGGCCGCGACCAGCGTCGAGACGGCGACCGCGACCGTGGAACTGACCGCCAGCACCTGGGTCGCCAGCAGCACCAGGCCCGCGTACACGCCGATCAGCAGCCCGGTCACGATCGTGTAGGCCAGCGTCCGGCTGATGATCCGGTCGATGTCGTACAGCCGGAATTTCAGGATGCCGATGCCGAGGCTGGCCGGCAGCGCGGCTATGCCGAACGCCGCGATCTCCCCGAGCGCGGTCGGAATGTTCGTCCACACAACGAGGACGATCCCGCTGACCGCGCATACCGCCGCGCCGGTGATCAGCCACTTCAGCTGCTGCCTGCGCTCGCCGGACGACCGGCGCCAGGCAACGACCTGATAGCCGAGCCACGCCAGCCAGGCCACCCCGGTGCCGAGGAAGAAGACCTCGGAGAGCGCGCTCCACCACACCGCGTTCTGCCCGGTCGTCAGGGCGCCGCCACCGTCGACCCGGATGTCGTGCCGGGCGGCGGCGAGCACCGCGAGCGCCAGCGCCCCCGCGATCCACGCGCAGCCGAGCGCCAGGTAGGCCCGCAGCACCCAGCGCCACCGTGACGTGAGCGCGGCGCCATCCGGATACATGAGGAAGGCCAGCCCGAACAGCACGATGGCCGGTGCCCAGGACTGTCCGGCCAGCACCGCCACCGGGCCGAGCGGCAGCGTGCCGTGGTGGTCGATGTAGTCCAGCTTGGCGTAGCCGGCCCCGAGGCCGTCGAGGGCGAAGAAGTCACCGATCCCGAGCAGGATCCAGCCCATGGGGTGCTCAGGACGATGCCAGGCGACGATCGTGCCGACCACCGCGCAGGTCAGCGCGATCTGCAGCGAGCCGCCACTGTCCACGCGCGCCAGCTGGTGCGTGTCGGCGGCGGTCACCAGGATGAGGGCGGCCACGCTCCAGCCGAAGCAGGTCAGCGACACGGCCGCCGCCCGGGCCAGCCTCCGTCGCCGAGGGGTCATCACGGCCGCAACGGTAACCCGGCAGCGTTCCGGGATCGTTACGGCGCGGCCGTCCGGGTACCGTTCCCGTTGTGAGCCGCTGGGTGCTGCACGTGGACCTCGACCAGTTCATCGCGGCCGTCGAGGTGCTGCGCCGTCCGGAACTGCGCGGCCAGCCGGTCGTCGTGGGCGGCGACGGCGACCCCGCGAAGCGCGGCGTGGTCAGCACCGCCTCCTACGAGGCGCGGGCGTTCGGCGTGCACTCCGGTCAGCCACTGCGCACCGCGGCCAAACGCTGCCCGGACTGCGTGTTCCTGCCGGTGGACGCCGACGCCTACAACGAGGTCTCCGAGCGGGTGATGGCCGTGCTGCGGGACACCGGCCAGCCGGTGGAGGTGCTCGGCTGGGACGAGGCCTTCGTGGGCGTGACAACCGACGACCCCGAGACGTTCGCGCGCGGCCTGGCCGCCGACGTGAAGGCGGCCACGCAGCTCGACTGCTCGGTCGGGATCGGCGAGAACAAGCTCCAGGCGAAGATCGCGACCGGGTTCGGCAAGCCGGCCGGGGTCTTCCGGCTCACGTCGGCGACCTGGTTCGAGCTGCTCGGCGACCGGCCGCCGGACGCCATCTGGGGAATCGGGGCGAAGACGCTGGCCAAGCTGGCCACGCTGGGCATCGGCACCGTGCGGGAGCTCGCCGCGGCCGACCCCGGCCGGCTGGCGAAGGAGTTTGGCCCGATGACGGGCCCGTGGCTGGTGCTGCTCGGCCGCGGCCGGGGGGACGCCGAAGTGGACCCGACGCCCTACGTCGCCCGCTCGCACGGCCGCGAGGTCACCTACCAGCGGAACATCACCGACTGGACCCAGGTGACGACCGAGGTGACCCGCCTCGCCAGGCAGGTCGCCGCCGAAGTGGACCGCCCGGTCGCCCGCGTCGTCGTCAAGGTGCGCTTCGCCCCGTTCGTCACGGTGACCCACGGCGCGCCGCTGACCGCTGCCTTCGACGAGGCCGCGCTGGCCGCGCTCGCCCAGTTCACCCCCGGTGAGCCGCCCCGCCCGGTCCGCCTCCTCGGCGTCCGCGCCGAGTTCGCCGACGTCCCCGGCTAACACCCGCCACGGGTCTATCGCGCAATTGACGACCCTATTTAGTGCACAATATCTGCGCCCGAGCGAGGCGATGGTCCGAAACAGGCTCTAGAGTAAGCGGTGCAGAGGCTTGATGTTGTGACTTATTGGGGGCCGGGTTCTCATGACCCTACGGCAGGTCGGAAACTATCGCCTTGAGTCTTTGCTGGGTGTCGGCGGAATGGGGGAAGTTTATAAGGCGTACGACACACACCGTGACCGGTATGTCGCCCTCAAGCTCCTGCCCGCAGCCTTGTCTGGTGACGGGGACTACCTCAAGCGATTCCAGCGTGAATCGAACGTCGCTGCCCGACTGCGGGATCCGCACGTCATTCCCATTCATGACTTCGGCGAGATCGATGGCCAGCTCTTCATCGACATGCGCTTGGTGGACGGTGCCGATATCGGCGTGCTGCTGGGCACGCACGGTCGGATGGCGCCGCAGCGGGCTACGTACCTTATCAGCCAGGTCGCCGAGGCCCTGGATGCCGCGCACGCTGACCACCTCGTCCACCGCGACATCAAGCCTTCAAACGTCCTGGTCACATTGAGCGACTTCGTTTATGTGGTCGACTTCGGTATAGCCCGGGCGATCGACGGCCGCCAGACATCGCTGACAACCACCGGGACAATGGTCGGCACGCTGCACTACATGGCCCCGGAGCGATTCACTGGCCACGACGTTGACGGGCGGGCCGATGTCTACTCACTGGCTTGTGTGCTGCACGAGTGCCTGACCGGCGCACCACCCTTCAGCGGCCGAGATGTGCCCGCGCTTATGTATGCCCAGATCTACTCCAGTCCTCCGGAGGCCAGCAGGCTCGCCGAGGGCGTGCCGCCGGCATTGGACGCCGTGGTCGCCCGCGGCATGGCCAAAGACCCGAATGACCGTTTTCCGACCGCTGGCGCGCTGGCGGCGGCGGCCCGCGAAGCCCTGGTGGCCGAGGCGCCGGCTCCGCGAAGGACAGAGGCGCCGGATCCCGAACCGGAGCCAGCAGGCGACCGCTCCGCGGAGGCCGTCCATTTCAGCCCGACCCAAACGGTGACCGATCGGGTCGGCGCACGACCACCTGAGAACACGCCGCAGGTCACAGGTGTCGATCCAGACGAGAGTGGCCTACCGCCAGGCGCGGCGACCGGCGAGCCGCCGCGCGGTCCGGCGTGGCGCCGGCTTGGCGTGCCGATTCTGGCCGCGGCCGCGGCACTGGCGGTTGCGATCGTCCTTGTCGTCATGGCTTCCCCTGGAACGAAAAAGAACCCGGGCAGCGCGACAAGGACCGGCACTGCCGGGGCGCCAGGCAGCGTGCCCAGGCTCGCCGTTCCCACGGTGGCGGGCAAGATACAGGTCGGGCAGAACCCGAACTACGTTCAGGTCGCGCCGAACGGCACGTTCGCCTATGTCACTAATCCAGGTGCACGCGCGATCACCGTGCTCAACACCGCCGATGACCGGGTATCCGGGACCATCAAGATCCCCGAGGGGCCGCCCGAGTCCGTCTCGTTCTCGCCCGACAGCCGGACCGCCTACGTCAGCGTCTACGGGAGCCACGCGACGCCTGTCGTCGCGTTCGTCGATACCGCTACCCGCACCGTGACGGCTGCCGTGCGGGTGGACAACCACACACCGGGCCCCTCGGCGACAAGCCCGGACGGGCAGTACCTCTACGTGCCGAACCACAACATGACGATGGGCGGCGCCAACAATAACGTCCTCGACGTGATCGACTTGGCGAGCAAAAAGGTGATCGACAGCATCGCCGTCCCGGACAACCCGCATTGGGCCGTATTCGATCCTAAAAACGGACTCGTTTACGTCACGGACCACATGTCCACCGTCGTCACGGTCCTCAATAGCAGCACTAACGGCATCGTCAAAAAGATCGAGGTCGGCGAGACCCCGCACAGCGCGGCCCTCTCTCCCGACGGCAGCCGCCTGGCGGTCACGAGCTACAACGGCAACGAGGTCTTTTTGATCAACACCGCCACCGACAAAGAGGTCGCGGTTATCCCGGTCGGGAGTAATCCGCTGGACGTCGCGTACTCGCCAGACGGACGCTACCTCTTCACGGCAAACTACGAGTCCAACACGGTCACGGTGATCGACACCGCGGATAACCGCGTCATCGGCGAGATCCCGGTCGGGAAAGGTCCAACGAGCATCTGGGTGCTGTCCAACGGGCGCCAGGCATACGTCACCGACTCGGGCGACGGCACGATCGAAATCCTCAACATTCCGCAGTAAGGGCAGTGCGGCGAATTCGCATGAGCACCCCCGCCTGGATCCTGGAGATCTTCGCCGCCGTCATGCTCCTGGTCGCCGAGGTGAGCGCCGGGCAGCTGGTGACAGCGCGCGCCTGGACCCGCCGCGGGCGCGCCGGCGCCGACATCGCCGTTTCCCAGCTGCTCATGGGAATCGCCATGGCAGGCATACTGGTGCCCGGCCTGAGCGCCCTGCCGAACGCGGTCTGGGTGGCTGTCTTCGCCGTCATGACGGCCTGGTTCGCCGGGCGCCAGTGGCGGGAAAGCCGGGGGCGCGGCGCCGCCGCGATGGCCCACGGCCATTACGCGCCGCACCTAGTGCACAGCGCCGCGCTGCTCTATCTGTTCGCCGCGCTGGCAGCCCCGTCCGCGGCGGGCTCAGGCACGTCCATGCCCGGCATGGGCGGGATGTCCGGGATGACCGGCGGGTTGTCCGGCGGCCTGCCGACCCTGCGTGCACCGACGCTGGCACTGATCTTCGCGGTGCTGGTGATCGCGTTCACGGTCCTTGACCTGGACCGGCAGGCCGGCGCCGCGCATACCACGGGGCCCCTGCTGCTTTCCCCCGCCGTAGTAAAGGGGTGCCAGGTGGCAATAGGCGTCACCATGGCATTCATACTGATCATCATGATCTTAGTGCGACAGCAGCATTTTGTGATCCCGCATTTCGGTATAGTCCGATGTGTGATAGCTGGCGAATTGCCGAGCCGCCGTGTTCTGCTGGCGGGAGCGGGCGTAACGTGCGCTGCGGTGCTCGCGGGATGCACCACGAATGACGCCGGCAACGGCGGGTCTACCCCGGCCGCCAGTGACACCGCGACTTCCGCCGCCAGCGCGCCGGCGGCCGCTGCCCTTGCCGCCACCTCCCAGGTTCCTGACGGCGGTGGCAAGATCATCGACGGGATCAACATCGTGATCACGCAGCCGCAGTCGGGGTCGTTCAAGGCGTTCTCCGCGATCTGCACGCACCAGGGCTGCATTGTCAATAGCGTCTCGAACGGGACCATCGACTGCCCCTGCCACGGCAGCAAGTTCAGCATCAAGGACGGCTCGGTCGTCAACGGCCCCGCCACCAAACCGCTGCCCGCCATCGCGATCAAGGTCGAAGGAACCTCAATCCTCCAGGGCTAATGCGGCTGGTTTACGCTTTCCATGATCGTGGGGACTATTCAGCGAATAGCGCTGAGAACTCCCCACGATCATGACCATCCCCGGCGCAGCGGGGTTAGAGCGGCAGGCGCATCCGCATTTCGGTCAGGGACGGGTTGGATGGCAGCGGCTGGGTTTCCCCGGTCGCGGTGAAGCCGTAGCGCTCGTACAGCCGGCGGGCGGGCTTGTTGGCCTCGGTGACCCACAGGTACAAGGCGCCGTGGCCGCGGTCCCTCGCCCAGTCCGCCGCCGCGCTTATCAGCGCCTCGCCGACGCCCCGGCCCCGCGCGGCCGGGCGCACCCACATCGACACGAGGTCGGCCATGCCGTCTTCCTCGTACACGCCCGCTAGGCCGGCGGGCTCGTCGATGCCCGTGACGTACGCGAAGAACGTGGCGGACCTCGCGTTGATCCGGCCGCGCCACTGCTCGTCGGTGAACACTGCCTCCCGCGCGTACGACGAGCCGAACGCGTCCGGCACGTCGCGCAGCGCGGCCAGCCGCACGTCTCGCATCAGTTCCCAGTCGCCCTCGGCGACCGCGCGCACCGCAACCATCGGGGCGGTCAGGCCGTGACGTGGGCTTCGAGCCAGGAACAGACAGGCGCGCTCGTTCGGAAAAATTCGGTGACTTTCTCCGCAGCGGATGGCGACCGGAGCCATGGTGCCGGTTCCCAGTGCTGCCACGTGGTCAGGCCCTTGTGCCGGAGCAGGACGATCCGCGGGTGGTCCGGCGGGTAGCCGCGCGGCGCTGACTTCAGCGAGCCGTGACCGTGGATCTCCACGCCGGCCGCCTCCAGTTCGGCGACGATCGCCGCGAGCTTGGCGCCGGTGGCGTCGGCGGCGACCGCCTGGCGGTACCGGCTGAGCTCGTCCGGTTCGAGGTGCCAGCGGCCGGCTCCGACGCCGAGCCCGTCGGCGGAGAACTGCACGTAGCTGGACTGGCCGAGGGTCGCCCCGATGTGCGTCTTGTACGGCGTCTTGTCGGCGCTGAAGCGGATGTCGCGGTAGGGACGGAAGATCTTGGGCTCGCCGAATTCGGGCGCGAGCAGCTCGGTGAGCTCCTGCATCGGACGCAGCACCGCGTCCTCGTAGACCGCCTTGTGACTCGTCCAGTACGACTTGGAATTGTCGTCCTCGAGACCCTCGTAGAACTCAAGTGCCTCAGGTGGCCATCCGCCGAACGCCATACCTGGAGCGTACCGTTCGCCGGGGGAGCGCGGTCGCGCCGCGGTAGACGCGCGCTACCAGCGGGCGGGCGGAGATGACCAGCGTGCTGAGGATCTTGAAGGAGATGATCCGGTAGACGAGCACCGCGGCGACCGCCTGCGGCGCGGGCATTCCCGCGGCCGTCAGCGTGCTGATCAGCACGATGTCCACGACGCCGAGGCCCGCCGGAATCGGGCAGAGGCTGGCCGCGCCGGCGCCCGCGCTCCAGACCAGCAGCAGGACCCGCCACGGAACGTGCGCGTGCACCGCCTGGATGGCGAACGCCAGGCAGGCCACGTCGGCGAGCCAGTTGACCAGCGCGTAGCCGAACGCCCGCCAGCCCGCCCAGTAGCCGACCCGCACCGAACCGGCGCGGTCGAGCAGGCCGGTGACGAGTTCGGCCGGCTCGCCGCGGGGCCAGCGCGCGGCGCGCTTGCTGACGCCGAGCACGGCGACCGCGAATCGCGTCAACCGGGCGCGGGCGCGCGGCGAGCGCAGCGACAGCAGGATCGCGCCGGCCGCGACGCCGGTGGCGAGGCCGCCGGCCGCGGTCAGCACCGCCGCGGCGAGGTTTCCCGTCACGACCGAGCCGACCGCGGCGACCACGGCGAACGCGACCGTCGAGAAGATCCCCGCGACGGTCAGCGCGACGCTCACCTGGGCGGGGTCACCGCCCCGGCGGCGGTACTCGCGGTACGTGTAGCCGGTCGCCATCGCGGATCCGACGATGGGCACCGTGACGGCGATGGCGTTCGCGCGGTACGCCGTGGCGAGCACCGCCCGCACGGTGATCTTCGCGCTGGTAACCCCGCACTTGCGCAGCAGGGACTTGTTCAGCAGCGCGAACGCCACCATCGACACTGATTCGACGCACATCGCCAGGCCGGCGCGGCCGAACCTGAGGTGCGCGAGATCGGCCGCGCCCCTGGCGAACGTCGCGCGGTCGGCGTAGACCGCGACAGCGGCGCCGGCGGCGATCGCGATGATCGCGACCACCTGTGCGATGCCGCGCCACCGGCGCGCGCCTGCCGTTTCGTTCATAAGCCGACGGTAGGCCGCGGCGGCCCGCGAAGTCGCCGGCCCACGGGTCGAACCTGGGTAGACCCGGGGATGACATTCCGGGTCAGACCGTAGGCGCACATAGGCTCTGAAGTCATGCTGATGACCAAGGACGACTACGAGATCGACGACGACCCGGCGCGACTAGACCTGAACGTGATCCATGGCTTCCTCACCACGTCCTACTGGGCCGCGGGGGTGCCGCGCGGCGTCGTCGAGCGCTCCGTGGCGAGTTCGCTGAACCTGGGCCTGTACCACGCCGGAAGCCAGGTCGGTTTCACGCGCGCCGTCACCGACCGGGCCACGTTCTGCTGGGTCGGTGACGTGTTCGTGCTGCCCGCGCACCGGGGCCGGGGGCTCGCGCACTGGATGATGGAGACCCTGCTCGCGTACCCGGACCTGGCGGGCCTGCGCCGGTTCATGCTCGCCACCTCGGACGCGCACCAGGTGTACGCGGACTGCGGCTTCGTGCCGCTGACGGACCCCGAGCGGTACATGGAGATCAAGCGTCCGCTGGGCGACCTGTACCGATGATGTCGTCGATGAACGAGTTCCGGAACTTCCCGTCCGGGTCGCAGGAGGTCATCAGCCGTCTGAACGCGTCCAGGCGCGGGTAGCCGGCCCGGATCCGCGCCGGCGGCATCGTGAACACCTTGCCCCAGTGCGGGCGGGGATCGAACGGCGCGAGCCGGTCCTCGATGGCGGGCAGCAGCGCGGTGACCGCGTCCGGGTCCTTGTACCAGGTGAAGTGGAATCCGGCGGTTGCCCGCCCGTAGCACGGGCTCAGCCAGTACTCGTCGGCGGCGACCGTGCGAAGCTCGCAGACGCGCAGCAGGGGAGCGATCCGGGGCGCGAGATCGTCGAGGGCCGCCAGCGCCGCGACGGCCTGGTCGCGGGGCAGCAGGTATTCGGTTTGCAGCTCGTCGCCGGCGCTGGGGGTGAAATCGGCGCGGAAGTGCGGCAGCCGGTCATGCCAGGGGCCTTCGGCGCCGCCCTGGCGCGTGGTGTAGTCGGGCGGCATGCCGGGGACCGGGTGCCGCTGCCCGTCGGCCACCCGCGCGCCGTGCCAGCGGTCCGGCGCCGCCCAGCCGTCGTCTGCCCGGTGCTTGACCACGACCTGGTCGAGGTTTCCCGGATCGCGCCACGTGGTGAACACGCTCACGCTGTACGCGCTGTCGAAGATCTCGTCGTAGCCTGCGTCGAGTTCCGCGCGGGGCATGTTCTCGTAGACCCACTGCCGGACCGTGAAGGACGGCACCAGCGTCAGCACCAGGCTGGTGACCACGCCGAGCGCGCCGAGGGCGACCACGGAGCCATAGATCCCGTCCGGCCCGACCGTGATGAGGTCACCGTCCGCGGTGATCATCTCGATCCCGGCCACCGAGGTGGCCAGCGCTCCGTTCCGGCTGCCGGAGCCGTGCGTCCCGGTCGCGACCGCGCCCGCGACCGTGATGTGCGGCAGCGAGGCGAGGTTGGCGAGGGCGAAGCCGTGCGCGTCGAGCTCGGGGTCGAGCTGCGCGTACCGCAGGCCCGCGCTCACCCGCGCCGTGGCCCGCGCCGAGTCGATCTCGATCCCGGCGGGCAGGCCGTCCAGCGTGACCAGCGCGGGGGAGTCGGCGACGGGGCTGAACGAGTGTCCGGCGCCCAGGACCCGCACCCGCGGGGTGCCGGCCACGAGGGCCCGGAGCTCGTCGACCGACCGGGGACGGAGCACGTCGGTGGCGGCGAAGGTGACGTTGCCCGCCCAGTTCGTGATCGCCACTGGCCAACGGTACCGCGTCACATCGCCTGGTAAATCTCCCGGCGGTGGCCCACCCCCACGACCAGGATGATGAGCTGCCCGTCGACGATCTCGTAGATGACTCGGTAGTCACCGACGCGCAGCCGGTAACGATTCTCGTATCCCGCGAGCTTCTTCACGTTGGCGTCCGGCCGCCGCGGGTCGTCTCCGAGCGGCGTCAGCGCCTGCAATATGGTCAGCGCGGCCGGTTGCGGGATGGCCCGCAGCTGCCGCACCGCCCGCTCGCGCCACCGGAACGCGTATTTCACGCCACGCCTTTGCCGGTTTCTTCCTCGAAGATCGCGGCAACGACCTCGGACATGCTGTAAGTCGGCGCGTCGGGATTCGCTGCGAGGTCGCGGTCGGCCTCCCTGGCGAAATACCGGTCGATCGCGTCCTCGAGAGCGTTGAAGTCCTCGATGGGGACGACGGCGGCTACGGCCTGCCCGTTGCGCGTGACGATGGTCGGCGTTCCGCTCTGCGCCCGCGTGATCACCTCGGCGAAGTGCGCGCGGGCCTCCCGGACGCTCAGTTGACTCTGGCTGTCGTCCA
>Ga0335075_10002093_pt1 | contig 32367 bp, 27 predicted proteins | sample Lox_Sample_24_FD_206723 | JGI IMG/M metagenome (GOLD analysis project Ga0335075, IMG submission 206723) | Soil microbial communities from Loxahatchee National Wildlife Refuge, Florida, United States - Lox_Sample_2.4 | ecosystem: Environmental > Terrestrial > Soil > Wetlands | place: USA...
TGCCGGCACGCGGTGGAGGCGCCGAACGCGACGCCGAGCATCACCCACAGTAAGGACGGGCGGTGGTTCATCTCGCACGGGATGGGCGCGCGCGACCTGATGCATCTGGTGCCGTTTCTGACGAAATATGGGATGCAGGCGGACCTGCAGCCGCTGCCACCCGATGCGGATCTGAAGGCGCGCGCCATCCCCGGCTCGGCGGCGACGGACGAAGCGAAGATGCACATGCTGGACGTGATCCAGCGCTTCACCCGGGCGTGGACCTATGACGCGATGCCGTGGCTGGAAGCACAGGAGGCGGGGTTGCTCTGGGCGCCGCTGCGCAAGCCGCACGAGAACGCGCTGGACCCGCACTGGCTGAAGCGCGGCAGCTTCACCGACGTAGCGCATCCGGAACTGGGACAGAGCTTCCGCTATCCGGTCAGCAAGTGGCTCAGCACGGCGACGAGTTGGCAAGTGGGGCGGCGGGCGCCGCTACTTGGCGAAGATACGGAGGCGGTGCTGGGCGAGGCGATGCGGGCGAGACCCTCACCCGCCCGCTTCGCGGGCGACCTCTCCCGCAGTGCGGGAGAGGTGGTCCGGGGCGTGCCGGGGCAGCCGCGCAGCGACGCACCGGTGAAGCTGTCGGCGCGCGGCAAGCCGTTTCCTTTGCAAGGGATCCGCATTCTCGATTTTGCCTGGTTCCTGGCCTCGGCGGGCGGCACGCGGTTCCTGGCGGCGCTCGGCGCGGAGAGCCTGAAGGTCGAGTGGAAGGACAATCCGGACACGCGGCTTGCCGCGATGGCGCCGGTGGGCGGCCGCGCGGCGCGGGGCTCGGCAACGTCCGTGCTGCCGGGGGTTAAGGACCCTGACATGGGCGGGCAGTTCAACAACAAGAATGCCGGCAAGCGTGGCATCTCGTTGAATATCCGCCACCCCAAGGGCCTGCAGATCGCCAAGGACCTTGTGCGCATCTGCGATGTGGTGGCCGAAGGATTTTCCCCCGGTGTGCTGGCGCGGCTTGGGTTGGGTTATGACGTGCTGAAGAGCATCCGGCCCGACATCATCTACATTCAGCAATCCGGCATGGGCAGCCACGGGCGGTATGGACGCATGCGCACGGTCGGGCCGGTGGCGGCGAGCTTTGCCGGCCAGTCCGAGATGTCCGGCCTGCCGGAGCCGGCGATGCCGGCTGGATGGGGATACTCGTTCCTGGACTGGATGGGCGCCTATGGCTACGCGCTGGCGATCCTCGGTGCGTTGTTTCATCGGGAACGCACCGGACAGGGGCAGTGGATCGATGCGTCGCAATGCGAGTCGGGGCTGTTCCTGGCCGGTGTCCCGGTGCTGGACTGGGCGGCGAACGGGCGCGTCTGGCGGCGGTACGGCAATCGTTCGCCCTATAAGCCGGCGGCGCCGCATGGCGCGTATCGCTGCGAGGGCGACGATCGCTGGATAGCTATCGCCTGCTTCACCGACGACGAGTGGCATGCACTGGCGCGTGTGGCAGGGCAGGGGCATTGGCTTGAAGACCACCGCTTCGCCACCCTGGCTGGCCGGTTGGCGCATCAGGACGAGCTGGATGGGGCGGTGGAGAACTGGACACGCACGCAGGAACGCTATGACTGCATGTACCGCCTGCAACGCGCGGGGGTTCCGGCCGGCGTATGCCAGACCGCCGAGGACCGTTGCGACACCGACCAGCAGCTCGCGGCGCTGGAGTGGCTGACCGAGGTCACCGGCACGAAGATCGGCCGCTGGCCGGTCTATGAGTTGCCGATGAAACTGTCGAAGACTCCCGCCTATATCGGCGGCCCGATCGACCGTGGCGCCCCTTGCTATGGCGAGGACAACGTTTGGGTGCTGACGGAATTGCTGGGCATGTCGGCGACAGAGGTGGAGCGGCTGGCGGAAGAAGGCGTGATCTGATGGACGCATCTCTCAAGGACCGGATCGCGGTGATCGGCGTCGGCGCGACGCGCTACGGCAGCTTCCCGGAGCTCGACGAGTACGGGCTGGCGGCGTGGGCGTTCCGCGATGCGCTGGGCGAATGCGGCATCGTGAAGAAGCTGATCGACGGGTTGCTGGTCTGCCGCATCCCCTATTACGCGCGCATGGGTGAAGTGCTGGGGCTGGATCCGCGCTGGACCATGACCCTGCCGGCGCATGGGCGGATGTCGGGCATCGGCATTATCGAGGCGGCAACCGCGCTCGCCGCCGGGCACTGCACCTATGCGGTACTGCTCTACGCCAATATTGGGCGGTCTCGGCGCGTGAATTACGGCGGCGAGGAGAATCCTGGGGTTTGGGACCCGTGGGGGTTTACGTCGCCGGGCGCGGCACATGCGCTGATGTTTCGGCGGCATATGAAACTGTATGGGACGACGACACGGCAGCTCGCCGAGGTGTCGGTCGCCATCCGCCACCACGCCACGCTGAACCCCAGCGCAGTGATGCGGACGCCGATCACGATCGAGGATCACGAGGCAGCGCGCTTCATCGCCGAACCGCTGCGGCTGTTGGATTATTGCCTGATCAATGACGGTGCCGTTTGCCTGATCCTGACCACCGCCGAACGGGCGCGGGATTGCGCTCAGCCGCCGGTTCTGCTGTCAGGCTTCGGTGCGCAGGAGACGTTCCGCGGCTCGTCGATCCCCAATTTCGATATCGATTTCTGGCATGACGCGGTGCGGTCGTCGGGTGAGCAGGCGTATGGGATGGCCGGTGTCGATCATACCGATGTCGATGCACTGATGTGTTATGACAATTTCAGCCCGACCGTGCTGTTCAGCCTGGAGGGGCTGGGATTTTGCCCGCGCGGCGAGGCTGGGCGCTTCGTCGAGGGCGGCACGCTGCGGCTGGGCGGGCTGCTGCCGGTGAACACGGATGGCGGGCACCTGTCCAACTCCTACATGCAGGGCTGGGCGCTGAACGTGGAGGCGGTGCGCCAGCTTCGCGGCGGCTGTGGTGCACGGCAAGTGCCCGACTGCGAGGTGGTGCAGTACGTTCAGGCCACGCCTTGCACTCGCTCGATCATCTATACGCGCGGCTGAGGGGAGCTGGCGATGGCATATAACAAGCCGCTGCCGAAGATCGATGCGCTGAACCGGCCGTTCTGGGACGCGGCACGCGAGGGCCGGCTGGTCGTCCAGACCTGCGGCAAATGCGGAGATGTGCACATGCCGCCGACGCCTGTCTGTCCCGCCTGCCTTTCGGACTGGCAGGAATGGCGTGCCGCGAGTGGGCGAGGCACGCTGGAATCGTGGATCACCTTTCACCGTGCCTACTGGGACGGGTTCAAGGACGAGCTTCCCTACGATGTCTGCCTTGTGCGCCTCGAGGAAGGTCCGTTGCTGGTGAGCAATCTGGTCGGCTGGTCGGACGAGGCGAAACTGGGTGCCGCGGTGCGGGCTGTGTTCCGGCGCGTTACCGCGGAGGTGGCATTGCCGATTTTTGAGCTGGTTCGATAGCCGCTGGTGCTAAGAACGCACAGACCCCCGCACGCGCAATGCGTCTCGCGGGGGTCGCTTTGCGAGGCCACGCCTCACGCTCATGCCTAAGGGCTGAGCATTGTCTTGGTCTTCTGGGTCAGTTGCCGACGCCAAGTGTTTCGGCAACCCCGAACGCTCCGGGTGGAGTCATGCTGCTTACGCACCCCCCTCGGTAGTTGCAGCCTGTAGTGTTGGCCGCTTCGCGCGGCTTGTCAAGGAAATGTCACCGGGGGTCTGCAAAATTTGGCGAGGCTGCTTCTCTCTCCGGCTGCCCAGCGGCCTCGGCGGTGTATTCGTCAGCCGATCGTGTCCGCTCGCCGGTACTGGTCACCTGACGGCGGCCTAAGATCTTTCGGAAGCATACGACGCGTTCTGTTTCGGAAAATCCCCATGCGCGGTGAGCGGCCTGCGACTGCCGGTTGTCAATGTAAGTGTCGGATCCGAGTTCTCGAAACCCACGCTCGACAAGCAGCGCTTCGGCGTGTCTGATCAGCGAAGCGCCAATCCCGCGCCGCCTAAGTTCCGGTTTGACCCAGATACCTTCGAGGAATGCGACAGGCCGCGTATCACAGCCATTGGCATAGTTTCGGACCGCCACCTCTGCAAAACCGGCGATCACCCCATCGGGGGTTTCCGCAACCAGACCCCAGTTCTCGCTGGTTTCCAGTAATTCGTCAATTGCCTTAGCATGAGCTTCGAGTGTCTCGTCAGGCCAAAGAGCAGCTCGCATCTCGGCCCACGCAGGTCGGTCGGCGATGCTCATTTCCCGGACGGTGGGCTTCATGGGTCGCTAGTTCCGATGCCGACAGTCATGCGGTCACGTTAGTCTCCGAGCAGCGGTATGCCAAGCGCAGCGCCAGAGGGCGCGCAGTTCTTCGTCGAGCGTCGCAAGCTGCAACGCGCACCGCTGCGCGAGCTCCGGATAAGCGGCATCGTACATAGTGAAACAGAAACGATTGGCAAGCCACAACGTCGTCCCAGGCATGGATATCGGCATCAGGATCGATACGGCCACGCCGCGCAGCGACGGTCAGTTGTTGGCGACCTCGGTGCAGGGCACCAAGCGCAGGCCGCGCGAGCATCTCCCTCCGTCTTCCCCGTGGTCCTCCGCGCTTCCTCCGTGCGAATCAAAAATGCAACTGTCCGCACAATCGCACGGCATCGGCCGACCCAGCAGCGCGCCGCGCCCCGTGGCCTCCCATCCACGGCCCGCGCCGCAACGATTCATTTTGATTCGCACGGAGGAAGGGCGGAGGACCACTGGGAACACGGAGTCCCGCATGCGCTTCTGGCAGAGTCGTTGACCGAACAGGTCATCGGACTGGCAATCGAGGTGCACCGCAACACCGGCCCGGGCTTGCTTGAAGCCGTCGATGAACAGTGCCTGTGCGTCGAGCCGCGGCGCGGCCGTCGGTTTCGCGCGACAGGTCCCCATTCCGATGCTCCACAAGGGCGAGCAGGCGGGTGACGGTTTCAAGGCGGATGTTATTGTCGCTGAACAGCTCATATCGGGAATCAAGTCTGTCGCGACGATCCTGGCGGTGCACGAGATGCAACTGCGGACCTATCTCCGCATGACTGATGGATGGCCTCGGCCAATACGTTGTGGAATGGTCTGATCACTGACTCTGAGTCGTTGGCGGAGAGGCGCCGGCCTACGCTTATCGTCCGGCAAAATGAACGACTCGCTGCACTGGCTTGATCTCCACGGCTGGACCTGTCAGGCGCAACCCCCGCCCTGGCAAACCCGGCTGGCACTTTCTACTCCACGTCCTCCTCCGCCTCGCGCTTCAGTTGCCGGAAGCTGCGCACGCTGAACGGCAGCATGGCCAGATAGATCACGCCGCCCGCCGCCAGCGCAGCCCATGGTTCGGCAACCAGCACCGCGGCATAAAAGCCGACGCCCAGCAGCATGGGCAGCACGTATTCCGCCGGCACCTTGAAATTCTTGAAGCTCCACACCGGCAAGGTGCTGACGCACAGCAGCGCCGTGCCGACCAGCACCAGAGAGCAGAACAGCGGGTTCTGTGCCACGATCACCAGCCAGGTGACGTCCAGCGCACGCCCCTCCAGCCCGACGAACAACGGGAACAGGGCCAACCCAGCGCCGGCCGGAGCCGGCACGCCGGTGAAAAAATTATACGCATAAGCCGGGGCCGGCGCACTCTCCAGCGCGGCGTTGAAGCGGGCGAGCCGCAACGCCATGCAGACCGCGAACATCAGGCACGGGATGAACCCGACCCCGCCGAGCCATTGCAGTGACCACAGATAGATGACGAAGGCGGGCGCCACGCCGAAACAGAAGAAATCGGTCAGGCTGTCGAATTCTGCCCCGAATCGGGATGTCACTTTGAGCAGCCGCGCGATGCGTCCGTCCAACCCATCGATGCCGCCGGCCACCACGATCGCGACGGCAGCAGGTCCGAACGCTCCGTCCAGCGCGAACCGCAGGCCCGTCAGGCCCGCGCACAGGCCAACCAGGGTCAGGATATTGGGAATCAGCCGGTTGAACGACGGACCCTTGTAGCGGGGCCTGGCGCGTGGCCGCAGCCGTCGAAGCCGACGGATCGGCGAGACGCGTGTGCCAAGACCGCCGGGGTCGTCCGACGTCTCAGCCTCTGTCCGCGGGAACAACGGCCGGTTCATGGCCCGATCCGGTCGGGCGCGAGTTCCGCTATGACCGTCTCTCCGCCGATCATGGTCTGGCCTTCGGCGACCAGCGGCCGCACACCATCGGGCAGATAGAGGTCGGTGCGGCTACCGAAGCGGATGATACCGAAACGGTCGCCGGCACGCACCGCGTCACCCTCGCGCAAATCGCATAAGATGCGCCGCGCCAGCAGCCCGGCGATCTGCACGACCGCGATCTCGCGTCCGTCCGGCAGGCGGATGGCAATCGCGTTGCGCTCGTTCGTCTCGCCGGCGCGGTCCGATCGGGCATTGGCGAAGCCGCCGTGACGGTACGCGATGCGCGTCACCGTGCCGTCGGCCGGCACCCGGTTTACGTGGACATTCACCAACGAGAGAAAGATGCCGATGCGCCAACGGGGAACCGGGCCGAGCCCTAACTCGGTTGGCGGGATCGCCGGGGCGAGGGCGATCACCTTGCCGTCCGCTGGAGCGAGAAGCGCGCCGGCACGCCCGGGCGGCACTCGCTCGGGGTCGCGAAAGAAGTACAGGCAGAACAAGGTGAATAGCAGGCCCAACCACGCCAACCAGTGCGCGATCAGCAGTCCAAGAATAATGGCTGCGATGCCGCCGATGATAAACGGCGTGCCCGCCCGGTGCGGCGGGGCCAGCGCCATCCGGAGCGTGTCGGCAGCGTCCATCGGCTGGCTTATGCCGCCTCCATCAATCCCCGGCAAGTTACGGGGCGCTGGGCGGAATGGTCAGCACCTGCCCCGGGTAGATCAACCTGGGGTCGTGGATTGTCTCGTGATTCGCCTGATAGATCACGGTGTAGCGCGTGCCGGCACCATAGGCCTGCCTGGCAAAGCGCCAGAGCGAGTTTCCCGGCTGGACCACGACGCTGCCCGCCGCCAGCGTCGTGGCTGGGACGGCCTCACGGCTGAACGGCGCTTCAACACGCGCGGTGACCTTGCCGGTCGCGCCGAGCTGATCGAGGCGGAGCTTGTGCATCCCGGGAGCGACGGGTTTCTGCGGCGTCAGCGACCAGGTGCCGTCTGTCCCGGTCCGCGCCTCGCCGACCGGGGCATTATCGACATAGACCCGTACTGTGCTCCCGGCGGGCGCCGTGCCGCCGAGCCGCACGTCGCCGCCCTGCCCGTAATCGAGCGCGTCGAGCGCCAGCTTGCCGGGCGCGCGAGAAGCGGGCGACTGCAGCACGCGTGGCGCGGCGTTCGGCGTGGCGAGCACAGCCATGGCGGGTGCCGGGGCCGTTGGCGCGCCAGGTACCACGAGCAGCACCGAGCCGGTACCGGCGACAGTCGCGCCACTTGGTGCGTGCTCGGTCAGGGTGAGCTGGCGCGGACCCGGCGGCAGCGGCACCGGCGGGATGAATACCCAATTGCCCTGCGAATCGGCCTGGGTCTCGCCGACAGTCTTGCCCTGATCCTGGATCGCCACTTTCGCCCCCGGCTCGGCCCGGCCGGCAATCACCGCCTGGCCGTCCGGCGCAATGCGGACGATGTCGAATCGTGGGGCGGCAGGAGGCGCCGGTGTCGCGGCTTCTTTCTGGTTGGGCGGCGACGGGCTGACCTGGGCGGGTGCAGTCGCCTCGTGAGTGGGCGCTGGCGGCTGGAAGAGAGGCGTTCTGTACAGCAGGGCAATCGCCCCGCCGCCAAGCACGATGGCAACCGCCCCGCCAATCATGGTCGGGCGGAGGCCCGCCTGCCAGTGGGATGCACTCTCCATCGGTCGCAAGCGTATGACCAGACGAAGACGTCCGCAACAACTTAGGCGGCCAGCAGCCGGGGTGCCTCACTCGCCAGTCGTGCGATGAACGTCATCAGGTCGCGCTGCACCGCGGCGAAGCGAGGCAGCCGCTCGATCCGGTTCTCGTCCATGTAGAGGAAGCGGGCGATCTCGATCTGCAGCGCGTGCACGCCGTCGCGCGGGCGGCCGTAATGGCGGGTGACGTAGCCGCCGGCATACGGATCGTTGCGGCGCACGATATAGCCGAGCGAGGTCAGCGACTGCTCGACGAAGCGGGTGATGCGGGGGGCGCAGGCGGTGCCATGGGCGTCGCCCAGCACGAACTCCGTGCCGTTGCCGCTGCGTCCGCCGGTGCCATGGGCGGGCATCGAGTGGCAATCGACCAGCAGGCAATAGCCGAAGACGGCGCGGGTACCAGCGATCAGGGCGGCGAGCGTGTCGTGATATGGCTGCCAGCAGAGGCGGATCCGGCGCTCGGCCTCGGGGAAGCTCAGCTTGGTGCGGTAGATCGTTTCGCCGGACGCGACCACGCGGGCGATGGTGCCGAGTCCGGCGCCAATCCGCGGGCTGGTGGTGTTGACCCAGGCCGGGAGCTCGCCGTCGAACATGGCCGGATCGAGTTCCCAGGGCTCGCGGTTGGCGTCACAGAAGGCGCGGGGGAAGGTGGCGGAGAGCAGGGGGGCGCCGTGCGCCGGGACGTCGGCGAAGAGTTCATCGACGAAGCTGTCCTCGCTGCGGCGGAGGGTCATCGGGTCGAGCCGTGCGGCGGCGATGAAATCGGGTGGGTAGAGTGCGCCGGAATGGGGGGAGGCGAACACGATCGGTACGGTCTGGCGGACCGGGCGGCGGACGATCAGCGGCGGGTCGGCCGGGAGGGTTATCGTTTCGGGGACGGGTAGGTCCATCCTTCTATTGAACCCTGCGCCGGGCCGGCTGTCACCACCCTGGCTTGCCGGGTCCAACGCGGGCGCGCTAGAAGCGGCGGCCCGACGCGAGGGGCGTATAGCTCAGCGGGAGAGCGCCTCCCTGACACGGAGGAGGTCCGTGGTTCGATCCCACGTGCGCCCACCATGACCCGTGTCAGCGCCGGTGAAGAAAGGCGGATGGGGTGACGACATCGACACTTGGGAATAGCCCCTTCATGTGTCGCGTGTTCCATGTGATGATGCGTGGGATGTCGTGCATGATTGCGGCTTCGCCGATCAGGGCGTCTATAGCCGTGGCCCGACTCCGCCTCTACCCGCAAACGCGCGCACGACGTCGAACATTTGCGCCGGTGTCAACCCGACAAGCTGTGTTATCGCGCGTAGGCTCGGAAGCGCTGCCGATACGTTCGCCGCTGCATAATGAAACCCTGGTTGGTCGCCACGACGCGTGAGAGTGCTATACGCCTCCGCGTAACTGTGCGCTGAGATAGCATAGTTGGCGGCATCGCCCGCAGTCACTAGCGCGAGCGACATGGTATGATGCTCGTGCGCTTCCGCGACGATCGCGATGATGACGTTGCTGTCGAGCAGAGCGGCCGCGGCCGTCAAGTGTCGCGGTCGCGCGTGGCGCGGCCTCGGCTTCCGCGAGGCTGATGCGCCTCACACCCTTTGCAGGCAGGACGAGCATCGGGCCACGCCGCACCAGTGCGCCGACCGGCTTCGGCTCGGCGGGCGCACGTAGCCGCGCAGGGCGTCCTCCGCCACCCCGGTCGTCGTCATGCCTGTGCCTCGGGCGATCTCAGGTGCTCGCGCGCGCGAAGGCGGAACGGATATCCAACTGGGCACTATCGCGGCGTGGCATCAGACCTCCGATATTACAACTTATCAGCCTCAAGGCAGGATGGCTAGCCAGAACTCTGGTAGGCTAGTCAGTGCCTTGCTTGCCTGACTGGCCGAGCACGCTGGAAGCGGCGGTCGGTACGGCGTGGAGGAGTGGGTCTCCTCCCCAACGAGGCGCAAGTGGTTTAGTGGTTAACTGCCGAACCAGAAGGAGCCTATGCTCGCGAGGAGAAATGAACGGAGGTCACGGTCAAGGTCACACGGACTTACACCGCGGCCCGACGGAGTTGCACAGAGGCGAATTTATGCGCTTTGCGCCGGTGGCTGGTCGAACCGTCTGCAACTATAATTTCCGTGAAACTCCGTCGCACCTCGGTGTAACTCCGTGTGACCTTGACCGTGACTTCCAGCGCGCTCCGTTCGCGATTTAGCGCCTCCTGCGCCAGCCCCGCCAACCGAGGCATCACCGCGGCGAACCGAGTAAGCACGAGCCTTGGGGATTGCTTCGCTGCGCTCGCAATGACAAGAGGGGCTGCACCGCTGCCCGGATGAAATCACTGCCGGCCCTCGATACGCGAACGGGGGTCAGACAAGGAAGAATGGCATGCCAAACGGCCGCTACCGCATTGGCTTCGACATTGGCGGGACCTTCACCGACTTCATCCTGTTGGATGCAGAGCGGTCGGAGATTCGCCTGCACAAATGCCTGACTACGCCGCGCGACCCCTCAATTGGCGCGCTCGCCGGGCTGGCCGAGCTGCTCGTCGCCGCCGGCCTCGACCTCGCCGAGATAAGCGACATCGTACACGGCACCACGCTGGTGACGAATGCGCTGATCGAGCGCACCGGCGCGCGCGTCGGACTGATCACCACACGTGGCTTCCGCGACATCCTGGAGATGGGCACCGAGCAGCGTTACGACATCTACGACCTGTTCCTGCAATTCCCTGCGCCGCTGGTGCCTCGCCGCCATCGCCTGGAAGTTGCCGAGCGCATGGATCGCGACGGCAATGCAATCGTCCCGCTCGACCACGCGGAAGTCCGCGCCGCCGCCCGTCACCTGGTCGCCGAGGGAGCGGAAGCGATCGCGATCTGCTTCCTGCACGCCTATCGCAGCCCCGCCCACGAACGAGCCGCCGCCGACGTCATCCGCGCCGCATACCCCGGTGTAGCAGTGTCCCTCTCCAGCGAGGTGGTCGCCGAGCTGTGGGAGTACCAGCGGACAGCCACCACCTGCGCCAACGCCTACGTGCAGCCGCTGATGGCCCGCTATCTCGGCAAGCTGGAACGCGAGCTGCGCGCACGCGGCTTCGGCGGCGCCCTGTATCTGATGCACTCGGCGGGCGGCCTGCTGTCGCCGGACACTGCCCGTGCCTTCCCGATCCGCATGTTGGAAAGCGGCCCCGCCGGCGGCGGGCTCGCCACTGCCTTCTTCGGCGCCGCCTGCGGCAAGAGCGATGTCATTTCATTCGACATGGGCGGCACCACGGCGAAGGCCTGCCTCATCGAGCAGGGCCGCGCCGAGATCGCGCCGATGATGGAAGCCGCCCGCGTGCATCGGTTCAAGAAAGGCTCCGGCCTGCCGATCAAGGCACCGGTCATCGACATGATCGAGATCGGCGCCGGCGGCGGCTCGATTGCGGCGATTGACGAGGTGGGACTGCTGCGTGTCGGCCCGCGCTCGGCCGGCGCCGATCCTGGTCCGGCCTGCTACGGGCACGGCGGCACCGAGCCGACCGTCACCGATGCCAGCCTGCTGCTCGGCTATTACGATCCCGGCTTCTTTCTCGGCGGCCGCATGGCGCTGGACCGCGCCGCGGCCGAGCGCGCGTTGGAGACGGTCGGCACGAAGCTGGGTCTGTCGGCGGTGCAGACCGCCTGGGGCATCCACCGCATGGTGGTGGAGAACATGGCCGCCGCCGCGCGCATCCATATAGTCGAGAAGGGAAAGGACCCGCGGCGCTATGCGATGGTGGGTTTCGGCGGCGCCGGCCCGGCACACGCGGCCGAAGTCGCGCGCATCCTCGGCGTCCGCCAGGTGCTGATTCCGCCGGCGTCGGGGGCGGCGTCCGCGCTGGGGTTCCTCGCCGCGCCGCTGTCGTTCGAGCAGGTGCGCAGCCATCCGCTGCGGCTCGGCGCGCCCGGCGCGGCACCGGCGATGGACGCGGTGCTGAACGAGTTGGAAGCGGCGGCGCGCGGTCAGTTGACGGCAGCCGGGATCGCCACACCCGATATCGTCACCGAACGCTCCGCCGACATGCGTCTGGAAGGCCAGATGCACGAGATCAACGTCGCGCTGCCGGACGGCCCCATCACCGATGCGCGCATGCCGGAGATCCGCGCGGCTTTCGCCGCTGCGTACGCAGCCCGCTACACGTCCGTCTATGAAGGCGTCGGCGTGCAGGCGATCTCGTTCCGTGTGCGCTGTCGAGGTCCTCTGCCGACATTGTCGTTGACTGAAGCCAATGCCGGCGCCAGCGGCCCAGCGCTGAAAGGCTCAAGGCCAGCCTGGTTCGGCGACGGCTTTGCGGATACGCCCGTCTATGACCGCTACGCCCTCGCCCGCGGCACGGTCATCGCCGGCCCGGCCATTATTGAGGAACGCGAAGCCACCACCCTCGTCCTCCCCGGCGACGCCGCCCGTATCGCTGCCAACGGTACGATTGCCATCGACATCGGCCTGCCCGCCGCCCCGACCGCCCACGTCACCGCCGAGACGCCGCTTGCGGAAGCCGTGAAGTTGATCGAGGCCGATCCGGTTTCACTGGAGATCATGTGGAGCCGGCTGGTCACGGTGGTCGAGGAGATGTGGCAGACAATCTGCCGCACCGCCTTCAGCCTGATCGTCTCTGAGGCGCAGGATTTCGCCTGCGACCTGCTTGACGCAAACGGCGAAAGCCTCGCCCATTCGCCGCGCGCGATGCCAGTGTTCAACCTGGTCGTGCCCCGTGCGGTAAAAGCGCTGCTGGAAAAATTCCCGCCGCACACACTGCGCCCGGGCGACGTGCTGACCACCAACGATCCTTGGATTTGCGCCGGCCATTTGTTCGACATCGCCGTCGTCAGGCCGGTGTTCCGCAACGGCACGCTGGTGGCGCTGACCGCCACGGTCGGCCATGTCGGCGACATCGGCGGCACCAAGGACAGCCTGCGCGCCCGCGAGATCTACGAGGAAGGCATCCAGATCCCGCCGATGATGCTGTACCGCGCCGGCGAACCCAACCACGACCTGCTGACGCTGATCGGCGAGAATGTGCGCAAGCCGGAAGAAGTACTCGGCGACATCCACGCCTTCGTCGCCGCCAACGCGCTCGGCGCCGAGCGGCTGAGCGCCTTCATGGACGAATACGGCATGCACGACCTGCGGGCGCTGGCCGGGGTCGTGCAAAGCCGCGCCGAACGCGCCATGCGCGACGCGATCCGTGCGCTGCCGGACGGCGTCTATCGCTCCGAGATCTGGAACAACCCGCTGGGCGAGAAGCTGCACTATCCGCTGAAGATCACCGTCCAAGGGGACAGTGTCGAAATCGACTTTGCCGGTGCGCCGGCGCAGCTCGCACAGGGCGGGCTGAACTGCACCTATAACTACACGGCCGCGCATTCCTGCTACCCGATGAAAAGCATGCTGAGCCCCGAGGTGCGCAGCAATGCCGGCTGCTATCGTCCGTTCATCGTCAAGGCACCGGCGGGATCGGTGCTGAATTGCGACAAGCCCGCCGCGGTGAACCTGCGCACCCGCGTCGGGTGGTATATCGCGCCCAACATCTTCCGCGCCCTGGCGGATGCGGCTCCCGACCGCGTGCAGGCCGCGACCGGCCTTCCTGTCGCGATCAACATTTACGGCCGCGACGCGGCGGGCCAGGTCTATGCCGACCACTTCTTCATGGGCGCCGGCCAAGGCGGATCGGCCCATGCCGACGGCAAGTCGGCGCTGCTCTATCCCACCTCGGCGGCGAATACCTCGGTGGAACTGATGGAGGTCCGCGCGCCGGTGCTGGTGCTGGAGAAGAGTTACGTGACGGATTCAGGCGGCCCCGGCCGGCATCGCGGCGGCCTCGGTGTGCGCACGCGCTTGCGCAAGCTGCACGACGACGGCCTGCCTACGTTGGCTTCGGTGTACCCGGAAGGGGTGGGCGTCACAGTTGAGGGGTTGGCTGGCGGGCGGCCCGGAGGTGACGTGCGCGGCGTCGTACTCGATCCGGCCGGACAGATCGTGCATGATTGCGGCACGGGCGAGCTGGTGACGCTGACGCGCACCGACCAGATCGTCGAAGTGCGGCTGGCAGGCGGCGCCGGCTACGGCAATCCGCACGAGCGCCCGACGGCGCTGGTCGAACAGGACGTGGCGGAAGAATACGTCTCGGCCGCAGCCGCACAGCACGAATACGGGCTGCAACAGGCTGCCGGACGAGCGGCCGAATAAGAGACCGGGGGGCACCATGAGCGAGATCGCCGAGGACAGGATAAGACCGGGTGTGCGCCCCGCCGCACATCCTCGCTTCTTCGAGCCTGCTACCTTGCTGCTGATCGCCCCCCTCTGCATCGTCGGCGCGGTCATCGGCGTGCAGCTTATCGTCACGCTCGGCATCACCGCGAATACGTCGCTGATCGGCGCGCTTGCCGGAATGGCAATGGCGCGTGTGCCGCTTGCGGCATTCGCCCGCTACCGTTCGATCCACGTGCAGAACCTGGCGCAAAGCGCGATCTCGGCAGCTACCTTCGGCGCCGGGAACAGCCTGATGCTGCCGATCGGCATTCCCTTCGTCCTGGGTCGGCCCGACCTTGTTCTGCCGCTGCTGCTCGGCGTGCTCCTGGCGATGCTGATCGACGGTTACATGCTGTACCGCCTGTTCGATTCCGAAGTGTTTCCCGCCGAGGGCGCCTGGCCGCCCGGCGCCGCCGCCGCAGAGGCGATCCGCGCCGGCGACGAAGGCGGGCGCAAGGGCGGTATCCTCGGTATCGGCGTCTTGCTGGGAATTGCCGGCAATTGGGCGGCCGGAATCCCGATGTCGGCCTTCGGCGTTGCTTTCATCGGCAATATCTGGGCGCTGACCATGTTCGGCATCGGCCTGCTGCTGCGCGGCTATTCCAAGCTGTTGTTCAACAATCCGCTGTTCGCCGCGGTGGTACCTGACGGCGATCTCAACAAAGCCTATATCCCACACGGCATGATGGCAGGTGCCGGCGTGGTGGCGCTGGTCCAAGTCGGCGTGATCATTCTGCGCCAGCGCAAAGAGCCCTCCGCCATGAGCAGGCGCGGGCCGGCGCAGGTGCGCCGCTCGCTCGGACTGGGCGCCGCCGCCTATGTAGCAATCGCAATTGTCATCGCGCTGGCCGGCGGCATCGTCGAGGGAATGCCAACCGGCATGCTGGTCGGCTTCATCGTTTATGCCGCCTTCGCAGCCCTGGTCCACGAGCTGATCGTCGGCTTGGCGGCAATGCACTCCGGATGGTTCCCAGCCTTTGCGGTGGCGCTGATTACCCTGGTGATCGGGATGGTGATTGGCTTCCCGCCGGTCGCGCTCGCGCTGCTGGTTGGCTTCTCCGCGGCGACCGGTCCGGCCTTCGCCGACATGGGGTACGACCTCAAGGCCGGGTTCATGCTGCGCGGCTACGGCACCGACCCGGCGTTCGAGCAGGACGGCCGCCGCCAGCAGCTTATTGCCGCGATGTTCGCTTTCGTGGTGGCTGCGGTTGTGGTGTACATCTCGTACGAAAGTTTCTTCGCGCGCAACCTGGTGGCGCCGGTCGATCGCGTGTACGTGGCGACGATCAAGGCCGGCGCCTCACCCGCTGTGGCGTCGGCGCTTTTTCTGTGGGCGATCCCCGGCGCGATCGTGCAGTATCTCGGCGGCCCGAAGCGCCAGCTTGGCGTGCTGCTGGCAACGGGGCTGTTGATACAGTTCCCGATTGCCGGCTGGGCGGTGCTGGCGGGAATCCTGTGCCGGATCGCGTGGGAGCAGGTGACGCCCGACGAGCCGGAGACGATGCAGGTGTTCGGCGCCGGCGTCATCGCCGGCGATGCGCTCTACAGCTTCTTTAGCTCGATGGCCCGGAACTTCGCCGCGAAATAGTCCTGCCGCCGGCACGCGCCTTGTTCATCTCTCCCACTTGCGGGAGAGGTCGATTCGAGAACCGAACCGAGTGAAGGTCCGCAGCGCAGGTGTGATTGCATTGACAGCAGCGAAATGGAGCGGATGTTTCGAATCGCCAACCCGCACACTTCGGGAATCGTTCATTGGCACGACAGGAACCCCGGTTCGACCGCTATGCCATTCAGGTGTCATGCGCCGCTCGACCGGCGCCCAACACGGATGGCTCTGACGCTGCTTCTACAAGCGAAGGCCAGTGATGGAGGCTTAAGGGGATGGGGTTTCAAGGCACCGGCAGACGGCGCGCCGTGAGCTTGACGCTCGCAATGCAGGCCAGGTTGCCGCAGTCCAGATGATGCCCCGTGCGCGGTTACTGGCTCAGATGCGCCAGTGCGTCGCGCATCGGCCGACTGGACACGACCAAGGTTCCGGTGAACGGCGTATCAAGGTCAAGAATCACGACGACCGCCGAAGCGATCGCCAGCGCCCCAAGCAGGATCGTTGCGTACGATAGCGCGTTGCGTGGCGCACTCAGGCCGAAGCTGCCGAACGCGATGGCGAGCCAAAATATCAACACGAGGTAGAACGGCAGCGAGATCGAACTGTGCGCTTCCTCGATCAGTTTCCAGCGCTGATCCAGAACACGCTTGAACTGGTTGAGACAGTCGCCGAGCAGCCGCTGATGCATCGCGTCAGGGGGCACCAGCTCGCGAAGACGGACCTCGATATTGGCCAGCATGTCCCCGAGCCCCGAGCTCTCTATATCCGCGTCGGTCGATATCCGCTGCACTGTCTTGGGATAGTAATCGCCCGGAGGGGGAGGCTCCTCGGTCCAGGTGGTGGCGATTGCTGCCGCCGTGTAACTGCGCAGCGCCTGCTGCATCGGCTTCGTGTCAGGGCCGTATTCGTTTAGCATGCGGTTGAGCTCGATTAAGTCGCTCGCGTAGCCGCGCATGTCGGTGTCGATGGCATCGAAAGATGCCTTGGCTGAAGTGATCAGCAGCCCCAGCACCAGGGCGGCGAACGTCACCAGCATGGTGACGACAAGCTGCACGAGATCGGCGGTCTCTCGGCTACGGTGGCGTTCCGAGAGCAGCGGGCGCACGAACAGGCCGAGCCCGCTGGCACACAGCAGGACGGTCATCAGCAGCGCAGCGTCCTCGAGGTTGCTCATGGCGACGGCGAGTAGCGCTCAGGGCTCGACGAGCAGCACCGCCTTGCCCCTGATTCGTCGCTCGCGCAGGTCTTCCGCGACCGCGCCGAGCTCATGCCAAGGCCGCTCGGCGCCAATCTGCGGGCGCAGCGATCCATCAGCGACCAGCGCCACCAGTAGCGCGAGGTCCTCAGCGAACCGTCCCTCCGGATCGGACGTGTAATAGGAGAAGCTTTGCACCCGCGCGTTCGGTGCGCCCCGGAAATCGGCGAAGCCGAGAGTGGTCGGCTCGCCGGAGGAATTGCCGAAGACGACGACGGTGCCCTTGGGCGCAATAAGCCGGATCGCTGCGGTGAGCGATGCACCACCGGCGGACTCCAGGATGAGCGCAAAGCGGCCTTCTGCGCTTTCCACCCCCTGGACCACCTCAGCCGCACCCAGCTCGCGCAGTCCGGTCCCGCGCGCCGAGGTGCCGATCACCGCCGTTACCCGAGCGCCGGTGCGTGCCGCTAGCTGGACCGCCAAGTGGCCGACCCCGCCGGCAGCGCCGGTAATCAGCACCCGTCGGCCGAGCAATGGTGCCCCGAAGCGCAACGTCCGCAATGCCGTCAATCCGGCGACGGGCAATGTCGCAGCCTGGGCGAAACCGACTTCCTCGGGCAACACCGCCAGCCGCCGCGTCGGCACGGCCGCGCGCTCGGCCCAGCCGCCTTCGTCCATCAGTGCGACGATCCGCGTCCCGGCGGGCGGTCCGCTGCCATCGGCCGCCGGGCGCAGGACCACCCCGGCAATATCCTGGCCGGGCCTCCACCCGTCCTCATTGTTGCGAAACGAGCGAAGCTCGCCGCGATTGAGCGAAAAGGCGTGCACCGCCACCACCGCCTCGCCGGTCGCTGGCACTGGTTCCGGTACCTCGCGCAGTTCGGCCGGTGTGCGGTTATGCGGCGTATTGACGACTGCGAGCATCCGAGTTTCCCCGGTCCTGACAATGGACTCGCAGGATGAGCCTCGCCGTCCTGGATGCCAAACGCCGCCGAGGTGATCGTCAAGAGTTGAGGGATGCACGCGGGGCCAACCCGCCCCCGGCATGGCGTACGCACCTCGGGCCGGACACCCCTCAACGAGGGGTGTCCGGCCGTTGGTGTGGACCGTCAATTAAGGTCGTATCGTAGGACGCGGCCTCACGGGCAGGGGTTGGCTGCCGCGGTTTTCCATGGGGCGGTGGATCCGCCGTTGCCGCCGCCGGCCTCGGCGAGCTGGGGAGCCCGTCCGCCGTTGCCGCCACCAGACTCAGCCAACTGGGGCTGCCGCCCGCCATTGCCGCCACCGGACTCGGCCAACTGGGGCTGCTGCCCACCATTGCCGCCACCGGACTCGGCAAGCTGGGGCTGCCGTCCGCCATTGCCGCCACCGGACTCGGCCAACTGGGGCTGCTGCCCACCATTGCCGCCACCGGACTCGGCAAGCTGGGGCTGCCGTCCGCCATTGCCGCCACCGGACTCGGCCAACTGGGGCTGCCGTCCGCCGTTGCCGCCACCGGACTCGGCCAACTGTGGCTGCCGTCCGCCGTTGCCGCCACCGGACTCGGCCAACTGTGGCTGCTGCCCACCGTTGCCGCCACCGGACTCGGCAAGCTGTGGTGACTGATGGGAGCAGCCGGTAGACTTGGTCTGTGCGTAGACGCCGGTGCCCATTGTCAGGCCCAACGCCAGGAACGCGGACGCCGCGACTGTCGCGTGTCGCATTCTTTCCTCTCCTCTATCGGAGCAGGTCGGCCCCCTGCTCATGGGCACCCGAGGGTCGGCTCATATGACACACAAGGCCACGAGCTATTCCCGAGAATATCATTGTCCGGCAACTTAGGTCAGACATTCTTTCGCTGAGCCCGTTCCGGATCTCACCAGTCGGACCACCGGCTTTCGACTTATCGGAAGTTTTCGGCTCCCGCTCGACAATGAGAGCCGCGTCACCCCCCTGACTTCCCACAACCTTGCACCGCGCCGAGGCGCGAAAACTCGCCGTTCGAGGCTCCGCGTCATCGCCTCCGCAGGCCGCCCGCCCTTCGCGAACGAGAGACAGCCAAGCTGGCGATAGTCACTTTCTCAGCGGCACGACATTTATCGGCGTGGAAACTGGGTTGCAGCCTCGCTCACAGGGATGGCGTCGGGCACGACCCAGCCATCGAGAATCAGCAATCCGACAGGCTTGCCGCGGACCGGTGGCTCACCACCATGCGCCGCTTCGAGCTCGGTCCCATCTTCCAATCGGACACGGACCAGCCAGTGACTCCCCTGATAGCGCGCATCCAGTATAGCGGCTCGTACGCTCCCAGGGGCGGCTCCCTGCCCGAGCGCGAGATCGTGCGGGCGGACGCAGAGCGTGACTGGGCCGGGTGCCGATCCTGGGCCGGCGCGCACAAGCCACTCGGCATCCGCCGCCCTCACCCTGGTTCTGCCATCGGTTGCCGGCGTAAGCATGATCGCCGGTACCAAGGCACCGCCGCCGACAAAGCGCGCGACAGCAGCGCTGGCGGGGCAGTCATGGATCACCCGCGGCGGATCGCATTGCAGGACACGACCCTGCTGCATCAGAGCGATCCGATCGGCAAGCGCCAGTGCCTCCGACTGATCGTGTGTGACATAGACGAAGGTCGAGCCAAGCCGCTGGTGCATGCCAACGAACTCGTCCTGCATGGCGCCGCGCAGTGCCGGATCGAGACTGGCCAGCGGTTCATCGAGCAACACGATAGCCGGTGCCTTGGCCAGGCAACGGGCCAACGCGACCCGCTGGCGCTGTCCACCCGACAGCTCCATCGGATGGCGCGTCGCGTAGTCTTCAAGCCCGACCTGCTGCAACGCCCGGGTGACGCGGCGCTGCTGCTCGGCCCTGCTCAAGCGTGGCCGGGCAAGCGCAAACCCTACATTGCCGGCGACCGACATGTGCGGCCACAGCGCATAGGACTGGAACACGATGCCAAGGCCGCGGTCCTCTACCGGGACGAAACGGCCGTTGCCCGAAACAACTCGCCCACCGATCCGCACCTCGCCGGATCTTGGGCGATGGAAGCCGGCGATGACGCGCAGCAGCGTCGTCTTGCCGCAGCCGGATGCGCCGAGCACGACAAGGAACTCGCCTGCCCCGATATCCAGGCTGACGTGGTCGAGCGCGCGCCGCTCGCTGAACGCCGCAACCACGTCGGCAAGCTCGATCCTCATGCCGCCCAGGGCAGCACGCGGCGCGCTGACGCCGGCAGCAATGCGGTCAGTCCAGCGACCGCGAACACGGCAGCAAGGCAAAGCACCGAGACGGCCGCAGCCCCGGCGATGTCGCCACCTTCGTTCAGCGAGAAGATCAGCACGCCGATCGTTTCATTGCCAGGCGACCAAAGGAGCGCGGAGACGGTCAGCTCACCGAACGCGGTCAGCAGCACCAGGATGCCGGCTCCGGCCGCAGCGGGCCCCAGCAACGGGACAGTGATCGCAACAAGCCGGTGCAGGAAGCGCGCGCCCTGCGCGCGCGCCGCCTCGTCCGTCACCGGGTCGATCCGCGCCACCGCCGCCTGGACCGGGCGCAACCCGAGCGGCAGGAACCGCGGAATATAGGCCAGCAACATGATCCAGCCGGTCCCGTAGAGCGAAACGTGAAGCAACGGAAGCGGCGCGAGATAGAGAAGGATCATGCCGATCGCCAGCACGATGCCGGGCAGCGCATAGGGGGCGTCGATCACCCGATCGAACGCCGCGAACAGATGCTGCAGCCAAACCTGCCCGCCCCACGCACGCAGCACTGCCAGCGGGATCGCCAGCGCGGTGATGGTGACGGCGGCGGCGAGTGCGAGCCAGGCAGAGGTAGCAAAGGCGCCTGCCATCTCGGGCGTGGCAAGGACCGTTGCGTAGTGACCGAGCGTGGCGGTTGCCGGGCGCAGCGGCACGCCATAGGCGCGCGACAACGAGGTGGACACCAGCGACCCGAGCGGCAGCACGGTGGTCACGGCGGCGAGCGCCAGCAACACGGCGGTCACCACCAGCCGCCATCGGCCCAGCTCGAACCGGTAGGGGGTGCCGCCCGCGGCCCCGCCGATCGTGCGCACATCCGCCCGACGCGCCACCCACCCGCTTGCCGCCGCCGCGATGCTCGAGACCACGGCGAGACAGAGCGCCATGACCGTCGCCTGCGGCAGCACCGTGGTGCCGAAGCCGGCCAGCCGCTGGTAGATCAGCACTGCCAGGGTCGAATAACGCGCCGGGATGCCGATCATCGCCGGGATGCCGAAACTACCGAGACAGGACACGGTGGCGAGACCGAAGCCTGCGGCAAGACCCGGGACCGCCAACGGCAGCACGATGTGGGCGAGCACGCGTGGACCGCGGGCGCTTTCGGCGCGGGCCGCCTCGATGAGCTCAGCGGGGATGCCGGCCAGCGCAGCGCGCGCCGCCAGGAAGACGATGGGCATATGCTCCACGCCGAGCAGCAGCGCGATGCCGCCGGGGGAATAGAGCGCGGCATCACTACCCGGTGGCAGCCGCAACAGGCCGGACGGCGACAGCATCTGCATCCACGCCAGTGCCACGATCTGCGCCGGAATCAGCAGCGGCAGCAACGCCGCGGCCGACAGCAGCCGGCGTGCGCCGGCATCTGTCGCCGACACCGCCAGCGCGTAAGCCGTCCCGATCAGCAGCGAGACCAATGCTCCGCCCAGGCTGGTGACCACCGAGTGCATGAGTGCGCGCGCCAGTACCGGCGAGGCGATCACGCCGACGATCGTCCTCGGGTGCAGCGCTTCGACGACAAGGCGCAACAGCGGCAGCAAACTGAGCCACGCGATCATTGTGGCCAGCGCCGCACCGAGCCAGGCCTCGCTCCTGGGAAGCCGCAGGATTCAGCCTCCGAAATCGTCGGCGAAGCGACGCAGATAGATTGTGTTCTGCCGAAGGATCGTGGCAATCGGCGGCACCAGCAATCGGACCTGGTCGCGTGGCGGGAAGCCTGCGGGCGCGGCGATGTCGGCGCGCATCGGCAGATACCCCTGCGAGGCAGCGAAACGCTGTCCCGCCGGCGAGAGCAGGAAGTCGACGAATGCCTTCGCCGCCGGCCGGTTGTGGGCAGTGGCCAGGATCGCCACCGGCTCGGTCACCACGCTGACGCCTTCCCGCGGGAAGACGAAGCCCACCGGGGAGCCCGCACGCTGGGCGTTCAACGCCATGAAATCCACCACCACACCATACAACTTCTCGCCGCCGGCGACCTGCGTCAGCACCTGACCGTTGCCCTGCACCGCGACCGCGCCGTTGCGCGCCAGCGCATCGAACCAATCGAGCCCCAGCCCCGGCAGGCTCGCGAGGGTACCCATGAAGATCAAGGCGGCGCCACTGTAGAGCGGGCTGGGCAGCACGACCTGGCCGCGGGCGGCGGGGGAGAGCAGGTCGGTCCAGCTCGTCGGACGGGGCGCCTTGGTGTTGTAGATGATCCCGGTGGTGATGAACTTGGTGCCGAAATAGGTGCGGTCCGGATCATAGGCCGATGGCGGCAGGCCCTGCACTGGTGCGTCGGGACAAGGCAGCAGGCGCTTCTGCTGTTTCAGCCGTTGCATCGTCATTGCGTCGGCAATCAGCAGCACGTCCGGGCGCGGTGCGCCGGCGGCGAACTCGGCTTCGAGACGCGTCATCAATTGCGTGGTGCCGTCGCGAATGAACGAGACCTCGACACCCGGCGCGGCGTGACGGAACGCATCGACGGTGTGTTGGGCATCCTGCGGCGGCTGGGACGTGTACAGCACGAGCCTTCCCGCCGGCGGCTGCGCTCTGGCCGGCGCGAACCAGGGGTCGAGCGTCAATATCGGCGCCAACAGCACGGCCACCTGGCGCCGTGTCAATCCACCTCTCCCGCTCTGCGCGAGGGGGTGGCGCGGCGTGGCCCTTATCGATGTCTCCGCCAGGCGTGGGAGACGCGGAGCGAGAACGGCCGACACCAGGCGCACAGGGCCGGCCACGCGGGGGAACTTGACGGCTGGCATCAAGGGCTTCGCTCCAGTTGCCACGTCGCCGCAAGCCACCAAGCCTGAAGTCTTGTGTCAACCGCCAAGACGGTGACAACGGATCGGCGGGCGCACGCTGGACCTTGCACGCGTATGCGGTCGGGAAGGAAGACTTCGAGCTGGCCGAAACTCCCGCGGGCTGAATCGCGAGGCTGGCTGGGCTGGGTGTTTGTAATTCTGTTCTAACCTGGCGGCCCGCGACCGCTAGCGATGATCACTACGTTTTCGCTGTAGCCCTGCAATCATAGGAGCGACGCTCCCAAAGCTCGCGTTGCCCACCGCCAAGAAAGCGTCGTTCAGGGTTACGTCCGCGCGCGGAGCTTCTCGATTTCCGCAGCCAACTCGTGAGAGCTATAGAGTTTGTCTCCATGCTCATCGAGGAGTTGCCGAACCATCTGGCCGTCGGACGCGGCTATCTGCGCCTGGCTTGGCAATTCATCTCCGACGACCTGCCGGATCGACGGCCAATAGCTGCGTGACATGACAGCACCTTTGGAATCGCAGAAGTAGGCGACCCTGCGCCCATAGACGGAGAGGCGCGTGTTGGGCATCCACAACTCGATGAAGGTCTCACACCAGCGATTCAGGTCTTGCGTGTCCCATCCGATGAACATGCCCTCGTTGGGAAGGGTGTCAATCGCTTCGATCTCCCTGGGGTTGGCGTCTCTGAGGGTTGCGCGAACCAGATCACGTTCGGCCTGGGAAGAGGAGGACTCCGTGAGAACAATGCTCACGTTGGATAGGTGGCATGGCCTTTTATCTCGCCCTCATCCCAGACGCCCTTCCAAACGGAATCGCCCCTTGCCCAGCGCCTCGTGATAAGTTACATGTAACTTCTCTGGAGGATCGAGCCATGGCATCGGCGAGAGGCGTCAAGCCCACCAAGGTGAAGGTTCAGGAACACCGCGACCGGCTGCGCGCCCAGGGCCTGCGGCCGATCCAGATTTGGGTGCCGGACGTGCGCGCGTCATCGTTCAAGTCGGAAGCGCACCGGCAATCTCTGGCCGTGGCGGCGAGCGCCCACGCGGCCGAGGATCAGGCGTTCATCGACGCGGTGTCCGACTGGGACGATGAATGAGGCGGAGCGACATCTGGACTGTCTCCGGCGGCAAGGACTATGTGGCCAAGCCGCGCCCCGTGGTCATCATGCAGGATGACGCCTTCGACGCGACGGACTCCATAACGATCTGCGCCTTCACCACGGACCCGACCGAGGCCCCCTTGTTCCGGCTGCCGGTGGAGGCGAACGAACGCAACGGGCTGCGTTCCTCCTCCCGGCTGATGGTGGACAAAATCACCACCGTCCCGAAGTCCAAAGTCGGCGAGCGGATCGGGCGGCTGGACGACGAGGACGTGGTCCGGCTCAACCAGGCGGTGCTGGTGTTCCTCGGCTTGGCGGTGTCGCCGAGAACGGGCCGGAAAGGGGAATGATGGGCAACATCGCGACCGAGGTGAATCCGGGCGCAGCGTGGCGCAAACATGGGCTATTCAGCTCGTCCGACGCCCGCGCGATACTGCGGAGATGCCCCGTTCGTCGCATAACCCAGCGTCCACTATCTCCGAACAGCTTGAAGCGTTGCTCGGTTATCCCTGGCCGTCCCCGCCGGCCGCCGAAGCATGACCTTTCGACCTGGACCGTCACCGACGACTGGCCGGAGCGCGTTCCAGTTACCGAGGCCGAGGTGGAGGTGTTCGAGCAATGGTTCGCCGACTTGTTCGATGAGCTATTCGGGTCGGCCCCGTGACTTGATCGGGAGATATGCGCCGTGACTGTGCCTCTGCGCGCCGCCACTTACCTGCGCGTCTCGACAGCGCGGCAGGCCGAGCACGATGTCTCCATCCCCGACCAGAAACGCCAGGGCGAAGCCTATTGCGCCTCACGCGGCTATCAGCTCGTCGAGACCTACGTGGAGCCGGGCGCGTCGGCGACGAACGACCGCAGGCCCGAGTTCCAGCGCATGATCGAGGCGGGCACGTCCAAGCCCGCGCCGTTCGACGTGGTGATTGTCCATTCGTTCAGCCGCTTCTTCCGCGACCACTTCGAGCTGGAGTTCTATGTCAGAAAGCTGGCGAAGAACGGGGTGAAGCTCGTCTCCATCACGCAGGAGATGGGCGACGATCCCATGCACGTCATGATGCGGCAGATCATGGCGCTGTTCGACGAATACCAGTCGAAGGAAAACGCCAAGCACGTCATGCGGGCCTTGAAGCATAATGCCCGGCAGGGCTTTTGGAACGGCTCGCTGCAGCCCATCGGCTATCGTGTCGTCGCGGCCGAGCAGCGCGGCGCGACGGTCGAGAAGAAGCTGGAGATCGACCCACTCCACACTGAGACGGTGCGGCTAATCTACAGGCTTGCGCTCCACGGTGACGGCGCCAAGGGCCAGATGGGCGTCAAGAATATCGTCAGCCACCTGAACCGCAACCGTATCTTCACACGCGACGGCGGGCGCTGGGGCATCGGCCAAGTCCACCGCATCCTGACCCGCCGCACCTACATGGGCGAGCATGAGTTCAACAAGCGGTCCAAGTCCAAGGAGTTGAAGCCGACGAGCGAGATCGTGGTCGTGCCGGTGCCGCCGATCATCGCTTCGGCACTCAGGGAGCCAAGCAGTCACGCCGCAGATGTTGAGGCATCCGCGCAACCGCCATCTACCGCCAGCATTTCCTTGGCATGCGATCGGTGTTGCGTCGGCCGGCAATCCTACTGCACGGCGCCACTCACCGGCGGCAGCCCGAGAAAGACGGCCGCCAGGCTCGCATAGATGGGAGGTTCGCTGCGCGGCGTTAGTACGGGAGCCAGCCGCAAAGCCGGTTTGCCTTGCCGCATCACGGTCAGCCTAAGCTCTCCCAGAGCGAAGGGCGGCTTCGGTGCCGCAAGCACAATCCGCGAATCTGTGCCAACAGGGTCGGCGGGCGCGCGGTCACGTCGACCCTGACACTGCTGGATAAGGGGCGCCCGGGGAGGGGAAAGGCTCGTCCTCGCGCGGCGATGATCCCGGCGCGAGTGTCGGCGTGGGGCCGGGAATTGCCACCTGCACCGCTGCACGCATCATCTCCGATCGCGGTATTCGCCGACAATGATGTCCGCCGGCTCGCGGCTCACCCGCTGGCGCGGATGGCGGAGCTCGGTTGCGTCAGAGATCAAGCCTCCCGGACGGACTTGCGCCGGCGAGTTCGGCACGCCGCACGTAGCTTCGCATCGTGGTGAGACTGCGGTGCCTTGTGTGGCCCATGATCTCTTCGTCCGGCACACCGTTCCGGTAAGCTGTGGTGACGAAACCTGCACGCATGCCGTGCGGCGTCACCGGCTCCAGGCGGGTGCCCTTGATCCCTGCAGCTGGGGCGCGCCGAGCAAGGATCTGACGCACCGCATCCGGGTGTAGGCGCTTTGTGCCCACCGTGCCCCATTGCGTGATGCGCCGGAAGATCGGCCCGTCGCCGATCTTCGCGGCCGCCAGCCAGGCGCGGAGCGCGCGCACGGGGCAGGTGTCCTCCCGAGCGCCAGGCATGATCCCCACCTCGGCACCTTCACCGGCTGCATCGGTCTTGGAGCGGGGAATCATTAGCCGCAGCCCCGACGGCGTCGGTTTGACGTGGGCCACATCGAGGCCGACGAGCTCGGAACGGCGCAAGGCGCCGGCAAAGCCGATCAGCAACAAGGCACGGTCCCTAAGGCCGGCCAGGTCGTCCCCACAGATCTCGACCAGTCGCCTGATCTCGTCCGTGGTCAGCGCGGCGGAGCGGCGGGCGGGCTCACCATGGGTGCGCGCGATGCCGCGTAGCGTCTCGCGGATGGCCGGATGTCTGGTGTCCAGCGGCTGCTTGGCGATCCGATGGGCGCGGGCGATGGCAGCAACGCGTCGCCGCAGTGTCGGTGGCGCGTAGCCGAGGCCGGCAGCGGCCAGATAGGCACCGACGGTTTCCGCACTGGCCGGCATTGGCCGGAAACCATGCGCCTCGCACCATGCCTTGAAATGGGCGAGATCGGCGGCATAGGCCCGAAGCGTCGCGGGCGCGTCGGCCGCCGCCCGGTATGCCTTGGATTTGGCCATTGCCAGAGCGGCGCGCGGCGCCGGCGGTTTCTGGTCGTTGGGCAGGCGGGCCAGTTGGCGAGAACGGGCAGCGCGGAGAGGGTCTGTCATGGCTGCATAAAAGCACTGTTCACAATACGTGGGAAGGAGTGTTATCGCGTGTTAGGGGTGCCTCCCACGAACTCGTCAGCAGGCCAACTTGTCAGATAAGTTGACAGGTGGTAAAGCCGCGTGGGGCACGTACCGGGCGGCCACGGGAACAAAATGGGCCGGCAAATTGGAGGATGCGAATGGAGCAACGCTGTTTGGGAGGATCGCGAGTTTCTGTCTCGGAGATCGGGCTAGGGACCTGGGGAATGTCGGGGGCATTCTGGGGGGCCGCAGACGATGCAGAATCAATCCGCGTCATCCACCGGGCGCTCGATCTCGGGGTCACGCTGATCGATACCGCCGAAGCGTATGGAAAAGGCCACGCGGAGGAGGTTCTGGGCAAGGCGTTGGCGGGGCGGCGGCAGCAGGCGGTGATCTCAACCAAAGTAATGGCGAGTCACCTCGATCCAAGCGAACTCCAGGTAGCCCTGGAAGGGTCGTTGAAGCGGCTGCAGACCGACTACGTGGAAGTTTATTTCATCCATTGGCCAAACCCAGATTTTCCGATCGGGCCTACCATGGAGGTCTTGGAGCGGCTGCGTACCGAGGGCCGCATCCGCGCGATCGGTGTTTCCAATTTCGGAGTGGAGGAGATGGACCGGGCGCGGAAATACGGGACGATCGACGTGCTACAGCCCCCATACAACATACTGTGGCGGGAGATCGAGGCGGCGACGCTGCCGTACTGCCGCAAGCACGATATTGGGGTGATGCCGTACAGCGGACTGGCACAGGGGCTTCTCACCGGCGCGCTGTCCCGCGACACGATTTTCGTTGAAGGTGACGAGCGCCGTACGACGGTGCTGTTCCAACCGGGCCCGTACGAGCAGGCACTGGAGGCGGTTGAGGGCTTGCGCCCGATCGCGGCGAAATACGGAAAGAGCGTGCCGCAGCTCGCGGTGCAGTGGCTGACAAGCCGGCCAGGTGTCAGCTCGCCGCTGTTGGGGGCCAGGACCGCGCGGGAGATTGAGGAGAATGCCGGCAGCCTGGGATGGAAGATCGCAGACGAAGATATCGCTGCGATCGACCGTCTGACCCTACCGGTATGGGCCGGGATTGCTGATAAGGGCGACATGTTTGGTTATTGGGCGCGCAGGCGGCAGGGGAACGCCAAGCAGTAGGAGACGCCCCAGAATTTACCTACGGCGGCTCATCGTCAACCATGGTGGCGAACACCGTGTTCCTCATTAGATGTTCGCGCATGATGTTCTCTGCCCGCTTGGGATCGCGAGCAACGAGGGCTTCGTAGATCAGCCGGTGCCGCTTGGTTGCGTGTGGCAGGGCTTGCGGCTCCCGGTTGGTAATGCGCCGGCTGGCAGTCAGCCAGCAGCGCGCGGAGAACATGAAGCGGGCGAGGATCCGGTTGCGCGTTGCGCGGCAAATCGTCATGTGAAACTCAAGATCCAGTTCCAGATAACGATCGGGGTCATTCTCGCTGGCGGGCATGGCTTCCACCAGGTTGCGCAAGCAAGCAAGGTCCTCTTCGGTAAGGCTCTGCGCCGCTTGGGCCGCGATAGCAGGCTCGAAGATCAGCCGGGCTTCATGCAGTTCGCGAAGCAATTTCCGGACCTGCGGGGGAGGCAGCCATTCGATAACTAGCGGACTGAGATAATTCCACTCGGCTTTGGGGCGGAGCATGACGCGGCGCCCTTGTGCAATGTCGACCATGTCGAGCGCGCTGAGGATCTTCAGCGCCTCGCGTGCAACCGCGCGCGACACGCCGAACTCGACCGAAATCTGCTGCTCCGACGGTACCTGGCTGGTGCCGCTGTCATGCGAGGCGAAACGGCGTGCCAGCACCCCGGCCACCTGCGTCGGCAGTGTGCGCAGCTTGACGTCCATGATGGGCACGGTATCATAGCTCATCTGACAAGTCGATAAGCAGACATCTGCTGCAAAAAAATCCGAGGCAGGTAGCTCGCCGATCGCAGCAGAAGGAGGAATGTTCAGCATGAACCAGTACCTATCCCGGCGCCGTTTCCTGCATGGGTCAACCGCGGCCGCCGTTGCAACTGGCGCAGGGCCGCGGATCGCGCGGGGTGCGGCTGGGGCAACCGAAATCAAGGCGCTGCTGATCACCGGGGGGCCGTTATATCCGAAATATTGGGAGGCGCTGACCCGGGACTTCAAGCAGAAGACCGGCATCACCGTCAGTTACGATATGCTCCAGTTCACTCCCATGACGTCCAAGGAAGTCACTCTGGGCGCAGCCCGAAGCGCGGAATACGATGTGTACAGCACGCATACGGCGCAAATCGGATCGTTCTTCAACTACTTCGAGCCGTTGAACAAATATTTCTCAGCGTCGGAGCTGTCGGACTTCTATCCAGTGGCGATGAAGTACCTGACGGACCCCAGAACTGGGGGCTTGGCGGCGATCCCGCGGAACGTCGATGCACGGGTTCAGTATTACCGCACCGATATCTATGATGAACACAACCTGAAGCCTGCCCGGACATGGGACGATCTGGTGCATGTCAGCCAGACGGTCACTGGCGGCGGCCATTACGGGCTGGTCGTCCCCGGTCAGGGCGATCCCGCGCAGCGCACATTCAGCGACTATCTGTGGCAGGCGGGCGGCGACTGGGTGGACGACAAGAACAAGCCGGCGTTCAACTCAGCGGAGGGAATCCAGGCGCTGACCTTTTACCGGGATCTGATTCAGAAGTATAAAGTCACCCCGCCCGACGCAGTGAGCTACGGATGGAATGAGAACACATCAGAATTCGCGTCTGGCGCCGTATACGATACGTTCAACTGGCCGACCAACTACGCAATTCTCTCCAGCCCTGATACGTCCAAGGTGGTAGGAAAATGGGCCACCGCACCGTATGTGCGCAATAAGGCGGCGATTTCGTGCGCCGTGTCGCACGCGATGGCGCTGAACAGTCTGTCGAGGAAGAAAGACGCCGCACTGGAGTTTATCCGGTACGTTGTCAGTCCCGACGCTCAGTTGTTAGCGTTCCAGCAGTTCACATACTTCCCGAGCCGGCAGGCGCTGGCGGAGAAGGTAATCGCGCAGGCGCAGGGACAGAAGGCAGTCTGGCTGCAGCAATTGAAAAGGACGATCGCGACCGGGAAAGAGTGGCCGAAGCTGCCGGGTTTCTCCAAGGTTTGCATATTGATGTACGGGGCGATCGAGAGGGCGCTGAGCAATCAGATGTCGCCGGAGGCTTCGCTAAACCAGGCAGCGAAAGAGGCTTTAGAGGCGATGCGGCAGGCGGGAGCGTACAGGTAGCATGTCGGCCGCCTTGCGTGCCCAGGCGATTGGGCGACGACGAGGGGTGCCGCCTACCCTCGCCTTGAGCAAGGGCTACATGCTGGCGGGACCAGCGCTGATCGTGATGGCCGCAGTTTTTGTCTATCCATTGGCGTACTCGTTCGTGATGAGTTTCTTTCAGTGGGACCTGAGTGCCGGCTCTAACGACTTCCTCGGGCTCGCAAACTATACGGACGCGTTCGGCAGTCCCGAGTTTCTTCAATCGCTGCGCAACCAGGTGATCTTCAGTGGCGCCTCCCTCACGACAGAGGTCGTGGCGGGAATGGGAGTTGCACTGTTGATCAACGGCAAGCTGCGCGGGCTGAGGCTGGCCCGCACACTACTGCTGATCCCGCCGATGATCGCACCCTCGGTTATCGGCCTGAATTTCCGGTGGCTGTTCAATGAGCAGTACGGATTGTTCGACGCGATACTGCGTAATTTGCATTTACCGCTGATTCCCTGGCTGTCTAATCCGAACTGGGCGCTGGTCTCAGTAACCATCGCCGATGTGTGGCAGAATACCCCGCTGCTTGTGCTGTTGTTCCTGGCTGGGCTCCAGTCGTTGCCGCAGGAGCCGCTGGAAGCCGCCTCGGTGGACGGCGCATCGGCCTGGCGGACGTTCTGGTCGATCATTCTGCCACTGCTGAGGCCGGTGATGTTCATAGCACTGATGCTGCGGATCATCGACACGTTCCGCACGTTTGATGTCGTGTGGCTGATGACGCAGGGCGGCCCAGGTGGCGCAACCACCCTCATCACTGTCGAAGCGTATTTGCTGGCGTTCCAGGGTGTGGATTTTGGCCACGCGGCAGCGGTGTCCTACATCGCGCTGGCCATGTCGCTTGTGCTTCTTTCAGCGCTTTATGGCGTACCGTGGCTGCTGGCCCGGTGGAGACGCTCATGAGCGACCAGGCCTTGCAGCGAGCGGGGGTGAGCATTTCGTTCAGGGTTCGGCGGCGGCTGCCCATTGGGCTAATGGCGCGCTACGCGGTGCTGGTGGTAACGATCATCATTACGGTGTTTCCGCTGATGTGGCTGCTGATCACCTCCATGCGTAGCAGCGCTGACCTGTTCGCGGTGCCGGTGCACATCATCCCTACGTCAGTCACCGCCAAACAGTATATCAGTGTTTTTAGCCAGTACCGCCTCTCCAGCTATTTATGGAACACTGTCATCGTATCCTTGACGACGGTGGTTTGCGTCACCGCGCTGGCGTTGCCCTGTGCCTATGCCCTGGCGCGGCTGCGGCTGCCCGGGGGAAGGGTGGTACTGTTCCTTCTGCTGATAATGCGGATGATTCCCGTCGTCGCGCTGGCAATCCCGTTGTTCGCGGTGTTTTCCAGTTTCGGGATGCTGGACACGCTGGGAGCACTGATTTTGACACACACAGCGGCGAAGATGCCCGTCGCGACCTGGCTGTTGATGGGCTTCATCCAGGACCTGCCAAAGGAAGTTGAAGAGTCAGCGGCAGTCGACGGCGCGGGGACCTTGCGCACGCTGGTGCAGATCGTATCCCCCATGATCGCGCCGGGGATTGGCGCAAGCGCGGTCATCACCTTCCTTTTCACCTGGAATGACTTCCTGATTGCGCTGACTTTGACCTCCAGCAAGAATGCGCAGACCCTGCCGGTGGGACTGACGAACTTTGTCACGCAGTACGGTATTGACTGGGGTCCGATGGCGGCGGCCGGAGTGATGATGATCGTGCCGGTGCTGATCTTCGTGTGGTTCGCCCAAGGACTGCTGGTAAAGGGATTGGTGACCGGCGCCGTGCGCGGATGATGGGGAAGCCAGCACTTGGCACGTGGACGCCCTCCAGGCAAAGCTGCTATGAGATCCGACCGGGCACGCCATATCGTCCGTGTCGGTGAATAGTTTCCTGCTGGCATCTTGATGATTGGTAGCCAGTCAGCGTCTCGCTTCGACTTGCGCGTATATCCATTTTGCGCAGGTGCATATACTCCTATGTGAAGAAGGCGTGTGGTCCTATTGTGGCACGTGGCGGAGCTGT
>Ga0335075_10002094_pt1 | contig 32357 bp, 30 predicted proteins | sample Lox_Sample_24_FD_206723 | JGI IMG/M metagenome (GOLD analysis project Ga0335075, IMG submission 206723) | Soil microbial communities from Loxahatchee National Wildlife Refuge, Florida, United States - Lox_Sample_2.4 | ecosystem: Environmental > Terrestrial > Soil > Wetlands | place: USA...
AGAGCACGGCGACCATCGCTCCGCGGGTCTCCGCCCACGCGCACATGTCGACGGCCGCGGCGTAGAGGTCAGCAGCCGGCGCGGCCCAAGCCGGGGCACGCATGTCGAACCTGAGCGTGAACATCGATCAACCCTGAACCTAATAAATGGCGAATCGATCGGGCTTGCCGCCACCAACGACGCCGACGCGCTGATCGCCCTCAAGCCCGACTGCGTCATTTACGCGGCCAGCGGTCCCGAACGCGACGCGCTGGCTATCCCGGACTACGTCAAGCTGCTCGAGGCCGGCATCAACGTCGTCACGACAAGCACCACCCGGCTGGTCAATCCGCACGCGTACGAGCCCGCTGAGTGGCGAGACCAACTCGTGGCCGCATCGAAGCAGGGCCAAGTCTCGTTGTACGCGTCGGGCATTGAGCCGGGCTTTGCCGCCGACTACTTACCGCTGGTGCTGTCGACCCAGTCATCGTCGATTGAGAAGATCCACTCGTTCGAGATCGGGTTGTACGACGACTACGGCGTGCCTGACATCATGAGCGATGCCCTGGGCTTCGGGCGGCCCCTTGAGTACCAACCATGGATCGGCTTTCCCGGCGCCATCGCCGGCGAATGGCAGGGCCAGATCCGGCTGATCGCCGAGGCACTCGGGGTCGAAGTCCAGGAGGTGCGAGAGACCTTCGACCGGGCCGTCACCAACCGAACATTGAATGTCGCGATGGGCACCGTGGTGGCGGGGACATGCGGCGCAATCCGCATGCAGGCGATCGGTGTCGTGGACGGCCGCGAGGCCATCGTCGTCGAACACGTCACCCGACTGGCACACGACGTCGCGACCGATTGGCCCGCCGGCATCGGCGATTTGAGCTACCGCATCGTCATCAGCGGTGATCCCGACATCGAATGCACGTTAGCCGCCACGCTCAGGAATCCTAACCGTGCCGGCATCGCGGGGATGAGCTCTGGAGCGGGCGCCATGGTCGCCACCGCGATGCGTGTCCTCAACGCCGTGCCGTATGTCGTTGCCGCACAGCCTGGATTGCTGAGTTCGGTCGACTTATCGTTGACAATCCCGCGCAATGCCTTTGTCAGGCAATGACTTTTACGTGTCGGCGCGCGTCTAGAAGCTAAAGCCCGGCTCCGCCATGCAGACCAGGAATAGCCCGTCGGGCGCCTGCGCGACGTAATTCAGCCACTGGTGACATTCGGAATTCTCTTCCTTGACTCCCGCCATCGGCGGTGATAGGGATTTCTATTGCGTGCGAGTCGAATCCTATTGTGCGCGTGTGTTATTCGGAGAGCCGCATGTTTCGACTGCTGTGATTTGGGGCATCTGAGATTGAGCAGGGCCTGTATTTGCTGCCGTCACCGCACGGCTGAACTACTCCACGAGGAGGCAGACGAATTGTGAAGACAACGCAAGTAGCAGCAGTCCTGATCGGGATCTGGTGAGCGCCGACCGCGAATGCCGGCATCGTCGACGGCCGTGAGGCGATCGGCGTCGAAAATGTCACCCGGCTGGCGCACGGCGTCGCACCGGATCGGTAGACCTACCGTTGACGATCCCGCGCAATGCCCTTGTCAGGCAATGACTTTTACGTGTCGGCGCGCGTCCAGAAGCTATGGCCCTCCTGCGCAATGCAGATCAGAAACAGCCCGTCGGGTGCCTGCGCGACGTAGTTCAGCCACAGATGGCAGTCAGTGTTCTCTTCCTTGATTCCCGCCATCGGCGGCGAGCGGAACCACCGCGGCTGATATCTGCGCGGTGAACCGCAGAACATCAACCTTCCCGGCTGCGTGGCAGGAACATAACCGCCTGAGACCCCAAATGCGTAGTAGGTGGTGTTGTCACACGGTGCGCCGAGGACCATGTTCGGGGCGATGCCAGGGGTGCAGTCCGGATAGTCGCACACAGTCGGACCAGCGGCAGCGGTCGGCGCCATCATCACGCCGACTCCGATCAGCGCAGCAACCACTGCCACGATGAAACGCACCGCACTAGTTTTGCACGGGCGATAAGAAAATTCTCCTCTTCGGAGAAGATCGCGCTCGGATGGCGGCGTGTTGGTCGTCAGGCATCCTCATAGCCAATCCGGCCAGCGACTTTGGGGTGATAACGTGATTCTCTGTGGGTAGTTGGATGCCAGTCGTGAGTCGCGGTGCGCTTGCGCCCGCGATAGCCCGGGGCCTGTGACCGAATCCGAAGGCGACCCCGCGATCACCGACGCTCCGGCCTCGCTAGCGGAAGCAGAAGAAGAACTCTCTCGAGCCGAGGCGCGCGCCGAAACGGCCCGCGCCCGCGCGGCCGAACTACGGCGGCAAGCTGAAAGCGCCGTCGGCGCGACTAAGCCGGCTCCCCCGCGATCAAGGCGTTGGCGGCTACCGCGGCTCCGCCGCCCTACGCGGAAAGCCGTGGGTGTCAGCGCGGCCATCGTGCTCATCGTCGCCTCACTTGCGGCGACCGGCTTCATGGTGTGGCAGCACTACGCACTCGTGCGCGAGCAGCGGCACGCGGCGCAATTTGCCGCGGCAGCACGGCGGGGAGTTGTCACGCTGATGTCGCTTGACGCCGACCACGCTGCGGAGAGTGTGCAGCGCACCATTGACGTGACGACGGGCGCGCTTAAGAGCCAGTTCGAAGCGACGGCAGGCTACCTGGTCAAAAATGCACAAGAGGCGAAGGTCAGCACAAAGGCCACCGTGGAAGACGTCGCGGTGGAGTCGATGACCAACAATTCGGCTGTCGTCCTGGTAGTCGCGAAATCCGACACTATTAACCCCGATAAGTCGAAGCGGCCGCCGGTCTTCTGGCGAATGAGCGTCAATATCGATCGTGACGGCGGTCAACTCAAAATGTCGAAACTCGACTTCGTCCAATGACTTCCGATTCAGAGTCGCCGCGCGACGACGAAGACACCGCAGTCGATGAACCGGAACCGCCGACCGATGACACGGAGGTGCCTGCCCCTGCCGAGACGGGTCGCAGCAGTTTGGCGGCGTTCGGCCGGCTCGCCGCCAAGGGTCTCGAGCACTGGCGGTCAAGTCTGCTGGCGGTGTCGGTAATTGCCGCGATTGCCTTGGCCGCCGGTGTGTTCTTCCTTCAGTACCGTCCAGACCGAGAGATCGATGACGCCGCGGCACATCGGGCTGTCCAGGCAGCGTCAGACGGTGCCGTCGCGTCGCTCTCGTACTCGACCGACACCCTGGATCGTGACTTCGCCAACGCGAAGTCACATCTCACCGGGGAGTTTCTCAAGTACTACGACACGTTCACCAAACAGATCGTCACGCAGGCGGTAAAGGAAAAACACATCACCCAGACGGTCACGGTGGTTCGGGCGGCCGTGTCCGAACTGCACCCGAACTCAGCCGTCGTGTTGGTGTTCCTCAACGAGACGACCACGAGCAAGGACAAGCAACAACCGCTGATCACCCCGAACAGCGTGCGAGTGACCCTCACAAAGGTCAGCAGTTCATGGTTGATCTCGAAGTTGGATCCACTGGCGTGAGGCTTTCGTTCGAAGCTATACCGGGTCGTCCGAGCCAGTGTTATTCTCGTCAGGCGAGAACGCCGCTGCCGGTGTCGAAAAGCGCGCCGGCATCATCGGGCTATGCGCGTCGAGGAGTAGACGATGCGTCCACTTGGAACAGTTGCCACCGCAATGCTGTTGGCTACCAGTACATTTGGCGTCTTGGGTCCAGCAGCCACGGCTCGGGCAATTACGAAGGACGACGTCGCGCTCAACGGGACATACCGCGTGACGTCGATCGGCAACTGGGCCAAGATCAACGACCAATACAACGGTGAGCCGACGACTGTCCAAACCTGGACGATCACCTCCAGCTGCACCTCGATTCAGGAATGCGAAGGCGCGGTGAAAAGCAGCGAGGGCTGGAGCGCACCGATATACATGCATGACGGGGACTTGTGGTACGTCAAACATGAGGTGCCGAACTGGGAGCGGTGCCAAGACGGCACCGCCTTCACCGGAAAGCAGACTTTCAGTTTCTACCCCGCGGATCCCACCGGCACTACCGGTGAGTTCCAGATCGGATCGCCGGTGCTGGCCGGCAAGAACAAGACGGTCGGGCCGAGCGGCGCCTGCGGCCAGAACCAGTGGCTGACTATCGAGCTACCGATGCGGCTAGACAAGATCGGCTGACTCGGCGCTTTACGTCGGAAGCAGGTCCTGCCACTTCTTGGGCGCCGTCGAGGTCGCCATATCCGACTGCTGGTACAACTTCCCGTCCGGAGCGAGATAACGGCCGGTATGCGGATCGTACTGGGCAACCGCGACCGACGGCATGGGTCGAGATCCCTTGCTCCCGAACGAACTCGGCGCTGCCTGTGGTCGTGCGGCGTTACCGGGAGGCGACGGAGGCGTGCCCGGCGGTGGGGCAGGCGCGCCCTGCGCGGGAACGTCGAGTGGCGCTATCGGCGGAAAGTCCGCCGCCTGCGTCGACATGTTGGCCGACGACGGCGCCGGGGGTGCGGCGGCGCCCAGCGTGCCCGGAGGTGCAGTTGCGCCGCGCGGTCCGGCGGGCGTTCCCCGCGGGACGGCTCCAGGTGGCAGCGGTGTTCCCTCGATCGGGCCGAAAATTCTTTGGTCGGCGGTGACCCGGTCGTCAGGCGGTATGCCCTGGGCGAGAAGGTTTGGGTCGATCGGGGACGGACCGAGGACGTGCTGGCGCATCGCCAACGGCATGTACGGCTTGTCGCTGTTGCAGATCTCGACGGTGGGCGCGCGCTTTCCGGGGTGTCCCATGCAGGGATAGTTGCGGGCGCCGCGAACCGCAAGCGGTGAATCCTGCGGCAGTTTGCAGTACATCCCGTCCGGGGTGTCGATATCGCTGGTGTCGGACGGGGATCGCCATTGGCTCGGTGGCAGAAAGCCGACCGTGCAAATCGGCGGATCGTCAATCGTGAGCGCAAAGTCGCCCCTGGCCCAACCGTCAGGCCAATTCATGCCGTTCGCCGTTTGCTCGTAGGCAACGGACGCCGGCAGCAGCACCAGCAACTGCTCCAGCGAGGCGTGATAGGTGACACCGATCTGCCCGATCGTGGTCAGGTTGGCAAGCAACACCGGCAGCGTCGGCTTGATCTGCTCGAAGAGCCGTGACGCCTCGTCCAACGCTCCGGGACCGCTTTCCAGAATAGTGCGGACCTTCGAATCGTCGTTCGTCAAGACGTCCGAGATCCCGGCCAGGCTGCGCGCCCACGTCCGAATGGAACCGGTCGTCTGTGCCTGCGCGTCCAGCAGCGGCTGGCTGTCCTCGATCAGCGCGCGCGTGTGGTCGGAAACGGCGTTGGCGTCAGCGGCGATTCGCGACGACGAATCGGCCAGCGACGCAAAATCGTAGCCGGCCCCGTTGAAGGCCTGGAACGACTCGTCGAGTAATTGACCGATCTTGTTCTTGGGCAGGCTCTTGACCAGGGCGCTCACCTGATCGAGCATCGGTCCGACCGCCTGTGGAATCGTGGTGTCACGCATGGCAATAACCGAGCCGTTGTGCAAATAGGGCGCCGAATCGGTGCGGGGCTGCAGATCCACATATTGTTCGCCGACCGCGGAAACGCTGAGCACCTTCGCTTCGAGGTTCGCCGGGATCTTCGGCGAGCTACCAAGCGACAGCGTCGCTTTGGCGCCATTCGCGGTGAGCGCCACCGCGGTGACCTTGCCGACCTGCACGCCGCGGTAGGTCACGTTGGAGAACCGGTACAGACCGCCGGTCGCCGGCAGCTCGAGGGTGACAGTCATCCGACCGATGCCTAGCAAGGTCGGCACCTGCATGTAGAAGAGGGCCATCGCGATCACACCGATAGTCCCGACAATTGCGAAGATCGCCAGCTGAATTCGGACAAAGCGCGACAGCATCTATCCGCCCCCTCCCGCTGGCGGGATCCCCGGCGGCGGAGCAACATTCAAGCCAACCGGCCCCGGGGCCGGCGGCGCGGCCGCAGGTCCAGGCAGTGGACCAAATCCCGGCGGTGGAGCAGCCGGTCCTGGTAACGGCCCAGGCGCCGGAGCGGCGGGCCCCGGTAGCGGAGCGCTGAACTGGAGATTCGGCTGAGGTCCCGGCGGCGGCGCTTGGGGACCAGCCGGCGGAACGCCAGGCGGCTGCGGAGGACCAGGCGGCGGGGGCGCCTGGGCGCCAGGCGGTGGTCCGAAGCCGCCGTGCAGTGGATCACGCGTGTATTGCATGTAAGGCGGATCGCCGGGCGCGGGTACCAACTGTTCCCCCAGCTGTCCAAAGTGCGTCCCGAGCATCAGGGCGCCCTTGAGCTTGGGAATAGTCAGATCCAACTGCACGTGCAGGTTGAAGTAGTCGCCGCGGACAGCGCGGTCGACGAAGTTCTGGGTGAACGGGAAGACCGTCGCCGCCGCGAGCGCCGTGTCAAGGGGCGGTCCGACGTCGGCGAGCCCCTTGATGGTCGGCTCCAGATTCTTCAGATTTCTCACCAAGTCGGCTTGAGTGTCGTTGATCAGCCCGGTGGCGGTGTTGCTGAACGTGCGCAGGCGGTCCAAAGCGGCCGTCAGCCGTGGCCGCTCCTTGATCAGCACGTCGAGCGCGGGCGGTAACTTACGCAGCGCCTCGGTGACGACGTCACGCTGTGCCGCGAACGTGCCGGCAAGGTGGTCCAGTGCCGCGATGGACGCCACGATGTTGTTGCGTTGTTCCTCGAGTGTCCCTACGAAAGTGTCGAAACGATTGATCAGGTCGCGAACAGCGCCGGCACGCCCGGACAGTGCGGCGCTGAAATTGTGGATGATCTCGCCGATCTGCCCGAGACCCCCGCCGTTGACGACGAGCGCCAGCGACGACAGGGTTTGCTCTGTCGAAGGGTAGGTCGACGATCGACTCAGCGGGATAGTGGCGCCCGGCCGCAGCCGTCCGACACCGGGCTGCCCAAGCGGCGGATTGAGCTCCAGATGCATCGATCCCAGCAAGCTGGTCTGACCAATGCTGGCCTCCACGTTCGCTGGGATGACGAGATCATGCTTGACCGAGATTTCGACGTCGGCGTGCCAGTCCTTCACCTTCATCTGGCCCACACTGCCGACCACGACGTCGTCGATCATCACCGGCGAATTGGGCTCCATCGTAATGACGTTCGCGAGCTCGACGTGATAGATGTCGGAGCCCGGTCCGCGCCCCACCGTGCCGGGCAAGGGCAGCGAGTTGAGGCCGTGGAAGGCGCACCCGCTGCCGGTCAGCGCCACGCAACAGCCTATGGCGAACACACGCCGCACCGCGATCCCGGCCCTCACGGTTGCGGAGCTTCCGCTGGGAGCAGCATCCCCGGCACACTCGGCGGCGGTGGGGGCGGCTCTGGTGTGGACGGCGGTGGCGGCAGCGGCATCGCCGCCCCCGGTATGCGGGGCAGCGGCGTCGAGGGCGTCGGGCCGGCCACCACCGAATCACCACCGATTCCCGTGTAGGCCGACACGGCGGGCGGGATTTCGGGCGGTCCGGGCTTGGGGCCCGCGCCGCCGGGCGCGAGGCGATCTTCGCTGTAGACAACGTTAGCGGGATCGACCGACTTCTGCAGGAACGGATTGACCGGAAACGGCAGGCTGTTGAAGTTGAGCACCCGCATTCCCGGACCGAGGAAAAGGGAGCACAGCTTGCCCGATTCGGTCGCTGTGACGCTCTCGACGGCGCCCACTTGCGTGCAGCCGGGAATGGGCAGTGGAACCAACAAGCCTGACCAGGTGGGATTCGCGAAGTTCATGATCCCGAACCCCCCGACGATAGTTCCGGTGTCGGCGTTGTAGTCATTGAAGAAGTTGCTGAGCGCGGTCGGCGCGCCGTGCAGAATGTTCTCCAGAGCCATGTGTTGATCGACCAGGGGCTGGATGGCATTGCTCAATCGGGCGAGCTGCTCACTGGTCGCGTCGCGGGTCCCGGCGATGAATCGCTGCACCTCGCCCACTGCCTGTGACAGATCGGTAAGCGCCGCATCCAGATCGGATTTGCTGTCGTTGACCACACTGGTAAGCGTGGCCAGACGATTGTTGAACTGCACCATCTGGACGTTGCTGTCGCGCAGCGCGGTGACGAACGTCTGCAGATTCTTGATGATGTCGACGATGTTGCCGCTGCCGTTCGCGAAGGTCCGCGCCACCCCGGACAATTGAGCCAGAGTCTGACGCAGCTTGTCGCCATTACCCTGCAGTGCGTTAGCGGCGCTGTCGATGAACCGCGATATCGCCGGTGTTGACACCTTGGCGTTCGGGCCCAAATCCGTTGCCAGCCGCATCAATTGGCTTTTGACCTGGTCCCACTCCACGGGAACAGCGGTGCGTTGCACCGGTATCACCGCTCCGTCAGCCATGACCGGGCCGCTGGTCCGGTAGGCGGGAGTGAGCTCGACAAAGCGGGCGGCGACCAGGTTCTCGGTGAAGATGATCGCTTTCGCGTCCGCCGGAATGGGCACATCGCGGTCGACCCTGAGGGTTAACTTCGCCTGAGTACCCTGCGGCTCAATGGATTTGATGGAGCCGACTTTGACACCCGAGACCCGTACCTGATCACCGGGATAGATCGCGGTGGCCGAGGTGAAGTAGGCGGTGATGGTCTTCGGACCGAAAAAGATCTGTCGGACCATCACGACCGCACCGGCAACGAGAAGCGCTGCCAGAGCTAACGCTACTGCGGCCGTGAGTCTGTTTCGTGGAAGCCGGGAAATCCTCGAGGTCGCGGACGTCACTGGGATCCTCCGATCCGACCGCCCAAGGTACAGCCAGGGCACGGCGGAGCACCGTTGTACGGGAAGGGCAACAGCGCCCGCGGCACCGGCGACGGGTAGCCCGGACCACGCGCGGTATCGAAAGTGCGGAATCCCCAGAGGTAATCCAGGAACGGCTGGAAGAGTTCCGGCACAGAGAAGTTGGGGACGAACGCTGAATAGGCATACATGCTGGCGATGGCCTCACCCACCGTGATCTCGAATTTCTTGAGGCCAGGTAACGCTTTCTCGACATTGTCGCGGTTCTTTTCCAACACGGCGGTCACCGAATTCAGCTTCTTCAGCGTCGGCGCCAACTTGCTTTCGTTGTCATGCACCAATCCGGTCAGCTGCTGGGCCACCGTCGAGGTAGCGGCCAACAGCTGAACGATCTCCTGCCGCCGCCCCGCCAAGACCTCCAGCAGGTCGTCGGAGTTGAGAATGAGCTTGTTGACCTGTTGGCTGCGTTGCGACAGGATTCCGGTGACACTGCTGGCACTCCTGAGTAGGTCGGCCAGGCTGGTGTTGCGCCTGTTGAGGCTTTGCGATAACCGGCTGACTGCGTCGAAGGTTGGCCCCAATTGTGGGGCGATCTGGTTGAGCGTGGCCGACAGCGTGTCGAGCGACTGGTTCAAGGTGGCGGTATTGGTGTCGCCGGCGTAGGACGTGAAGTCACTCACCGCCTCGGTCAGCGAGTATGGCGAGCCGGTGCGAGAGATCGGGATGAGATCCAACGGATGCATCATTCCGCCCCCGGCCGACTCCAGGGTCAGCACGCGTTCACCCAGCAGGGTGCCCGTGCGAATGTGTGCGGTGGTATCCGTTCCGAGTGGCACGTTGCCTTTCATCACGAACGTGACCAGCGCATCGCCGTTGCGCAGCGACACATCGGACACCGTGCCGACTTTGATTCCGGACACCGTCACCGCGTTGCCGGTGGCAAGGCCGCCGGCTTGGGAAAACAACGCCTGGTATCGGACGTCGCTCACCAACGACACGATCCGATCGGGCGAAAGGCCCACCAGGATGACCAGCGTGACCAGAACGGCGCCGATGAATCCGGCTTTGATCAGCCCAGTTCCGCCGTATCTCAACATCAGGGTTCCTCGCATCTCTGCGCATCGGACCTAAAAAAGGGAGCCAGCACGGTCTTGCCTTGCAGATCGGTGCCGCGGAGCTCGATCTGGCAGAGGAAATACGGGATGGTGGCGCCGAACACGCCGAGCCGGGCCAGCTTGCGATAGTTCCTGGGCGACTTCTGAAGTGAGGCATCGAGGCGGTCTTTGTCGTTTTCGAGATTCGGGGCTACCCGATTGAGCTGGTCGATGGTGCCGGACAGCGGTGGCCTGGCTTGGCTCAACAGGTTTGCCACCGAGGTGGTTCCCTTGCTCAGCGCGTCGATGGCGGTACCGACGGTGTTGCGGTCGCCTGCCAATCCCGTGATCAGTTTCTCCAGCCGGTCGACGGCCTCGGAGAAGTTGCCGCCGTCCTTTTGCAGGGTTGCCGCCACGGTGTTCAGGTTGTCGATGAGATGCTCGATCGTTTGGTCGTTGTCGGCCAACGCATTCGTGAATGATGCCGACTTGTTGAGCAGCGACTGCAGGGTAGGGCCCTCGCCCTGGAATATCTGCAACAGCGCCGACGAGAGCGCGTTGACATCGTGCGGGTTCAGGCCCAGGATGAGCGGTTTCAATCCGCCGAGCAGCAGATCCAGATCAAGCGCCGGCGCGGTGTGGTCGACACTGATCTGTCCCCCGGCCGGCAGCCGCCGGGTGGAGCCTGGGCCGTCGACGAGGTCGAGGTAGCGATCACCGACCAGGTTGAGGTAGCGAACCGCCGCCTTGGTGCCGTCGGTGAGCACGACGGAGTTGTCCGCGTCGAATTTCACGACAACTTTTTTGTCCGGCTGCAGCGAAACGCCATTGACGGTGCCCACCCTGATGCCGGCGACCCGCACCGAATCTCCGGTCTTTAGGCGTGACGCGTCGTTGAAGACCGCCGAATATCCGGTGACCGCACCGGTGCGGTACTGGCCGAAGATGAAGAACAAAAACGCGGTCAGTACCGCCATCACGACGGCAAAGACGCCGAATTTGACCAGCGTCGCGCGCAGTGAGCCCCTCATCCCTGTTGTCCGACCTGGACGGGGTTGCGCGGTGGGCCGTCAATCGGCCCATACAGCAACTGTTTGAGGCCATCGAAGTTCAGCAGCAGCTGCGGATTCCCGTATGACACCGGGTTGGCGCCGGTGTCTGCGACGAGGAGCTTTGCCTTGGTGTTGAAGGGGAGCTTAGGCATACTCATGCAGCGCGGGCCGCCCGTCGCCGCGACCCTGGGCAGGTTCTGCGGATACCGATAACGTTCGCCGCCCCAGGTGAGACTCGCAGTGATGTTGATGCTCGGTTCCGGCAACGGCGGACTCTTCTGTATCTGTGCGAGTCCGCCGAGTGTGCACGTCAGCGCTGGGGCGTATTCGTTGAGCAGATCGGTCGTCGGCGCCAGCAGGCGGAAAACGTCTGTCAGCCCCTTCCGGTTGGTGCCCAGGACGTCGTTGCCGACGTCGGCCAAACCGATCGCGCTGACCAGCAATGCGTCGAGGTTGTGTTGCTCGTCGACGATCGACTTACTGATCTTCACCGAGTTGTTAACGGTCCGCACAAGATCCGGCGATGCATCACCGTAGGCCGTGAAAACCGGTACCGATAAAGAGATGTCGCGGCTCAGAGCGGGAATACTGGGATTGAACTTCGCCAGGAAAGAATCCAGATCGCTGAACGCTTGGCCGATCTTTTCGCCCCGGCCAGTAAGGGCCTGCGCGACAGCCCCGAGGGTCTCGTTCAGTTTCGCGGGATCCAGCTTGCCCAGCACCGCTGTCAACTGTTTGAACACGGTGTTGATCTCGACGGTGACGTGTTGACTATCGAGCACCTGACCGCCGTGCAGCGGCTGCGCCGACGGTTCGGCCGGCGCTACCAGCTCGACGAACTTCGCCCCGAAAACTGTTGGCGATGTGAGGTCGACGAGCACATTGGAGGGAATGAGGTGCATCTCCGAGGGATACATGGCCAAGTGCAGCACCGCTTGGCCGTTCGGCCGCGACTCGATCGAATCGACCTTGCCCACTTGCACGCCGCGCATCTTCACTTTCGCGTCGACGTTCATCACCAGGCCGGCCCGCGACGCGAGCACGGTCACCGGCACGCTTTCGGTGAAGCTGCCCTGGAATAGGCCCACGGCGACGGCGACGATCGCGGCCAGAACAGCCACGGTCACCAGACCCGTCAGTGCGCGTACCCCAGTGTGTTCCATCGAGCCTTTCCTGTCCTGTCCCTATCCCGAGAGGTTGAAGTTTCCGTTCGAGCCGTAGATCGACAGCGAGACAAGCAGCGTCACCGATACCACAACGATGAGTGACGTGCGGACTGCGTTGCCCGTTGCGACCCCGACGCCCTCCGGTCCGCCCGATGCGAAATACCCGTAATACGTGTGCAGCAGCAGAACCGCGAGCGCCATCAGAATGGCCTGCAGGAACGACCACAACAAGTCGATCGGGTTGAGGAACGTGTCGAAGTAGTGGGTGTAGAGGCCGTTGGATTGGCCGAACAAGACGACAGTGGTGAACTGGCTGGCGAGAAACGACAAAATGACGGCAATGGCGTACAGCGGTGTGATCGCCAGCATTCCGGCGATGATCCGGGTGCTGACGAGATACGAGATCGGCCGAATCGCCATGGCTTCCAACGCATCGATCTCTTCGCTGATCCGCATCGCGCCCAATTGCGCGGTCACCCCGGCACCGAAGGTGGCCGCCAGACCGATCCCGGCGACCACCGGCACCGCGATGCGGACGTTGATGAACGCCGACAGGAATCCGGTCAGCGCTTCGATGCCGATATTGCCCAGCGAGCTGTATCCCTGCACTGCGAGCGTGCCGCCGGCGGCCAGCGTCAGGAATCCGACGATCACCACGGTTCCACCGATCATCGCCAATGTGCCTGCACCCATGCTGATTTCAGCGACCAGGCGAATGATCTCCCGCCCGTAGCGGGTGACCGCAAAAGGGATACCGGCGAGCGCCCGGCCGTAGAACAAGGTGTGATCGCCGATCGATGTCAGCACGCCGACGGGTCGCCGCCATCCGCCGAGCACCCCAAATGTTCGGGGATAGGTCGCCCTCAGCGACTTCACCAGCGTCACGGCATCACCCCCGCCATCACTTTGTCGTGAATCGGATGCCGATCGCGGTGACCACCACGTTGATGACGAATAACGCCATGAACGCGTACACCACGGTTTCGTTGACGGCGTTGCCCACCGCCTTGGCCCCTCCGCGGGAAACTGTCAGCCCCCGGTAACACGCCACCAATCCGGCGATCAGGCCGAACAGCGCTGCCTTGACGCACGAGATGATCACCTCGGGCACACCGGTCAGCAGCGTGATCCCGGCGGCGAATGCACCGGGGTTGACGTCCTGCACGAATACCGAGAACACGTAGCCGCCGACGATGCCGATGGTGACGACCAGGCTGTTGAGCAACAGCGCCACCAAGCCGGAAGCGAGCATCCGCGGCGTCACCAACCGCTGCACCGGGTTGATGCCCAAAACCTCCATCGCGTCGATCTCTTCGCGAATAGTGCGCGAACCCAAGTCCGCGCACATCGCCGTCGCACCCGCGCCGGCCACGATCAACACCGTCACCAGTGGACCGAGTTGGGTGACCGCGCCGAACGCCGCACCCGCACCGCTGAGATCTGCGGCGCCCAATTCGCGCAGCAGGATGTTCAGAATGAAGCTGACCAACACCGTGAACGGGATCGCCACCAACAAGGTGGGGGCCAACGCCACCCGCGCGACGAACCAGGACTGCTCCAGGAACTCTCGCCACTGAAAGGGGCGGCGAAACGTGAACCTGATTGCGTCGGCCGCCATCGCGAACAGCCCGCCGATCGCCTGCATTGCTTCGGTTAAGCCACTGGGCATGGTGATCCCGGTGGACCAGCGCTCCGCGCCTTTAGTCGCCATCGCCGCCTACCATCCTCACGCCCGGTCGCTCCGAATCGTTCGCGTGAGTTGGCGCACCCGACAACGCGGGATTGACAAACTCCACTTTCTGAAGCGTCCGGCGATTATGACTCATGACGCATGCGGCGGGAGTGAAAATTGACAACCGAGGGACCTCCGAATTAAGTGACGGCACCGATAGTTTTGAGCTCGATGATGCGGTCCCAGTCGAGTCCGAGCTCCATCAAGATTTCGTCGGTCTGTTCGGCGAACCCGGGAGCAGGCCCGCACTCGGGTGCGGCCACGTCGAACTGCACCGGGTTGGCGACCAGCTCGAGTTCGCCTGCCCGAACCAGATATTCGTTCGCCCGGACCTGCGCGTCGTTGGCTGCCTGCAGGGTATCCTGCACCGGCGCCCACGGCCCGGACAGCGTCGCGAAGCGTTCACTCCATTCCGCGAGACTGCGAGTACCGATCGCTTTGGTCAGAATCTGCACCGCCTCTGCGGTATTGGCGGCGATCTTTTCGTCGGTGTCGAAGCGCGGGTCGTCTGCCAGTTCCGGTTGGTCGATGTGGCGGCACACATCGGCCCAGAACTTGCCGGCTTGCATCATCACAAAGGAGATGTAGCGACCGTCGGATGTCGCATACAGACCCACCAGCGGGTTGATCGGTGAGCCGTGCACCCCGGGCGGGAACGCCTCCATCCGCTGGCCGAGATGCACCGTCAGTGCCACCGTGTGTCCGAGCGACCAGAGCCCGCTGCCCAACAGCGAGACGTCGACGATCGACGGTTCGCCGGTCCGTTCGCGTTTGAGCAACGCCGCCGCGATCCCGCCGGCAAGGTTGGTGCCGGAAATGGTGTCGCCGTAGGCGGGTCCAGGCGGCCCAACCATGCCCTCGGTCCCGGAAGGGGTAACGGTGGCAGCGGTTCCGGCCCGACACCAGAACGCGGTCATGTCATAGCCACCCTTTTCGGACTCCGCACCACGCGGGCCCAGGGCGCTGCCGCGGGCGTAGATGATGTTGGGGCTCACCCTACGGATGTCGTCGACGTCGATGCCGAACTTCTCCCGGTGACCGGGCAGGAAGCTGGTCAAGAACACATCCGAGCGGCGAGCCAACTCGTAGAGCACTTCTTTGCCTTCCGGCACCGACATGTCCAGGCCGAGACTGCGCTTGAGCCGGTTGGCGTGCTCGATGTTCGGGTTGGGATCGCCCTCGACGCGCAACAGGCCGGTCTGCCGCAACCCGCGCTGCGGGTCACCGGTCACCGCGTGCTCGACCTTGATGACGTCTGCGCCCCATTCGGCCAGCACCGCGCCCGCCGACGGGACGAACCCGTACATGGCGACCTCGAGAACGCGGATGCCCTCCAGCGGCCCTCCCATCAGGCCACCCCCGGTGCGGGTACGGCAAAAGTCTTGCGCTCCAAGAATTCCTCCAAACCGGCCACCCCCATCTCCCGGCCCACCCCTGACTGCTTGAAACCCCCGAACGGAGCGTCGGCGCTGAAGTAGTTGCCGCCGTTGACGGAAAACGATCCGGCGCGAATCCGTCGCGCGACGGCCAGGGCACGCTCTTGATCAGCGCTGAATACCGCGCCGGCCAGGCCGTAGATGGAGTTGTTGGCAATGCGCACGGCGTCGTCGTCATCGTCGAAGCCGATGACGACCAGCACCGGGCCGAAGATCTCCTGCTGGGCGATCTCACTGTCCGGATCGACGTTGGTCAGCAGGGTGGGCGCATAGAAGTAGCCGGGATCCATGCGCTTGCCGCCGGTGACCAGGGTCGCCCCCGCGGCCACGGCCCGCTGCACCATCGCGTCGACCTTGTCGCGCTGGCGCTCGTTGATCAGCGGTCCCATGTAGGTCTTCGGATCGGCCGGGTCGCCGTGTCGCACCTTGGCGAACTTCTGCGCGATCAACTCGACGATCTCGTCGTGGTGCTTGTTCGGCACCAGCAGCCGCGACGTCAACGCGCACCCCTGCCCGGCATGGGTGACCATGCTGAAAGCCGCGAACATGCTGGCATTCGCGAAGTCGGCGTCGTCGAGCATGATCGCTGCCGACTTACCGCCCAGCTCGAGAAAAACGCGTTTGACGGTCTCGCTGGCCGCCGCCATGATCCGACGACCGACGGGTGTCGATCCGGTGAAGGTGATGACGTCGACGTCGGGACTGGTGGTCAGTGCTTCTCCGACAGCGGGATCCGACGAGCTGAGCACGTTGACCACGCCGGGCGGGATGTCGGTGTGGTTGGCGATCAGCTCGCCCAGCGCCAGCGTGACCAGCGGGGTGTCCGGCGCACCTTTGAGAATCACCGTGCAGCCGGCCGCCAGCGCGGGTGGCAACTTGGCCAGCGCCAACTGGTTCGGGTAGTTGTAGGCGATGATCGCGCCGACTACCCCGGCGGCTTCTTTCTCTACCCAGCGGCGGTGCCGCATACCGCGCGATTCGATCTCGCCGAGTTCCTCGGTCATCGGATAGTCGCGCAACAGGTCGGCGTAATAGCGCACGATCTTGATCGGCTCGTCCAGCTGAGCCCCGTGGGTCAGTGCGCGCGTCGCGCCCACTTCGGCGATCGTGAGCTCGCGCAATTCGTCGACGTGGTCGAGCAGCGCCTGGTGCAGCTGATCGAGGCAGCGGACCCGCAACGCGACATCGGTCGCCCAACTCGTGGTGTCGAACGCGTGCCGGGCGGCGGCGATGGCCGCCTCCGCCTCGTCTACCCCGGCGTCCGGGGCATGACCGATCACCTCACCGGTGGCCGGGTTGACCGAGGCGAAGACGCGATCGGTGCCCACCAGCCGACCGTCGATCAGCAACCGTCGGTCGGCGTGCGGCTCAGACCCGTCATTCGCCGAGCGACTTTCACCCACGCTGATGGTGGCCGCGCGGTCCTGCGGGCCCGGCTTCTCCTCAGACCGCTGCGCGGTCTGCATCGTCGCCGCGCGGTCCTGCGGTGGCATTCCAGTCTCCTCGACCAATGGATAATTTGATTCTCGCCCCGGGCGAATCTTACATTCCGCGTACGAGAATTCAACCAAACGGAAGAAACGAGACTGCCATGCTCACAAGGGGTCCGGGCACTCCGAACTGCCAGCATCTTCGCAGGAAGAATGGGGTTTCCACGCCGCCTTGCGAGCGGCTGTTGCGTGAGAGTAAGGTTCTCATAATTGGAAGGGAGATTCTTTGTGCCTGAGACCCTCTCTGCCGGGGTATGCGCGTGACAACGGCCGTCGTCACCGGGGGCGGTTCCGGAATCGGCCTGGCCATCGCCGAACGGCTACGCCGAGACGGCTACCGAGTCGCGACCGTCGACCTCAAGCCATCCGAGACGGAGTTCGCCTTCACCGCCGACGTGACCGACCGCTCGCAAATCGACGCCGCGCTCTCAGCCGTCCGCGAGCAACTGGGCCCGGTCACCGTGCTGGTCAATGCCGCCGGCCTGGACGGGTTCAAACGCTTCCACCACATCGAGTTCGCGGATTGGCAGCGGCTGATCGACGTCAACCTCAACGGGGTCTTCCACATGATCCAGGCGGTGCTGCCCGACATGCTGGACGCCGGCTGGGGTCGCATCGTCAACATCTCCTCGTCGAGCACCCACTCCGGCGCTCCGTACATGGCGCACTACGTGGCGGCCAAATCCGCGGTTAACGGGCTGACCAAGTCGCTGGCACTGGAGTACGGGCCGAGCGGGATCACGGTCAACGCGGTGCCGCCGGGTTTCATCGACACCCCGATGCTGCGCGCCGCCGAGGAAAGCGGCTATCTCGGCGACATCGAGAAGACCATCGCCGCAACGCCGGTGCGCCGGATGGGTAAGCCCGAAGACATCGCTGCGGCCTGCGCTTTTCTGGTGTCCGAGGAAGCCGGCTACATCACCGGTCAGATGCTCGGCGTCAACGGCGGCCGAAACACCTGAGAGGACTTCTCTGTTGGTACGACGCGCCGAAGGCCGGGTAGCGGGAAAGGTCGCATTCGTCACGGGTGCCGCACGTGGCCAGGGCCGCTGTCACGCTGTGCGGTTGGCCGAGGAAGGCGCCGACATCATCGCCGTTGACCTGTGCCGTGACATCGACACCATCGGATACCCGATGGCCTCGCCGGAAGACCTCGACGAGACCGCACGACTGATCGAGAAGACCAGCCAGCGCGTGGTGATCGCGCAGGCAGACGTCCGGGACGCCCCGCAGTTGCGCACCGCACTGGAAGCCGGCCTGACCGAGTTCGGCAACCTCGACGTCGTGGTGACCGCGGCTGGCGTCGCCGGCATGAAAGGTCAGCCGCCACTGCAGGCGTGGTGCGACGTGATCGACACCAACCTGATCGGGACGATCAACGCGATTCAAGTTGCGCTGCCGCATCTTCGCGAGGGCGGGTCGATCATCGCCACCGGATCGACCGCCGCGCTGATGGACACCTCCAAGAAGGACAGTCCCGGCAAAGACCCGGGCGGGATGGCTTACGTGCACTCTAAGCGGGCACTGTCGAGCTACTTGCACGATCTGGCCACCGAGCTGTCGGCCTTCGGGATTCGGGCCAACGTCGTCCACCCGACGAACACCAATACCGACATGCTGCAGAGCGAGCCGATGTACCGTTCGTTCCGGCCGGATCTGGAAAACCCGACTCGTGCCGACGCCGAGCCGGTTTTTGGTGTCCAGCAGGCGATGAAGATTCCTTACGTCGAACCGGAGGACATCAGCAATGCCGTGCTGTGGCTGGCCTCGGACGAGGCTCGATATGTGACAGGTATGCAGCTGCGCGTCGACGCGGGCGGCTACCTCAAGTGGTACGACTACCGCACATAGGGGAAAGTTGTGAAAGTTCGGGTTGATTCGGATCGCTGCCAGGGGCACACACTGTGCTCGATGATCGCGCCGGATTCTTTTGTGCTTGATGACATCGAAGGTCATTCGTCGGCAGTCTCGGAAGACGTTCCGCCAGACCAGGAAGCCGCCGTCCGGGAAGCCGCTCACTCCTGCCCCGAACAAGCCATCCTCATCACGGAGAGCACATCGTGAGCATCGACGACGACATCGTGAGCGACAGCGATCGCAAGAAGCACCGCTACCACTTCGACCGGCACACTCCGGAGTACCGAACCCAGTTCGAGAAGATCACCGAAGAGATCCACGCCAAGTGCCCGGTCGCCTGGACCGACACCTATGAAGGCCATTGGGTCGCCGGCGGCAGCCAGGCCGTGTTCGAGCTCGCCCGATGCCCGGTCGTCTCCAACGATCACGACATCAACGGCGAACGGCAAGGTTACAAAGGTATTTCGATCCCGACGGCCAAACGCGCGAGCGGGGTGCGGGGCGGCATCCTGGAAATGGACGAGCCCGAGCACCGCATCTATCGCAACGAGCTCAACCCCTACCTGTCACCCGCCGCGGTCAAGCGCTGGGCACCCTTCATCGACGACGTGACGCGTGCGTGTCTCGACGAAAAGATCGAAAAAGGCCACATCGACTTCGTCGACGATCTCGCCAACGTCGTGCCGGCGGTGCTGACTCTGGCGATGCTGGGGATCCCGCTGAAGAAGTGGTCGATGTATAGCGAGCCGACCCATGCCGCACTGTATACGCCGGAGCACTCCCCCGACCTCGACCGCGTCAACGCGATGCATCGAGAGATGGGTTTGGATCTGCTGAACAACATGATCGAGATCCGGGAAAGCCCCCGGCCGGGTATCGTCAACGCGCTCATCAAGATGCGGATCGACGGCGAGCCCGCTCCCGACCTCGAGATCATGGGCAATCTCGGACTGGTCATCGGCGGCGGCTTCGACACCACCACAGCACTCACCGCCCACTCGCTGGAATGGCTTTCGCAGCATCCCGATGAACGCGAGCGGCTCAGCCGCGAGCGTGACACCCTGCTGGACTCCGCGACCGAGGAATTCCTGCGCTACTTCACCCCGGCGCCCGGCGATGGACGGACCTTCTCCGATGATGTGGAACTTGAAGGCACGCAGTTCAAAGAGGGCGAACGGCTGTGGATCTCGTGGGCGATGGCCAACCGCGACCCCGCCGTGTTCGCCGAGCCCAACAAGATCATCCTCGACCGTAAAGGCAACCGGCACTTCAGCTTCGGCCTCGGTGTGCACCGCTGCGTTGGCTCAAACGTGGCGCGCACGGTGTTCAAGTCCATGCTGACCGCTGTGCTCGACCGGATGCCCGACTACGAGTGTGACCCGGAAGGCACCGTGCACTACGAGACGATCGGTGTCATCCAGGGCATGCGGCACCTGCCGGCGACATTCACCCCCGGCCGCCGTGTTGGTGCGGGTCTCGACGAAACCTTGGAGAAGCTGCAGCGGATCTGCGACGAGCAGCAACTGGCGCTGCCGATCACCGAACGCAAAGACGCCGCGGTCATCGACTGAGCTGACCCTTCCGCGAGCAGACGCAAAAGCCCCCGACACGCCGAGGCGTCGGGGGCTTTTGCGTCTGCTCGCGCTACTAGCCGGTGGGCAATCCGAGCACCCGCTGGGCGATGATGTTGCGCTGGATCTCCGAGGTGCCGCCGGCGATGGTGCCCGCGAAGCTGCGGGCGTAGCGCTCGAACCAGCTGCCGAAGTAGTGGTCTAGGTTCATCGGCTCGTACTGCCCGGTCAAGGCGGGGTGTGCCAAGCCGTCGGATCCCGAGGCGTGCAGGGCGTTTTCGCATGCTTGTCGTTCGGCTTCGGAGCCGAGCAGCTTCAGCACCGATAGTGCGGGCACGTCCTCTTCCCCGCGGGCGGCGCGCGCGAGGGCCACCGACCCGAGCAAGCGGAGGGCCTGATAGTCCATCAGCGTGGTGGCGTACTGGTCACGTTCGAGAGCGCTGGTGGGATGGAAATCGGCAAGGACATTATCTAGCCGATCAGCGAAACCCAGCCACATCATCGTGCGTTCGTGACCCAGCGATCCGTTGGCCACCCGCCAGCCTTGGTTGAGCGGGCCGACCAGGTTTTCGACAGGCACTCGCGCATCGGTGAAGAACACCTCGTTGAAGTCCAGATCATCCTGCCCGCAGATGGACGGAAACGGCCGGCGCACCACCCCTGGCGTATCGGTCGGGATCAGCAATGCGCTAATCCCCTTGTGCTTGGGCGCATCTGGGTCGGTGCGCACAAAGGTCAGCAGCACGTCGGCATCGTGCGCGCCCGACGTCCACACCTTCTGGCCATTGACCACGAAATGGTCGCCGTCGCGGGCTGCCTTGGTCCGCAACGACGCCAGATCCGAACCGGCGCTGGGCTCACTCATCCCCAACGACGCAGTGATCTCGGCCCGTAGGATCGGCACCGCCCAACGCTCCTTCTGCTCGTCAGTGCCGAACGAAATCAGCGATGCGGCAATGATATTCACGCCCTGCGGGTTGAAGCTGTGGTAGATCCGCCGCCGGCAGAGCTCTTCCAAATAGACATACTGCTGCAACACCGTGGCGTTGCGGCCGCCGAACTCCGGTGGCTGTGTCGGCAATAGCCAGCCGTTGTCGAACAACAGCCGCTGCCAGCGGCGCGCCCAAGCCGGCATGTGCGACACCGACTTCGGCCGTTCCAGCGCCTCAGCCGCGGTGGCAGGCACGTGCTCGTCGAGGAAAGCGACGAACTCCGCGCGGAACGTCTCCACATCGGGATCAAAGGTGAGCTGCACGGTACTCCTCGGTGATCATCGCGCGGTGCTCGGCGGCCCCGCCGAGCATCAGCTCGCCCGCCTTGGCCCGCTTCAGCGCGAATTGCACATCGTTCTCCCAGGTGAATCCCATCGCGCCGAACAGTTGCAGACCATGGCGGAACACCAGCGACTGGCATTCGCCCGCAGCCGCTTTCGCCATGGCGGCCGCCAGCCGCCGACGCGGGTCATCCTCGGCAATCGTCAACGCTGAGTAGTAGGCCAGTGCTCGCGCTCGCTCCACCGCGACGTGCATGTCGGCGGCCTTGTGTTGGACCGCCTGGAACGAGCCGATCGGCACCCCGAATTGGTGGCGGCTGCGCACGTGATCGAGGACCAGATCCAGAATGCGTTGGCAGGCACCGACCATCGTGATCGCCATGCCCATCAGCGCGGCGTGGTGTGCCCGCTCGACATCGACGCTGAGCCGCGCGGCGTCGGGCACCCGGACGCCACTGAACGTCACGTCGGCGACGTGCAACACCGGGTCGAACACCGCACTGCGGCGTGCGGAGACATCCCCCGCGCTGACGACGAACACCGCGGCATCGGTGACCACCGCCAGCCACTCGGCACGGTCGCCGTCCAGCACATGCTTGGCCGTCCCGTCCAACACCCACGCATCGCCGTCCCGGTGTGCGGTCACCCCGGTGTAGACAGCGGTCCCGGAGGCCTGCGGGTCAAACCGGTCCGCCGCCAACGGCGCGAATTGGCTCATCGTCGCCAGGAACGGGGTGGGATCGGTGGCCCGGCCCAGCTCTTCCAGCACGATGGCGAGCTCGACGGCGGTCTCCGGATCGTTCATCTCGGTCCAGCCGTGCTCCACGTAGGCCCGCCAGACCGGGATCGGGTCCACCCCGTCTTCGGCCACGCCTCGGATCAGCGCCGGCGGGCACTGCTTGCCGACGGCATCACGCACGGTTTCCTGCCAAAGCCGCTGATCGGCGTCGAATTCCAGCAGCATCCCGGCAAGCTCCTTAGCTCAGTTAACGTGCCACGAGAATACTATTCTCTTATTAGCACAGTAACAATCTCGCCGACAGCTAGGCGGTCGCAATGGAAATCGGATTCATCGGCCTCGGCCACATGGGCTTTCCGATGGCACGACGTCTCATCCAAGCCACGCACCGGGTCGTCGCGTTCGACACGAGCTGCAAAGCGCTCGAAGTCGTCGTGATGGGCGTCAAGGCCGGCCTGGACCCCGACGTCATGATCGAGGTGCTCAACGCGGGCTCCGGTGCGACAAGTGCAAGCCGCGACAAGTTTCCGCGTGCGATTCTTCCCCGCACGTTCGACTACGGCTTTGCTACCGGTCTGATGGTCAAAGACGTACGGCTGTATCTCGACGAAGCAAAAGCGCTCAGTGTCCCTATCGACATCGCTGAAGCGGTCGGGCGACTTTGGGAAACGGCCATGCGCGACGAGGGTGCCGATTCGGACTTCACCTCGGCGATCAGACCGATCGAACGAGCCGCCGGCCTCACTGTGGGTCCGATCGAGCAGCAACCTGCCAGCCGAGAATGATATTATCGCTAGTGAAGAACAGCGCTTACGCACGCTACCCGCAATTGTGACCACTACCAGGTGCGATGATTAATCGAAATGCTTACCGGAAACCCGTTGTTCGGCCATGAACGGGAATGTTAGATTGGCTAGCGTATGGCCGGCAGGCCCTACGCGATCGGCAATGCCGCGAAGGGTAATTAGGTGATCGAACACCCGGATGGAACTCGGACACCCGTGATCGACGCGAGCGTGCACATCTTTTTCGCGTCGACCGCTGAGCTCCGCGACTACCTCCGCGAGCCGTTCAAGAGTCGCGGCTTCCCCGACTACGAGCAGGACTGGTACGGCGCGCCGGGCGGCGAGTATGCGCGCAACACCCGCGGACCCGATCGGGGTTATCCCGGCTCCGACCCGGATGTGGTTGCCAATTATCTGTTCTCGGAGTGCGGCGTCGATGTGGCTGTCCTGCACCCGATGGGTCGCGGCATCATGCCCGACCGGCACCTGGGCTCAGCGCTTCATGCCGCGCACAACGAGATGATGGTGTCGCGCTGGCTGGAACACAGCGAATTCGGTGACCGGTTTCGCGGCACCGTGCGGGTGAATCCCGACGACGTCGCCGGCGCAATTCGCGAGATCGGCAAGTGGCGCGGACACCCGCGGGTAGTGCAGATCGGTGTCCCGCTGCAGTCCCGCGAGGTCTACGGCAAACCGCAGTTCTGGCCGCTGTGGGAAGCCGCCGCGGCGGCGAACCTGCCGGTGGCGGTGCACATCGAGACCGGTGAGGGCATCGGGTTCCCGCCGACGCCGTCGGGGCACACCAGAACGTACGAGCAGTACGTCAGCTTCATGGCGCTGAATTACCTCTACCACCTGATGAACATGATCGCCGAAGGTGTGTTCGAGCAGTTCCCGACGCTGAAGTTCGTGTGGGCCGACGGTTGCGGCGACTTCCTGACGCCGTTCAGCTGGCGGATGGACACCTTCGGTCGGCCGCATCTGGAGCAGACGCCGTGGGCACCCCGGATACCCAGCGACTACCTGCCCGGACACGTCTACTTCATCCAGGGCGGCTTCGACGGTCCCGGCGACGCCGAATTCGCCGGTGAGTGGTTCGAATTCACCGGGAAAGCCGACATGGTGATGTTCGGTTCCAGCTACCCGCACTGGCAGATGGACAAGCTGGCGGTGCCGGCCGCCTACACCGCCGAACAGCGCGACAAGTTCTGCTGGCGCAACGCCGCCGAGCTTTACGGCATAGACATTCAGGCCAACCTGGCTGCACAGTAGATACGAGGAGGCCACGATGACGCTGATACACACTCAAGCGCGGGTTCCCGCAGAGGAGCGCATCGCTGTGCGGTGCGTCGATTCCGACGTTCACCCGGTGCCCAAACGCGGCGAACTCACCCCGTACATCCCCGAGCCCTGGCGGAGCAAGTTCTTTCTCGACCACAAGGTCGGCGAGCTGATCTACTACGACGCTCCGGATTACGCACACTCCTACGCGATGCGCGTCGACACCTTCCCTCCGGACGGCGAATTCCCCGGTAGCGATCCGGACATGGCCTTTCGGCAGCTGATCATGGAGGCCGGCTCCGACATCGTGATCCTGGAACCGGGCGGTCGGACCCCGCGGCTACCCGAGGCGCACCAGGCGTTCTCGTATGCGCTCAACGAATGGCAGGACAAGCATTGGCTGGACAGCCATAACAACTGGCACGAGCGCTGGCGGGGCTCGATCTGCGTGGCGATCGAGGATCCGGCAGGGGCTGCCGCCGAAATCGAGCGGTGGGCCGGCCACCCCTACATGGCGCAGATCCTGCTGAAGGCCGAGCCGCGACCGTCCTGGGGCCACCCGATGTACGACCCCGTCTGGGCAGCCGCCACCAAGCACGACATCACGGTGAGCTGTCACCTATCTCGCAGCAATTACGAGATGCTGCCCATGCCGCCGGTTGGCTTCCCCAGCTACAACCACGATTTCATGGTGACCTACTCGCTGCTGGCCGCCAACCAGGTGATGAGCCTTGTCTTCGACGGTGTCTTCGACCGGTTCCCGACGCTGCGGATCGTGTTCGTCGAGCATGCGTTCACCTGGATCCTGCCGCTGATGTGGCGGATGGACGCGATCTACGAAGCACGCAAGTCGCGGATGGAGATCAAGCGCAAGCCGAGCGAATACGTCAAGGACCACATCAAATTCACCACGCAGCCGCTGGACTACCCGGAGGACAAGACCGAGTTGACCCGCGTGCTGGAGTGGATGGAGTGCGACAAGATCCTGCTGTACTCCTCGGACTACCCACACTGGACCTTCGATGACCCGCGCTGGCTGGTCAAGCACCTCCCTAAAGCGGCCCGCGAGGCAGTGATGTTCAAAAACGGCATCGCGACCTACCACCTCCCGGAAACGGTACCGGTACTCGAAGGCCAAGTGCGGGTGTTCTGAATTGGCCGAAGAAACCAAGCGGCCCCGGCTAGCGCAGGGCCGCGAGCACGTCGTTGCCAGCGTGGACGAAATCCCGCCCGGCACACACAAGTTGGTGCCCATCGGGCGTCACGGTGTCGGCGTCTACAACGTCAACGGCACCTTCTACGCCATCGCCAACTACTGCCCGCATCAGGGCGGACCGCTGTGCTCCGGCCGGGCTCGCGGCAAAACCATCGTGGACGAGAGCGCCCCTGGTGACGCCGTCATGGTTCGCGACCTGGAGTACATCTATTGCCCTTGGCATCAATGGGGTTTCGAGCTCGCCACCGGGACCACCGCGGTCAAGCCGGAGTGGAGCATCCGCACTTACCCGGTCCGGGTCGTCGGCACCGACGTCCTGGTGATGGCCTGACGCTGGAGGAGAAAGCCGTGGCTTCCATCGAAATCAACGGTGGGAACGTTGTCTACGAAATGCTCGGCACGTCAGGCGATCTCATCGCGCTGACGCCCGGCGGCCGGTTCAGCAAGGAGATTGAGGGCCTGCGCCCGTTGGCCGAGGCGCTGGTCGCCGGCGGTTACCGGGTGCTGTTGTGGGATCGGCCGAACTGCGGAAAGTCCGACGTCCAGTTTTACGGGCAGAGCGAGTCGCACATGCGCGCCGAGACCTTGCACAAGCTGGTGACGGGTCTGGGCTTCGAGCGGTGTATCCTCGCCGGCGGCTCCGGCGGCGCAAGGGATTCCATGCTGACGACGATGCTCTATCCAGAGATGGTCACGAAACTGGTGGTGTGGAACATCGTCGGCGGCATCTACGGCACTTTCGTGCTTGGCTCCTTCTACATCATTCCCAGCATTTTGGCGGTGCGGGGCACCGGAATGGACGGCGTAGTGAAGGTACCGGAATGGCGCGACCGCATCGAAGAGAACCCGGCCAACAAGCAGCGTTTTCTCGACTTCGACAAGGACGATTTTCTCAAGGTGATGATGCGCTGGCTCAATGCCTTTGTGTCCAAGCCGGGACAGACCATCCCCGGCGTCGAGGACGAAATGTTCGACCGAATCCACGTCCCCACGCTGATCATCCGTGGCGGCGAAAACGACTTGGATCACCCTAAACGCACGTCATTGGAAGTCAGCTGCCTGATCAAAGGATCGAAGTTGATCGATCCGCCGTGGCCCGAGGATGCGTGGGAACGTGCATCCGAAGAGCGCGCGGCGGGCAAGGTCAAGCACTTCAACATGTTCGACACCTGGGTGCAGGCGGCGCCGCCCATTCTGGAGTTCCTCGGCAGATGACTCGGCGCGTGCCTTCACTCGGTGCGGATATGCACCTCACAGTTCAGCGACGCCTCCAGAGCCGTATAAATCCGGCTCTCCGGGATGTGCTCCAGATCCGTCTCACGCAGCGTGACGTAGACGACGTCAAATCCCTCGCCGTCGCGGGATCGGTTGATCTGACCGGTCAGCCCGAATCCGGCCAGCACACCGTAAGCGTCGTCATCGGTCCCCCTGCTGATGTAGGTGACCACGCCGGCGACGGGTGTTGTACCAAAAGCTCTGGCGCACAAATCCAGTGCGGCCTGCTTAACCGCATCGGCGACGCTGCCCGTGATGAGCAGTTCCACTTCGCGTCGAGCTGTCGGCATCGCCGTAAGCGTGGCTTGCACCACTTCCGCGCCGACATCGTCGGCGAGACCGAGGAGCACGCTCATGCCCTGGTCTAACTGCGCCGAAGTGAGCAGGCCGGACGGGTCGACATTGACTCGCACCACCGCTGTTCGCATGTGCGCAACTGTAGCGATGGAGAGCTGATGAAGACCACTGCCGCATCGACCATCACGATCGCCGGCTGGCCCGGCTGCACTCCCCGGCTGCTGCGTGATCAGCGCGAACTTCAGACGGTTCGCGAAGACTACGCCGGCTATTGCGACCGGGGTGGCTACCGCCCGCTTGCGGCCCCCGACGCGTTGCTCGACGAAGTGGAGCGCAGCGGATTACTCGGCCGCGGCGGCGCGGGCTTTCCGTTGGCGGTGAAGCTGCGGACGGTGCGAGATAACGGAATGCGCGGCGACGTCGGGACCGTCCTCGTCGCGAACGGCGAAGAGGGAGAACCGGCTTCGATCAAGGACCGATGGTTGTTGCGCAACCGGCCGCACCTGGTTCTCGACGGGCTGCGGTTGGCGGCGGCTGTCGTGGCGGCTGGCCATGCGTACGTCTACGTGTCCGACCCGGAGTCGGCGCGCAGCGTGGAAACCGCGTTCGGCGAAATGTGCGGTGATCCGCTCGGTGGCATCAGCGTTTCGGTGCGGATGGTGGATCCCGGATACATCGCCGGCGAGGAGACTGCCGCGGTCCGCGCGCTCAACGGCGGCCCGGTCAAGCCGACCGACAAACCGCCCCGCCCGTTCGAGGTGGGCGTCGACGGCCGGCCCACCCTGGTCAGCAACGTCGAGACGCTGGCCAACCTGCCCTACATCCAGCAACACGGTTCGGCGGCGTTCCGCGACCAAGGCACACCGGCGTCACCGGGCACGCTGCTGGTGACGATCACCGGCGCTGACCGACCGCCCGGTCTCTACGAGGTCCCACACGGTTTATCGATCACTGAACTACTTGCGCTGCAAGGTGTTTCCGCCGACCGGGTGCAGGGCGCACTGATGGGCGGCTACTTCGCCGGCCTACTCAACCGCGAGGTGCTCGATGCAACGGTGGACCACGAAACATTTCGGGCGCTCGGTTGCGGGCTGGGATGCGGCGCGATTTCGCTCATCACCGACGACTGCCCGGTAGCGGTGGCCGCGTCGGTGCTGGCCTATTTCGACCGCGAAAACGCCGGGCAGTGCGGATCATGTTTCAACGGAACCGCGGCGATGGCCGCCGTGGCCGGGGCGCTTCGCGACGGCGTCGCGACCGACGAGGACCTAGCCCGACTGCGCCGCTGGTCGGTGGTGCTCCGAGGCCGCGGCGCATGCGCGACACTGGACGCCGCCACCAACATCGCGGCCAGTCTGCTCGGCCGCTTCCCGGACCAGGTAGCGCGTCATCTGGAAAACGCCTGTCAGACATGTCGATCCGGGGCTTTCCGCGCCGAGCGTCCCTACGAGGTGGAGGCGGTGACCCCGGCATGAAAATTCGGCTCGACCGGACAGTCTGCGACGGCTTCGGTATCTGCGCCAAACACGCGCCCGGCTACTTCTCCCTGGACGACTGGGGATACGCGTGCTTGATCGGCGATGGCACCGTCGCCGACGAAGAACGCGACGAGGTGATGAACGCACTGATGGACTGCCCGGTGCACGCGATCATGGAGTTGGATGAGCGGAGACCGGACGACGTTCTGCCACCATCGAGCAGCGACGAGGATCCTGCCGCGCACCTCAAGATCGAGGCCAACGAAGCGGAGTGGGGTTTCACGCGTTGACGCAGAACCCGGCTCGCCCGCTGCCCCTGGTCACCGACGACAACGAATTCTTCTGGCGCTCAGGCGCCGACGGCACGCTGCGGCTGCAGGAATGCGCAGACTGCTCCGCGCTCATCCATCCGCCGGCGCCGATCTGCCGCTACTGCCGCTCGCACCATCTGGAGGTGCGGGCGGTATCGGGTCGCGCGACGCTGGCCGGATTCACCGTCAATCACCGGTTCAGCCTGCCCGGCTTACCCGCGCCGTACGTTGTCGCCCAGGTTGCGATAGCAGAGGACCCGCGGGTTCGACTGACCACCAACATCATTGACTGCGAGCCCGAGCAACTGCAGCTCGGACAGCAAGTCGAGGTCGTCTTCGAGCAACACCAGGACGTCTGGCTGCCGCTGTTCCGTCTTGTCGAGCACGCCGAACCCGCCGCGCTGCCCATCGACGAAATCGCACCGGAGCGCTTCGGCGAATACGTCCGCCCGATGCTCACGCCGGAAAAGTTCGAAGACAAGGTGGCGCTTACCGGGATCGGCATGTCGGAGATCGGGCGCCGGTTGATGGTGCCGCCACTGTCGCTGACGGTGGCCGCATGCGAAGCCGCGATCGCGGATGCCGGCCTGACTTTCGATGACATCGACGGCTTGTCGACCTACCCGGGCGGGGGCAACCTCGGCGGGTTCGGCGAAGGCGGAGTCACCGCGCTGGAGGCCGCTCTGGGCATCAGACCGACGTGGCACAACGGCGGCATCGAAACCTTCGGCCCCGGTGGCTCGGTGATCGCGGCGATGCTGGCCATCGCCGGCGGGCTGGCCCGCCACGTCCTGTGCTTTCGGACGCTGTGGGAAGCCACCTACAACGAGCAGATGAAGCAGGGCAAGATCGTCCCGTCGATGGGACGACGCGCCGACTGGCTGATGCCGTTCGGCGCCACCTCCGCGGCTCACACCTTGGCGCAGAACGCGCAGCGCCACTTCCATCGCTACGGAACGACGAGAGAAACGCTGGGCTGGATTGCGTTGAACCAGCGCGCCAATGCCGAACTCAACCCGTCGGCGGTCTACCGGACTCCGATGACGATGGACGACTACCTGAACGCACGACCCATCACCACACCGTTCGGGCTCTACGACTGCGACGTGCCCTGCGACGGCGCGATCGCCGTCATCGTCTCGGCCGTCGACGCCGCCCGCGACATGGCCAAGCCGCCGGTATTGGTAGAGGCGGTAGGCACCCAGATCATCGAACGAATCGACTGGGACCAAAGCACATTGACCCACGAACCGCAGGTGCTCGGCCAATCCGCGCACCTGTGGTCGCGTACCTCGCTGCGGCCCGAGGACGTCGACGTCGCCGAGCTGTACGACGGGTTCACCATGAACTGCCTGTCCTGGATCGAAGCGCTGGGGTTCTGCCGGATCGGTGAGGCCAAAGAATTCCTGGACGGCGGCAAGAACATCGCCCGCGACGGGCAGCTGCCGCTCAACACGCACGGCGGTCAGCTGTCGCACGGCCGAACCCATGGGATGGGTCTGCTCCACGAAGCCGTCAGCCAGCTACGCGGCGAGGCCGGTCAGCGGCAGGTCGCCGATGCCCGCGTCGGTGTGGTCAGCAGCGGCGGCCTGACGCCCAGCGGCGTACTGCTACTGCGGTCAGATATATGACCGCCGGCGACGATGCAGAGCGCAGCGATGAGGAGGAGCGGCGCAGATGACCGTGCAGCCGCGGGTCGTCATCGTCGACGGCGTGCCGATGTCCGCACTGGTCGCCGAGGCGCCGGATCCGCGGGCGGTCATCGTGGCCATTCACGGTGGAGGCACCACCTCACTCTATTTCGACTGCCCGGGCCACCCGGAGTCGTCCTTCCTCCGCACCGCCGCAGCGCACGGATTCACCGCCGTGGCACTCGATCGGCCCGGCTACGGCAGCTCGGCCCCGTATCCGGAAGCGGTGGCCCGCCCCGAGCAGCGTGTCCAGCTTGCCCATTCGGCCGTCGATCGCATTCTCGGTGAGAGGCCGCGCGGTGTCGGTGTGTTCTTGATGGGCCATTCCGGCGGATGCGAGCTGACGATGAGAATGGCGGCGGACGAGCGCGGCAGCGATCTGCTGGGCATCGAACTGGCGGGCACCGGCCGGCATTACCACCCGGCGGCCCGCGACATGCTCAATACGGCAACCCGGGACCGCCGCCCGTCAGGTCTGCGTGAATTGTTATGGCATCCAACGGAATTGTATCCGCCCGAGGTGCTCAGCGGGGCCACGGTGTATCCCGGCGCACCGCCCTACGAGGACCTGATGGTGTCCAACTGGGCGCGTCAGGACTTTCCGGCGCTTGCACCCGCGGTGCGCGCACCGGTGCATTTCAGCATCGCTGAGCACGAGAAGGTCTGGCAGACCGACGCTTCGGCGATGACCGAGATCGAGTCAATGTTCTCCAACGTCCCGCGGTTCGTTGTCCATCACCAACCCGGCGCCGGACACAACATCAGCCTCGGCCACTCCGCCGCGGCCTACCACGCGACGGTTCTGGCGTTCGCCGAGGAATGTGTCGTTGCCCGTGAAGGTCCCGACTTGGAGGCCGGTTGATGCATGTCGGATTCATTGGGCTAGGAAGTCAGGGCGGCCCGATGGCGAAGCGGATCGTCGAAGCCGGCTTCCCGACCACACTGTGGGCCCGTCGACCGGCCTCACTCGAGCCCTACGCGGACACCGCAGCGAAGGTCGCCGGGTCCCCGGCGGAACTCGCGGCCAGTAGCGATCTGGTGTGCCTGTGCGTGGTCGGTGATGCCGACGTCGAAGAGATCACCGGCGGCGAGAACGGAGTGCTGGCCGGGCTCAAGCCGGGCAGTGTGATCGCCATCCACAGCACCGTCCACCCCAAGACATGCCACGAGCTGGCGAAGAAGGCTGGTGCGCAAGGTGTCTCGGTGATCGACGCACCGGTCAGCGGTGGCGCTCCGGCGGTCGCGGAGCGTCGTCTGCTGGTGATGGTCGGAGGCGACGCCGATGTGGTCGAGCGCTGCCGCCCGGTGTTCGAGACCTACGCCAACCCCGTTGTGCACCTAGGCGACCTGGGCTCCGGGCAAACCACCAAGCTGCTGAACAACCTGTTGTTCACCGCCAACCTGGGCACGGCAGCCAGCGCGTTGGCGTTGGGAGAGGCGCTCGGCGTCTTGCCGGACCGGCTCACCGAGGTCATCTCGCGTGGCAGTGGAAACAGCTTTGCGCTCAATGCTCTTGGCGGCGACACAGGCGGTTTGGACCGTCTTGCCGGCCTCGCCGGGACGCTGTTGCAGAAGGACGTCCGGTTGGTCGCCGACCTCGCTGATACCGCCGCCGTCCCCGGCGGGGCCGTCCTCGATACAGCCGATGTCACCCTGACTCTGATGAAACACCCACGGTGAGAATCGGATTCATCGGCGCCGGACGGATGGGACAAACCATGGTGGCCCGTCTGGTCGAGGCCGGCCACGACGTCGCCGTGCTCGGCCGAACCGCCGAAAAACGCGCTGCCGTGGCGCCACTGGGCGCCAACCCGGTCGCCGAAATCGCTGAAGTTACCGCCAGCGCGGAGGTCGTGGTGATCTGCGTGTTCACCGACGAACAGGT
>Ga0335075_10002095_pt1 | contig 32353 bp, 31 predicted proteins | sample Lox_Sample_24_FD_206723 | JGI IMG/M metagenome (GOLD analysis project Ga0335075, IMG submission 206723) | Soil microbial communities from Loxahatchee National Wildlife Refuge, Florida, United States - Lox_Sample_2.4 | ecosystem: Environmental > Terrestrial > Soil > Wetlands | place: USA...
TCAACTGGGCATCCGTCGCGCAGCCCAGCTGGTTCATCAGCGACGGCATCCACTACACCCCGGCCGGGTACGCCCAGCGCGCCGAGCAGATCGCTCAGGCCCTGGCCAAGGCCTTCCCGGCCAAGGGGCACAGCGCGGGCTGCGTCGTCAGCTGACCGCGCCGGCCGCCGCGACTACCCAGGCCGGCTCCTTTTGCGGGATCATCCTGGGATAGCGCCGATCACGCCCGGCCCGCCCGGCCGGGCGGATGATCGGCCGGACCCTGGAGGTGGGCGCTGGTCGCCATCGTGGCCATCGTGGTGCTGGTGCTCGCCGTCGGCGCCGGCCTGGGCTTCTGGATCAGGCGGGCAGCCTCCTGCGGGCGCACGATCGACGCGCCCGCGGGCGAGCCCGGCCGGGTTTTCTGGGGCGGCGTGATGTGCCGGTATCTCATCACCAGCGGCACGCTGGCCCGGCTGGAGTTCTTCGACTGGGGCGTGCGGCTCCGCGGCATCGCGGTGAGCCGGTGGATCGTGCCAACCTGGGAAGCGCGCTACGAGGAGCTGGCCATAGCCGAGCTGGTTTCCCTGCGCTGGAGCAGGATCGCCGTCTGGCTCAAGCTGCGCGGCGAGGCCGGCGGGATCGCCTTCCTCAGCGACCGCAGCTCCGAGATCCTCCCCCTGCTCGAGCGCAACGGCGTGCCGGTCAACCGGGCCCTGGCCACGATCAGGCGGGTCGAGGATCTCTATCGCCCGGCCGGCCCCGCCTAGCACTCCAGCCGTAGATCGTCATGAAGCTGGCGAGGCTTTAGGGCCGAGTTCGGCGTCGGGGCGGTCGGGCCTGTCCCGCTGGAGCTTGCGGAAGAAGTCGCGGATGTCGGCGGCGAGCAGGTCCGGGACCTCCAGTCCGGAGAAGTGTCCGCCGCGGTCGAACTCGGTCCAGTGCACGATGTCGTAGTCCTGTTCGGCCAGGGGCCGGACCGACTGGAGGATGTCGTACGGCAGGACGGCCACCCCGACCGGCACTGGGCAGGGCACCTTCCCGCGCGGGGATTCATTGGCGAGCCGGGCCGAGGAGCCGGCGGTGGCGGTGAACCAGTAGATCGAGACGTCAGCCAGGATCTGGTCGAGGGTGATCGCCGAGCGGGGATCGGCCCACTCGGTGAACTTCTCGGCGATCCAGGCGAGCAGTCCGGCCGGCGAGTCGGTCAGGGCATAGGAAATCGTCTGCGGCCTGGTGGCGTGCAGCGCCTGGTAGGCAGGCTGGCGTGCCTGAAGCTGCTTGATCTTGGCGAGGCGGGCCTGGTCGCCGGAGGACAGCGAGGGTTCGCCGGCGCCGGGCGGCGGGGTGACGAGATAGGTGAGGTGCACCCCGATGACGTGCGCGGGCGCGACGGCTCCCAGGGCGCGGGAGATGCCGGAGCCCCAGTCGCCGCCGTGTGCTCCGTAGCGCTGGTAGCCGAGCCGCTCCATCAGGATGGCCCAGGCGCGGGCTACCCGGTGGATGTCCCAGCCCTTCGATTGCGTGGGGCCGGAGAAGCCGAAGCCGGGAATGGACGGGATGACCAGGTGGAAGTCGGCGGACAGGAGGCTGATCACGTCGAGGAACTCCAGGACCGAACCGGGCCAGCCGTGGGTGAGGAGCAGTGGCAGCGCGTCGGGGTTGGCCGACCTGACGTGCAGGAAGTGGACGTTCTGGCCGTCGATTTCGGTGGTGTACTGCGGGTACCGGTTGAGCGCGGCCTCTTGAGCGCGCCAGTCGAACTTCTCGCGCCAGTAGGTGACCAGCTCGCGGACCCGCTCCAGCGGGATGCCGAGGTCCCAGCCGACGCCAGGCAGCTCGTCGGGCCAGCGGACGCGGTCCAGCCGGTCATGTAGGTCGTCCAGGTCGGCCTGCGGTATCTCGACGCAGAAGGGCGTGATTGCGGACATGCGGCAGCTCCCTGATCCGTGACGTTAGGCGCTCTAACGTTCGTCGCACTAACGAAACTACATCGTTAGTGTAACTAACGCAACAGGTAGGATCAGGCACGTGGAAGGCTGGCACGGCCATGACGAGGCGAAGGTACCCGAGCGGCTACGGGGACTGCCCAGCCGTCTGCTCAACCTGGCAGCCGGCTACGCGCAGCGGCTGGTGGGAGAGAGGCTGGCGACCCTGGACTCACGCAAGTGGCACTACGCCACTCTCGCGGCACTGGAGGAGTTCGGCCCGGACAGCCAGTCGGGACTCAGCGACCGAACCGGCATCTACCGCAGCGACCTGGTGGCGACCATCAACGAGCTCACCGCGCGGGGACTCGTCGTACGGGCCCCCGACCCGGCCGACCGCCGCCGCAACGCCATCACCCTCACCGACGAGGGCCGCCGCCGCCTCAGACAACTCGACCTTCGGATAGCGGACGCGGAGGCAGAGTTCCTCGCCCCTCTCTCAGAGGCCGACCGGGCGGAACTCACCCGCATCCTCAAACTCATCGTCGGGCACCACTCAAAGCTCTGAGCGGCCGGCGGGACTACGGCCAGGCAATGGACAGCGCCTACTCCGATGCTGCGGCGTGATCACAGCGAACGACAGCTGCCGTGCCATCCCGGCAGATGGCCCGGCGCCGTCATTCCCGGGAATGATTCGCTGCGCCACCGGTCGTAGCCGAAAATCGCCTCTCCCGCCGACGCGCTTCGCGGTGCCTTCCCGGTTATCTGGACACGAGAAAACGCCCAGAAACCTGCGGCCTCGGTGGTGAAGCGGCTCGCGGTGCCGAGGCCTTCGCCGGCATCTTCTGCGTCTCCGCCATCAGCAGCTTGGACGGTTTCACATGTGTTAATGGCGCCGGCTGACGATGTCCAACGATGCGGGTCAGGGGTGGGCCTGGGCCAGGTGCGCGGCGAGCACGTCGTCGCCGTAGTCGCTGCGCGGGCGGCGCAGCACGGTGTGCTGGTGGTTGCCGTCCGCCGTCGTGTTGTCGTACTCGATCAGCAGGTCGTCGCCCTGCACCCGGTAGTAGTGCCGGACGCCCGGCGCCGCCGGCCCCTGCCAGGCGAAGTACAGCTCGCCCGCGTTGACCCGGGCGGCCTCACGGGCGGCGAGCCCGGCGGGCAGCCGGTCGAGATACAGCGTCACAAGCTGGCCGAGCAGCGCCCCCTGCGCGTCACCGAGCTGCGAGAACGCGACGCCGAGCGGCTCGATGCGCTCCGCGGCGCGCGGCCTGGTCCCCGAGAAGATGTCGAACGGAGCCTGGTCCGACACGACCGCCGCCGACCGCTGGCCGGGGTCCAGCGAGTTCAGCAGCTGCCGCGGCAGGTCCTCTTCCAGGGGCAGCGGCCGCGACACAGCCTGGCCGCCGTAGCAGACGCTGGCCGGGTTCGCGCCGAAGAACACCGGCGCGGGCGAGACGTCGTCGCCGCAGACGGTCATCGTGACCGACAGGTGGTGGCCCTCGAACCGCCACGACCAGGGTTCGTCGCCGCCGGGGTCGCCGAAGACGTTCACCCAGTAGTCGTTGCTGTGCCGCCGCCGCGCCCAGCCTTCCTGGCGGTCGAGCACTTCCTCCAGGGCGATGATCACCATGGCCTGGCCGTAGGCGTGCTCGCTCAGCCCGGTGGCCAGCAGCCGGTGCGCGGCCTTGCGCGCATCACGGTCCATGTCCGCGATGCAGGCCCCGGGCCGGGGTTCCGGGCGGTACTCGATCCACCGGCGCGCCCGGTCGTCGGCGAAGGGCTGCGCCGCCAGCTCAAGCTGCCGGCCCTGCAGCGTCCGCAGCAGGGTGATGGCTGCCGGCCGCATCTGGCCGGAGAGGGGACCGTCAGGCATGTTCCCGGTATATCAGGCGGGTGCCGCCCTGCGGCGTCCCCGGACGGCCCCCCGACCATGATCCCGGTGCAAAAGGTGCGGCATCCGCGTGCCATGCACCGGGATCATGAAATCGCCGCGGTGACCCGCGGCCACACGGCGGTGCACACTGTGTGCCAGGAGGTGACGGCGACGCCGCTGCAGAACCGCGTTACGCCGGCCGGGGAGATCGTGGCCGACCCGGCGCGCGGCACGCTGATGGGCAACCGCGGCTGCCTGCACCGCGCCGACCGGACCCTGGGCGTCTCACGCTGGCGGTCAAAGATGTGGATCTGCTGCGTGCTGCGCTGGCGCGACGTCCGGCGGGACCCGATGCCGCCCGGCCGGTGGACCGCGCTGTTCTTCCTGGACGAGGCGACGGCGCTGGCCGCCGGGCACCGGCCGTGCGGTTACTGCCGGCGGGCGGCGTACGCGGCGTTCGCCGAGGCGTGGCGCCGGGCCGCCGGGCTGGCGCGGGCCCCGCGGGCCGGCGAGATCGATGCCCGGCTGCACGCCGAGCGGGTCGACCCGCGCACCCGGCGGCAGCGGACCCGCCCGGCACTGGCCGGCGAACTGCCCGGCGGCGCGATGGTCCGCCTCGACGGGACCTGCGGCCTGCTGGCCGACGGGAGATTCCTTCCGTGGACGATGCGCGGCTACCTGGCTCCGGTCCCGGTGGGCCTGGCCACCCCGGTCGAGCTGCTGACCCCGCCGTCGACGGCCGCGGCGATCGCCGCTGGCTACTGCCCGCTGCTGCATCCCACCGCGGGCCCGCCCCGCTGATCGCCGGGCTGGCGGTACCGGCCCTGGGCGGGGCGGAGGGCTAGGGTTGGCCCATGCCCACCCGGCTGGTGCACCTGGTGCTCGACGCGAACGATCCGGCAAGGCTGGCGCAATTCTGGGCCGCCGCCCTCGGCTGGGAGGTCGGGAGCGAGGAAGACGACGAGGTGGACGTGTGGCCGGCCGGCTACCGCTACCCGGACCCGGTGGCGCTGCCGCTGGTGTTCGTGCCGGTGCCGGAGCCGAAGACCGGCAAGAACCGGGTGCACCTGGACCTGGCCAGCCAGTCTGCTGAGCATCAGGCCGACCTGGTCGCCCGGCTGCGCGCGCTCGGCGCGCAGCCTGCCGACGTCGGCCAGGGCGACGTGCCGTGGGTGGTGCTCGCCGATCCGGAAGGCAACGAGTTCTGCGTGCTGGAGCCGCGGGAGGTCTACGCCGACACCGGCCCGGTGGCCGCGGTCGTGGTGGACAGCGCCGACCCGGACGCGCTGGCCGGCTTCTGGGAGCTGGCATCGGGCTGGGTGCGCACCAGGTCCGAAGACGACATCATCGGGTTCCGGTCGCCGCAGGGCGCCGGGCCGTACGTCGAGCTGCTGCGGGTGCCCGACCTCAACCCGGTCAAGAACCGCCTGCACCTCGACGTAGCGCCGCGCCACGGCGAGGATCATGCGGCCGCGGTCAGGCAGCTACGGGAGGCGGGTGGGCGCCCGGCCGACGTCGGCCAGGGCGAGGTGTCCTGGGCCGTGCTGGCCGACCCGGAGGGCGGCGAGTTCTGCGTCCTCAGCCCGCGCTGAGCAGGGCTCGTGACCCGGCCCGGGGCGTTACCCGGCTGCTGAACTTGCCGAAGATCATCGGGGCCCAGGGCTGCTGCCGGTGCACTGCTGGCTGGCCTGCACCAGGCTTTGGTGAAGGCGTCCGCCACCAGGTCCTCGGCCAGCGGCCGGTCAGCACGCTGACCATGACGATCCGCAGGCAGTCACCCCAGGCCGCGGCGTAGAACTCGGCGAACTCGCGCTGGTCCTGTTCCACGCCCTATACACGCATGAGGACCCAGATCCGTCCACCTGGGGAAGGGCGCGGTCTGAGCCCGGCGGGATTTGGGCGGCCGCGGCTCAGCACGCTCTAGCCGCCGGCGGTGTCGCGGCGGGCGCGGGCGCGACGCTTGCCCTCGTGCATCGCCTGCACCCGGGCGATCGGGATCGTGTGGCCCTCCGCGATCAGCTCGGCGCTCAGCTCCTGCTCGGGCACGTCGCCGAGCCACGGCCCGCGCCCGGCGATCAGCCCTGGCGCGCTGTGCACGGTGAAATCCCCCGGCTGGATCCGGTCCAGTTCCTCCCAGGCCACCGGGAACGACACCGGCACGCCCGGCCGCACGCGCGGGCTATACGCGGCCGCTACCGTCGCCCCGCCCGCCCGCGTCGAGTCCAGGAACACCTTCCCGGCCCGGTCCTGGCGGATGAACGCCGTGGTGGCCAGGTCCGGGTCGAGCCGCTCCGCCCGGGCGGCGAGCGCGCGGGTCGCCGCGGCCACGTCCTCGCTCCCGGCACGTGCGCCGATCGGCACCACGACGTGAATGCCCTTCGACCCGCTGGTCTTGACCGCCCCGGCCAGGCCCGCGTCGGCCAGAGCCTGGCGGACCAGCCCGGCGGCGCGCACGGCCAGCATGAACGCGCCGCCCTCCGGCGGGTCGATGTCCAGCACCAGGCAGGTGGGGCGCCACAGGTCTTCGACCCGGCCGAGTGTCGGGTGGTACTCCACCGCCCGCTGATTGGCGAACCACAACAGCGTCTGGCGATCATTGCAGAGCGCATACGACACCTCGCGCCGGGAACTGTCCGCCCACAGCGACACGGTCGGCACCCACGGCGGCGTGTACTTCGGCACGTTCTTCTGCATGAACGGCGCCTGCCCGCGCAAGACCCGGATGACCGACAGCGGCCGGTCGTGCAGCTCCGCGAGGATCAGATCGGCCACCGCGTCCAGGTAGTCCACCAGGTCACGCTTGGTCGCCCCGGCCCCCTCGAACAGCGGCTGGTCCAGGTTGGTCAGCGCCACCCCGTCGCGTTCCTCATGCCTGTTCATATGGCCGCCCGCAATATCGCCGGTCAGTCCCACCAGAACGTCCAGATGCGGGCGCCCGGCAGGGACGCCGCGTACTTGTCGAACGTGCCGGTTTCGGCGATATCAGGGCAGAAGGCGAAGTGCTCCGCCGCGACACGCCGGGCGTGCTCTGCGGTCACCGGCGGCCGGGCCACCGACATGCCGAGCGTGTCGAACCCCAGCGAGCACAGCCGCCCGCCGAACCGCTGCTGCCACGACCGCACCACTGCCGCTTTCTCGGCGGCGTCGCCTCCCTGTGACATCCAGCCGACCGTCGCGATCGCTTCCGCTCCGTCGGCCGCCGGGACCAGCCCGATGTGCGGAGGATCGGGCCGGCTGGTGAGCTTCCGCACGCCGTCCGGGCTGGTCGCAATGGCGGCGGCGAGCTGGTCTGGGTCGGGGCCGCCGGCCGGGCTGGGATCGGCCAGGCCTGGCCAGGCCAGGTCCGTCGCGCCGTCGCCGGTGTCGTCCCAGTTGCGGGCGAGGATCTGGCCCGGGTCCAGTTCGGCGACGCGTTCGGCCGGGACTGGGGCGAGCTCGCCGGTGAGCCAGGGGCGGCCCTGCGGGTTGCTCCCAAGGATCACGTCTCGGATCGCGGGATTGATCCCGACCATGACCGGGACGACCAGCGTGGTCAACAGCAGCGGCCACAGGCCGGTCTGGGGATGCGTCGCGAGCAGCCGGGCAAACAGCGGCCCGGCGTCCTCGGCCGGCTCGTCGCTCACCCACAGCGCAGGGCCAGCGCCGGGCGCGTACTGCTGGTCCGGGACCGCCAGCCGACCCGGTGGCAGCCCGTCGGGCATGGTCTCCATGTGCGTTCCTTCGCGCTCTCATCCGGGATTATCGGTAGTCCGCCGCGTCGGCGTCGGGGACGAGGCGGGCGCAGGGCATGATCGGCGACATCGGGTCGGGCCGCCCGGTAAGCAGCACGGGTGCTAGGACCTCGAAGACCCGTCGGACCGCGTCGCCGTGGTAGTCCTCGATATCCTGCGTCGCACGGAGGAACACCTGGCCCTGGGAGAGCTCGGTGACCTCGGCGAACGCGCCCGATGCGGCCAGCGCGGCCGCGCCGCCCAGCCTCGCGGCCAGGTCCGGGGCGCAGACCGTGACCCAGGAGTAGCCGCGTAGCACCTCGTGGCAGCGCGGGATGGTCGATTCAGGGCCGCGGACCTGCCCGGAGCCGTCCCGGACATACAGCGTGACGTGCTCAAGGGCCGTCCCGCCGTGGACGTCGGCGTCGTCGGTGACATGCGCGTAGCAGGCACCGGCCCTGGTCACCCACTCCTTGACGAACTCCGCCCACCGGTCCAGACCGCCGGGGTGGGGTACCGGGCTGTCGTAATGACTGCCGGCCGCGGTGTCGGCGGCGAACGTGGTCCACCCGGGCTCGCGGTGATTGCGGTGCACGCCGATCGTCGCGTCGCGGTACATCTCGCGCCAGCTCTCCCGGTCGAACGGCAGGCTCATGATCAGCTCGGCGTGGAATGGGTACGTATCGGCCAGGCCGGCCAGCAGCCGCCGCCAGGAGTTCTCGGTGTATGTCGTGCGGCGGGGACGGAGCAGAGTGGGCTTGCGCCACACCAGCAGCGTCCCGTATGCGCCTCCGGCGTCCAGCGCCACGTCGAAGTCGGGGGCCAGTTCCCGGCGTGCCTGGGCGAACCAGGCCGCGGCCAGCTCGGCGAAGCGCTCACGTTCGGGGACGTACGCGACGATCTCGGCCTCGAGCCTGTTCATCCGGACAGGATAACTAGAAGGCCAGTAGCAGGGCTTCGCCGATGTCGGCGAGGATCTCGCCGACATCGGCCGCCGCCGCTACCGTGCCCGCCGCGGCGCCCGCGATCAGCACAACCCCGGCAGCACCGAGCGCGACCTTCTGTGCACTGATCCCGATCGGCGACGGCTGCGGGCCGCTGACCTGCCGCACCTTCTTGGCCTCCGGCTGGTACTCATACACCGGCACGCCCGGCGGGATCTTGTCGGTAAAGCTCTGGTACAGGATCGCACCGAACACGCCTGGCTTGGAGAACACCTCGTACACGCCGGACGCGCCGGGGAACCCGGGCGGCAGCGGCAGGAACGCCGAGATGGCCATCGGCACGCCGGGCTCCGCAAACTCCGACAGCATCTGCTCGGCCGCGCGCTGGTTGAACACCGTCGAGTACCATTCGGCTTCCAGATTGGCGATCCGCGCCTGCACGCTCAGCACGGCCGGGGACGCCACGGACTTGGTCTCCCAGATGTAGACCCTGGTCAGGCCGATGGTGGCATAGGTGATCGCGAGGTCGGCCCGGCCGCGGCTCTGGGACGCACTGGGGATGTTCGGGAACTGCTTCATCAGCCGCTTCGGCGCCCCGGCGATAACCAGCTCAAACTGCACCCGGGTCGGGATGCCGTGCTGGACGGCCAGCTGCGCCGCTAGCACTCCCGCGCCGACGTACGTACAGGCGTTGTGCAGACTGGTCCGGTCCCCGCCGCTCGCCGCCTGCGCGGACACCGCGCCGGTGGCGACGTTGGTGGCGTTCGACACTGGCGGCGCGGCGGGCACCCTGGCCGTGACCGCAGTCAACCCGGTGGGCGCGACGATGAGTGTGCCGAGCGGGTCGGTGAAGTTGACCGGGTCGTTGCCCGCGTAGAGGTACGGGTTGGCGTCCTGGCCGGGCACCGGGGAGTCGCTGAGCAGCGGGTCGCGGCTGGTGAACCTGCCCAGTTCGGAGTCGTAGACCCGCGCACGCAGGTTGATCGCCGGCCCGAGCGCGAGCTCGCCGCGGTAGCCGAAGCGGGGCAGTTCCGGCGCGCGTTCGTCCTCCTCGCGGGCGGGCGTGCCGAAGACGCCGTACCGGCTCGCCTGGACCCAGTCCGCGGTCTCCGGCGTGCGGATCGCCGAGAGGTAGGCGTCGTGGTGGAACGCGGCCGCCGCCGGCGGGGAGCTGGCGAACGTGCGGCCGTAGCCGTAGGCGAAGTCGGCATCCAGGTGGCCGGGACGATCGCGCTCGGCGTCGTCAAGCTCGGGCGAGGCCCGCTGGGTGAGGACCTGCGGGATCTGGTCGACGGTGCTCCACCGGTAGCGGACCAAGGCGGCCCGCTCCTCCTCGTCCCTCCCGGCGCGCTCGTCCCTCCCGGCTGCGCGGTCGTCTCTTCCGGCGGTGCGGTCGTTCCCCCTCGCGGTGCGGAGGACGACGATGGCGGGTAGCCCGTCGCCGTCGAACGTGGTCGAGACGACCTCGCGGTCGTCGCGGTGATCGCGTTCGCCGTCGCGGCGGTCGCGGCCGGACAGGACGACCTCGACCGGCCAGCCGAAGCCGTTGTACCTGATCGCCCGGCGGCGCTCGCCCTCGGCCAGCTCGGTCTGCTCGGTGAGTCGGCCGGAAGAGTCGTACCGGAACTCCACCCGCCTGCCGTCGGTCTCCTGCCCAGTGAGCTGGTCGGCGGCGTCGTAGGCGTAACGCGTCTGAGTGTCGCCATGGCGCATCAGGACCCGGTTGCCTGCCGCGTCGTACACCAGGTGCAGCTCGTCGCCTGGGCGCCCGGCGTAGACAAGCTGGCCGGCCCGGTCGTAGCGGAACTCGCGCGGGCCGTCGTCGTCGCGCTGGGAGGCGATCCGGCCGTCCGGGTCGTGGGTGAACGTCGCCGACGCCACCAGGTGGTCCGCACGGATCACCAGGAAGCGGCGCAGCAGCCCGGCCTCGTAGTGGTAGCGCCGGGCGAGCCCGCCGGGAAGCTGCTCGGTGATCAACCGTCCGTCCGGGTCGAGCGCGTACGCGGCGGTGCCGGCCCGGGAGTCGGTCAGGCTGGTCAGGCGGCCGTTGAGGTCGTAGCCGTAACCGACGGTCAGGCCGCCGGGATAGGACAGCGAGGTGCGCTGGCCGGCCGCGTCGTAGCTGGCGGTCACGGCCTCGCCGTCGGGCCCGGTCACGCTGAGCAGGTTGCCGACCGAGTCGTAGGAGTAGTGTGTCGTCCCGGTGGCGTCGGTCATGCTGGTGCGGCGGCCCGCCTTGTCATAGCTGAAGCTCACCGTGAAGGCGTCGTCGGCGCTCCACTCGGTCAGCCGCCCGTCGGCATCGTAGCTCATGTGCTGCTCGTGGCCGGCCGGGTCGATGATCGTGATCAGGTTGCCCGCCTTGTCCCAGGCCCGCCGTGTGATGCGGTCCAGCGGGTCGGTCTCCGACGTCAGGTGGCCGGCCTTGTCGTAGCCGTACCTGGTCACCGCGTCCTTGGGGTCGGTGACGGAGATCAGCTGCCCGGCCGCGTCGTAGCCGTACCTGGTAACCGAGCCGTTGCCGTCCGCCTGCTCGGTGAGCTGGCCCGCCGCATCGTAGCGGTACCGCGTGACCGACCCGCTTGGCGTGATCACCGCCACCCGCTGGCCGCGCTCGTCGTACTCTGTGCGGGTGACCCAGCCGCGCGGGTCGGTGGTCGCGACGACCCGGCCGGCGCTGTCGTAGGAATAGCGGGTCACCAGCCCGGCCGGGGTGGTGACGGAGATCCGCCTGCCGTCGGGGTCGTACACGTAGCGGGTGACGCCGCCCTCGGCGTCGGTGATCTCGGTCACCCGTCCGCTGGCGTCGCGCGAGTAGCTGACCTGGCGGCCGAGCGGATCGGTGCTGCCGGCCAATTGGCTGGTCGCCGTCCAGGCCAGTCGGGCCGACGCGCCGGACGGGTCGCGGACGCTGACCACGTTGCCGAGCACGTCGTAGCCGATCTGCCAGGAGGCGTTCAGCGGGTCCGTCACCGAGGTCAGCCGGTCGGCGGCGTCGTAGCCGTAGTGCGTTGTCGCGTCGGTGGCATCGGTGAACGTGATGTTGTTGCCGCGCGCGTCGTAGCTGGCGGTCATCGTCCCGGCCGGACCCGTCTGGCTGGTGTTGTTGCCGTCTGCGTCGTAGCCGAACTGGGTGACCGCGCCCTCGGGATCGGTGATGCTGACGAGCTGGCCGAGATCGTTGTAAGAGTACTGTGTGGCGTTGCCGTCGGGGTCGGTGGCCGAGGTCAGGTTCCCGAACTGGTCGTAGCCGAAAGTGGTCTGGTTGCCCAGCGCGTCGGTCACCGACGTCTGGTTCCCCGCCGCGTCATAGCCATAGCTGACTGTCGTCGCGCCCGGGCCGGACTGGCGCTGCAGCAGCCCTGCTGGGGAGTAGCTGAACTCGGTGACCGCTCCGTCCGGGCCGGTGTGGGAGGTCACCTGCCCGGCGCCGTTGTAAACCCACTGGGTAGCGGCACCGGACGGCGCGGTCAGGCCGGTGGTGTTGCCGGCCGTGTCGTGAGTCATGGTGATGGTCTCACCCGACGGGCGGGTGATCGAGGTCAGGTTGGCCGTCGTGTCGTAGCCATAGCTGGTCATACCGCCGTCCGCGTTCGTCCTGCTGGTGACGAGGCCGTTCGACGAGGCGATCCGGGTGACGCCGCCGGCGGCGTCGGTGATCTGCTCGGGGATGCGGCTGCTGCCGGCATAGGCGTAGCTGGTGACGGCGCCATCTGGAGCGGTCATCGAGGTGCGGCGGTTGAGGCTGTCGTAGGTCCAGCTCGTCAGCGCGCCGCCGAAGTCGCTTGTCAGCAGGTTGCCGTCTTCGTCGTGGGTCTGGGTGAGCTCGGTGCCTCCGGGAGTGACCGCCGTTGCCAGGTTGCCGTTGCTGTCATAGCCGAACGTCGCGGAGTGCCCGTCCGGGGTGGTGAGCTTCGCCAGCCTCCCGCCGGCGTCGGCCTCGAAAGTGAACTGCGCACCGGACGGGTTGGCGGTCACCGTCGTTACCCCGGTCGCCGGGTCGTAGCCGAAGGTGACGCCCCCGCCGGACGCGAACTCCTGGCTGGTCACCTCGGACGTGCTCGGGTCGTAGGCGTTCGCGATGACCAGGTTGCCGTCCGGGTTGGTGATCCGGGAGATCTTGCTGGCCTGGCCCGCCCCGGAGTACTCGAAACCGTAGGACCCGCCGTCCGGGACGGTCAGCGTCTGCAGCAGCGAGCCGGTGACCGTTCCCGCGCCGTACGCGCACGTGACCGTGCGCCCGTCGTCGGCTTCCACGCTGGTCAGGCGGCGGTTGGCGTCGTAGGCGAAGGTCAGCTGGCGACCGGAGGAATGCGCGGCGCGCAGCAGCAGGTCCTGTGTGTCGTAGCTGAGCGTGACCTGCTGGCCCTCGCGTGATCTGCCGGTCAGCCGCCCGGTGGTGTCAAATGACCAGATCTCACCATCGTCATATGTCAGGGCGTAGCTGCCGTCCGCATTGCGCGTCAGTGATGCCTTCAGATCCTGCGGGCGGGTATAGCCACCGTTGCCAGCCGGGGTGAACGTGAGGACCCGGCCGTCCTCGCCGTTGAAGGTTACCGGGCCGGTCGCGTGGTGCAATAACCCGGACGACGGGACCACGAGGCTGGCACTGAACGACGTCGACCAGCCAGGCCCGAGCGCCCCGATCGCGCCGCTGTGCGAGTTATACGTGCGCTGCCAGTCGAGCAGGCCCAGAAGCCCGGCCGGAAACACCAGGTCGTACGTGGTCTGCGTGAAATTGCCTATCGCAGTGCTGACCCCGAGCCCGGCGAACCCGTAACCGGGATACCTGCCGAAGATCTCAACAGGCGGCCTCGTAATCGCCGTCATGGCGAACCCCTGTCCGCGGCGAAACTGGTGAATATCTTCTGTAATCCTGCTGTATCGCTACATGTCCGGCCCCGTGTGCTGACCTTACCCGCGCCGCTGCATGATCGCATCCTGGCCGGGGAGCCATGCTCCGTGCCGCCGTCGCCGAGCTTCACGCCGGTCCGCGAGGTCAGCCTGCCCGCCGCCGACCCGCTCGTGCTGGCCGCGGGCGGTACCAGCCGGGCCGCCAGCCACAAGACCGGCGCCTACCGCGGCGAGACCGCCTGGGGCCCGCCCGCCGCCGGAGCCTCCGGCGGCGGGTTCAGCCGCCTATTCGCCCGGCCCGGCTACCAGGACGGCATACCCGGCACCGGCGCCGCCCGGGGCGTGCCCGGCGTGGCCGCGAGACAGTCCGCGGCTATACCGCCACGCCCGGCTGGGATCCGGTCACCGGGCTGGGCAGCCCCGACGCCCGCGTGCTCATCCCCCTGCTCGCCCGCCACGCCTGCCGGTGAATCCCCCGCCCGGCCAGGGGACGAGCGCCCGCCCGTCGCTCAATGACTCGTCGCTCTGCGTTCCGGCGGGCCGCGGTTATTCCATGATCGTGGTGGATAGGTGACCATACTCGTGGAAAAGTCACCACGATCATGAGAACGGGCTCGAGCACCAAGATCAAACCTGCGTGCTGGTCACCTGCGAACCCTACCGGCGGCGGTTCTCCGCGCTCACCCAGTCAGCTCGCCACGCAGCGGCGGCTATCCCGCCGCCTGGCCCGCCAGGGTGGCGGCGGCGGCGCGGATGGCATCGATGCAGGCTGAGATCGCGGGCTGGCACCGGGTGCCGTTGCGGTAGGCGATCCGGGTCCGCCGGCGGGTCGGCAGCGGGACCAGCGTCACCTCTCCCGGCGCGCCGACCGCGCCGAGCTCGGGCACCAGGGCAACGCCCTGCCCGGCGGCGACCAGGGCGAGCACGGTGGCGAAGTCGTCGGCCTGGTGCCGGATCCTCGGGCTGAAGCCCGCAGCCTGGCAGGTGCGCACGGTCATCGCGTGGCACAGGGTGTCCGGGCTGGCGACGATCCAGGGCGAATCGCGGTGGTCGCTTACGGGGTTCTCGCCGGGCGCGCGCGGGCCGCCCAGCGGCCCAGGGGACGCGAGAAAGATGGCCTCGTCGAGCAGCGGCTCGGTATCCAGCGCAGGGTCGGGCGCGGCGGGCACGTGGTCATACTCGTGGGTCAGCGCCACGTCGAGCGCGCCAGAGCGCAGCGCGCCGGGCACGGCGGCCGGGTCCAGCTCGGTCACCATCAGCTCCAGGCCCGGGTGGTCGCGGCCCAGCGCGACCAGGGCGGCCGGCAGGATGCTGCGCACAGCGGTGGTGAACGCGCCGATCCGCAGCGGCCCGGACAGGCCGGTACGCGCCGCGGCCAGCGCCGCGTCCGCCTGCTCCAGCACGGCCAGGATCTGCTCGGTCTGCGCCGCCAGCGCGGCGCCCGCCGGGGTCAGCACGACACCACGGCCGCTGCGCTGCAGCAGCGGCAGGCCGGCGTCGCGTTCCAGCACGGCTAGCTGCTGGGAGACCGCGGACGGGGTGTAGCACAGCGCGTCCGCCACCGCGGCGATCGTGCCACGGTGAGCCAGCTCGCGCAGGAGGAAGAGCTTGCGCACGTCGAGCATTAGCTGAGCTTACTTCCGAGCGAAGCAACGTGAACTAGACCTGAACGATACGCCTGTGCCAGCCTCGGGCCATGGACCTCACTCTCGCTGGCCTGTATGTCCCCCTCGTCACCCCGTTCACCGAGGACGGCGCGCTCGCGGCCGACGCCCTCGAACGCCTGGCGCACGCGGTGATCGACGACGGTGCCGCGGGCGTCGTGGCGCTCGGCACGACCGGGGAGCCGGCCACGCTCACCGCCGCGGAACGCCGTGACGTCCTGGATATCTGCGCGCGCGTGTGCCGCGAGCGCTCGGTCACGCTCATCGCCGGGGCGGGGTCGAACGACACCCGCGCGTCCGCGCAGGCCCTTGCGGAGCTGGCGGCGTGGCCCGAGGTATCGGCCGCGCTCACGGTCGTGCCGTACTACACCCGCCCCTCCGAGGCGGGGGTGGTCGCCCACTTCGCGGAGCTCGCCGCCGGAAGCCCGGTGCCGCTGATCGTCTACAACATCCCGTACCGGACCGGCCAGGTCCTGAGCTCGCGCGGGCTGCGGCAGCTCGCAGGCCTGCCGGGGGTCGCCGGCGTCAAGCACGCCGTCGGCGGCATCGACGCCGACACCGTCCTGCTCATGGCCGACCTGCCGGAGCGGTTCGCGGTCCTGGGCGGCGACGACATGTTCGCCGCGCCGCTGTGCGCGCTGGGCGCGGCCGGCGCGATCCTGGCCTCGGCCAACCTGTGCACCCGCGGCTACGCCGAGATGATCGCCGCCTGGCGAGCGGGCCAGGCCGGGCGGGGCCGGGCGCTGGCGAACCGGCTGGCCGGGCTGTCCTCGGCGCTGTTTGCCGAGCCCAACCCGGTGGTGATCAAGGCCGTGCTGCACGCCCAGGGCCGGATTCCCAGCCCGGCCGTCCGGCTGCCGCTGCTCCCGGCGAGCCCCGGCGCGGCCGCGGCGGCGCAGGCCGCCGCGGCACAAGTCGCGGCGGCGCAGACGGCGGCCGCGGCCTGACGGCCGGCGAGCCAGCCGGGCAGCCGGGCAGCCGCCGAGGCCGCCGGGCAGCCGGGCAGCCGCCGAGGCCGCTGGGCCGGCCGAATCGATGCCAACGCGGACCGCAACGCGGGCGGCCGTGAGCCCGTCGACTCGGCCGGCCGTCAGCAATTACCACGCCTGCCGGGGCTGAAACCAGCGAGCCTGTGCGATTTCCGGTGATCGTGGTTGATTGCAGCGATAGCCGTCGCCAATCAACCACGATCATGGAGTCACGGCCCGGCGGCCCGCATCAGCGCGCTCCCGGCCGCCCGCATCATCGCCCTCCCGGCCGCCCGCATCATCGCCCTCCCGGCCGCCTGCATCATCGCCCTCTCGGCCGAAACTGGAACGTGTTCTAGTATGAGCCCGGGAGGTGCCATGACACCCGGCGAGCCAGAGTTCGACGTCGTCGTGGTCGGCAGCGGCGCCGCCGGGATGACCGCCGCGCTCACCGCCGCGAGCCGCGGCCTGCGGGCCGTTGTCGTGGAGAAGACCGGGTACTTCGGCGGGTCGACCGCCCGGTCCGGCGGCGGGATCTGGGCACCGGGCAACGAGGTGCTGCGCAGGGCCGGCGTGCGTGATGCACCGGACCAGGCCGGCGCCTACCTGGCTTACGTCGCCGGGCGTGACGTTCCGGAAAAAATGCGTGCCGCGCTGCTGGCGAACGGGCCGGCGATGCTTGCGTTGGTGTGTGCCGCCACGCCGCTCGAGTTCGCGTGGGTGCCCGGCTATTCCGACTACTACCCTGAGGCCCCGGGCGGCCTGGCGGCCGGGCGCAGCATCGAGCCCAGGCCGCTCGACGGGCGGGTGCTCGGGCCGGAACTCGCCCGCCTCAACCCTCCCTACCTGCCGGCGCCGGAGGGCGTGGCGATCACCCAGGCCGACTACCGGTGGCTGAGCCTGGGCACGCGGCACCCGCGCGCGGTGCTCACCGCCGGGCGGGTCGCCGCGCGGACCGCGCGCACCCGGCTGCTCCGCCGCCGGACGCTGACGATGGGGCAGGCGCTCGCCGCCGGGCTCCGGGCGGGCCTGGACCGCAGCGGGGTCCCGGTGTGGCTGGACACGCCCATGACCGGGCTGCGCTCCGGCGGCGGCCGGGTCACCGGCGTCCACGTCACCCGGGACGGCGGGCCCGCGGTGCTGCTGGCCACGCGCGGCGTGCTGATCGCCTCCGGCGGGTTCGAGCGCAACGAGGCGATGCGCCGGCGCTACCAGCGCCACCCGGTCGGCACCGAATGGACCACGGGCTCGGCGGGGAACACCGGCGACGGGATCATCGCCGGCGAGGCCGCAGGGGCCGCGCTCGGCCTGATGGACGACGCGTGGTGGGGCCCGGCGGTACCGCTGCCCGGACGGCCGTATTTCTGCCTGGCCGAGCGCAGCCTGCCCGGCTGCATCCTGGTGAACGCCGCCGGGCAGCGGTTCGTCAACGAGTCAGCGCCGTACGTGGACGCCGTGCACGCGATGTACGACGGGCACTCCCCCGGCAACCCGCACATCCCCGCCTGGCTGATCTTCGATCAGCGCTACCGCAACAGCTACGTGTTCGCCGGGCTGCCGCCGCGCAAGCCGCTGCCGCGCCGGTGGTACCGGGCCGGGGCGGTGCTCCGCGCCGTCTCGCTGGCCGAGCTGGCCGGCCAGGCAGGCGTGGACGCCGACGGCCTGGCCAAGAGCGTGGCCAGGTTCAACGAGTTCGCCGCGGCCGGCCGGGACGAGGACTTCCGGCGCGGTGACTCGGCCTACGACCGCTACTACGGCGACCCGCGGTGCCGCCCGAACCCGAACCTCGCCCCGCTGGCCCGGCCGCCGTTCTACGCGGTGCAGATCGTGCCCGGGGACCTGGGCACCAAGGGCGGCCTGCGCACCGACGAGCGGGCCCGGGTGCTCCGCGGCGACGGCACGGTGATCGAGGGCCTGTACGCGGCGGGCAACGCCAGCGCGGCCGTCATGGGCCACAGCTACGCCGGCGCAGGCGCCACGATCGGCCCCGCGATGACGTTCGGGTACCTGGCCGCGCTGGACATGGCCGGGGCCACCTGACGCCCGCCGCACCGCGCGTCCCCGCACCTCCCGGGTGCGGCAGCAGTCAGGTCGTGAAGGCGATCAGCACGGCGCAGGGCGCCTGGTGTGCGACCGAGTTGGGCACGCTGCCCAGCACCCGCCGCAGGCCGGTCATGCCCTTGTTGCCGACCACGATGACGTCGGCCTTGACCTCGGCCGCGACCTCGCAGATGGCGTCGGCGGGCGCGCCGTCCTTCAGGTGCGTCGCCGTCTCGACGCCGTTGGTCCTGGCCCGCGACGCCAGTTCGGCCAGCACCGACTCGGCCAGGTCCCCGGAACTCAGCGAGCTCGCGAACTCCGCGCCGGCCGCGGAGCGCAGCTGCTGCGGCCGGTACGCGGTCACGATGTGCAGCCGGCCGCCGGACAGCTTGACCAGCTCGGTCGCGACCCGCGCCGCCTCGGCCGCCGTCGGCGACCCGTCCGCCCCCACTACCACCGTCTCGAACACGGGCGCCTTCTTCCTCAGCAGGGGGGCGCTCCGGCCTGGCGCGCCCCGCGGACGACCGATTTCACATGATCTGCGCGCACTCTAACGCAATCACCGGCCGGGCGTCTCCCGGCCGAGCGCAAGGCTGACCGCCGGGCAAGGTCAAGCCGGGCCGAGGATCAGGCCGCTGGTCGGCACGCCGGTTCCTGCGGTGACCAGCACCGGGCCGTCGCCGCCGACCTGGTTGACCGACGTGCCGCGGACCTGGCGGACCGCCTCGGCGATGCCGTTCATGCCGTGGATGTACGCCTCGCCGAGCTGGCCGCCGTGCGGGTTGACGGGCAGTCTCCCGCCGAGCTCGATCGCCCCGCCGGAGATGAAGTCCCTGGCCTCACCGCGCGGGCAGAAGCCAAGCTCCTCGAGCTGCAGCAGCACGTACGGGGTGAAGTGGTCGTAGAGCACCGCGGTGCGCACGTCCTGCGGTCCGGCCCCCGCCTGCCGCCACAGCTGCCGTCCCACGACGCCCATCTCGGGCAGCCCGAGCTCGCCCGAGTAGTAGCTGGTCATCACGTACTGATCCGGGCCGGACCCCTGCGCCGCGGCGCGGATCACCGTCGGCCGCTGCCGCAGGTCACGCGCCCGCTCCGCGCTGGTCACGACCACCGCGACCGCGCCGTCGCTCTCCTGGCAGCAGTCGAGCAGCCGCAGCGGCTCCACGATCCACCGGGACGCCTGGTGCTCCGCGAGCGTCACCGGCCGCCGGTAGAACCAGGCCCGCGGGTTGGTCGCCGCGTGCCGCCGGTCGGCGACCGTGACCAGGCCGAAGTCTTCGCTGGTGGCCCCGTAGTCATGCATGTAGCGCCGGGCGATCATCGCGACGGTCGCGGCCGGCACGGCGAGGCCCATTGGGTAGTGCCAGCCGTTGTCCACGCCGCCCGTGGTCGGTGCCGCCGCGGCGGCGCGGGACACCTGGCCGAACCGCTGACCGGAACGCTCGTTCAGCGCCCGGTAGCACACCACCACCCGGGCGGCGCCGGTGGCGACCGCCATCGCCGCGAGCTGCACGCACCCGCAGGCGGCGCCGCCGCCGTAGCCGACCTGGCTGAAGAACGTGAGCTCGCCGGCGCCGAGCTCGCGGGCGAGCGCGATCTCGGCCACCGGGTCCATCGTGAACGTCACCAGCCCGTCCACGTCGGCCGGGCGCAGCCCGGCGTCGGCGAGCGCGGCCGATGCCGCCTCCACGGCGAGCCGCAGCTCGCTGCGCCCGGAGTCCTTGGAGAACTCGGTTGCGCCGATGCCGGCGATCGCCGCCGCGCCGGACATCACTCCGGGCCCCCCGCCGCGCCGCCGTCCGGTCCGCCCGCCGCGCCGCCGTCCGGTCCGCCCGCCGCGCCGCCGTCCGGCTCCCCGGCGGGCAGCAGCAGGCGCACCGTGCCGGTGACGTGGTCGCCGAGGCTGCACCGGCCGGTGACCGCGACGTCGACCTCGCCGGCGGCGCCGGCCACGGCCTGGCCGGAGAACGTCAGCGTGTCACCCGCGTAGCACGGCACGCCGAGCCGGATCGCGACCTTGCGCACCAGCGCCTCGGGGCCGGCCCAGTCGGTGACGTAACGCTGCACCAGGCCGGTGGTGGTGAGGATGTTGATGAAGATGTCCTTGCCGCCCCGCGCGACGGCCTTGTCCCGGTCGTGGTGCACGTCCTGGAAGTCCCGGGTGGCGATCGCCGAGGCGACCACGAACGTCGGGGTGATGTCGATCACCAGCTCGGGCAGGACGAGCCCGGCGCCCGGCGTCACCGCACGTCCTCCCGCCAGGCGGGCAGCGTCAGCGTGCCGTCGACGCGGACGAACGCGGCCCGCACCGGCAGCCCGATCCGCACCCGCTCCCGGCTCACCCCGAGCAGCTCGCCGACCATGCGCACCCCCTCGGTGAGCTGCACCAGCGCGACCACGATGGGCAGCCGCCTGCCGGGCACCGGCGGGTGGTGCTGCACCACGTAGCTGTACACCTCGCCGGTGCCCGCCGCGACGATGTAATCCGGCATGGCGGCGCCGCAGGCGGGGCACGCCGGTCCCGGCGGGTGCCGCAGCCGGCCGCAGCCGCCGCACCGCTGGATCCGCAGCTCGCCCGCTGCGGTCCCCTCCCAGAAGAACGCCGTGTCCCGGGACACGGCCGGCCGCAGCACGTCGCCGGCCGGCGCCGGGTCCGGGGCCGCGGCCGGGGGGCGGAACTTCAGGATCCGGAACAGCATCGAGGCGACCGGCTCGCTCCCCGCGTACCAGGTGCTCCGCGTGGTCACGAACCACCCCTCGCCGAGCGAGGTGCGCTTCGGGCCGGTCACGCTGTCCAGGCGCGCCCGGACCGTGACGTTCTCGCCGTGCCGCAGGTAGCGGTGGTACTCCTGCTCGCAGTTGGTGGCGACGACCGAGGTGAAGCCGGCGTCATCGAGCACCGCGGACATCAGCCCGAGCGGGTCGTCGTCCGGCTGCCCCGCGTCCGGCTGCCCCGCGGCCGGCTGCAGCCCGCGCATGGTCCACACCTGCGCCATCGCCGGCGGCGCGACGAGGCCACGGTGCACCGAACGGGCCGCGGCCTCGGCGTCGGTGTACACCGGGTTGGCGTCACCGATCGCCTCCGCCCAGTTGCGGATCATCGGCAGGTTCACCGGGTCCCGCGCCGGGCGCGGCCTGGACTCGCCCGCGGCGGCGATCCGCGCGGCGGCCTGCCGTATCGCCGCGTCCGCGGCAGCCGAGCCCGCGCCGGAGCCATCCCCATGACCAGCCTGAACGTTACGCTTCTCGGTCATCTGGGCACCCTGGGCAGGCCGAGCCCTGCGGCAGCGATCAGCTCCCGCTGGATCTCGTTGACCCCGCCGCCGAAGGTCAGCACGGTATCCCGCTTGGCCTGGATGTCGAGCCAGCGCACCAGCTCGGCGGTCTGCGCGTCGGCCGGGTCGCCGTGCCGCCCGACGACGTCCTGCAGCAGCTGGCCGAGCCGCTGCAGCCGCTCCGAGCTGAACACCTTGGTGGCCGACGCGTCGGCCACGTCGACCGTCGGCGCGACCGCTACCTGCCAGTTGAGCAGCTCGTTGACGCGCAGGCAGGCGTAGCACTCGGCCAGCGCGCGGCGCACGTCGGGCATGCTCAGCAGCGGCCGGCCGTCGGGTGCGCTGCGCCCTTCGGCCCAGCCCCGCACCCGGTCGTGCAGGGCAGCGACCCGGCCGGCCGGGCCGAGCATCACCCGCTCGTGGTTGAGCTGCGTGGTCACCAGGCGCCAGCCCGCGTTCTCCTCGCCCACCCGCATCGTCACCGGAACGCGCACGTCCGAGTAGTACGTCGCGTTGACGTGGTGCGCCCCGTCGTGGGTGATGATCGGCGTCCAGGAGAAGCCCGGATCGGCGGTGTCCACGATGAGGATGGAGATGCCCTTGTGCCGGGGCGCGCCCGGATCGGTGCGGCAGGCCAGCCAGATGTAGTCGGCGTCGTGCGCGCCGGTAGTGAAGACCTTCTGCCCGTTGACCACGTAACTGTCTCCGGAGCGCACCGCCCGGGTGCGCAGCGCGGCCAGGTCGGTGCCTGCCTCGGGCTCGGTGTAGCCGATCGCGAAGTGCACCTCGCCCGCCAGGATCCTGGGCAGGAAGAACTCTTTCTGCTCGCGGGTCCCGTGCGCCTGGAGCGTCGGGCCCACGGTCTGCAGGGTGACCGCGGGCAGCGGAACGTCGGCCCGGGCCGCCTCGCTGACGAAGATCTGCTGTTCCACCTGCCCGAGCCCGCGGCCGCCGAACTCGGCCGGCCAGCCGATCCCCAGCCAGCCGTCGCGGCCCATCCTGCGCACGACCTCGCGGTAGACCGGGCCGTGCCGCTGCGTGAGCATCACCTCCCGCTCATCGGGCGAGATCAGCCCGGCGAAGTAGGCGCGCAGTTCGTCGCGGAGGGCGATCTGGCCGGCGGTCAGGTCGAGGAACATGGCGCGCCTTTAGCGCTCATCCGGCTGGCCGCAGGCCCGCGCGCCGAGCAGGTCGAGCCGGTGCTCGGCACCCCCGACGAACCTGGCTAGGTCCTTGACCAGCGACGAATAGCGGTGCAGCGGGTAGCTGACGTCCATCCCGATCCCGCCGTGCAGGTGGTGGCACGTCCGCAGCGCCGCTGGCGCCTGATCGGCGAGCCAGTACGCCGCCACGTCCAGGTCGGCCGCTGCGTCGCGCCCGGTATCCAGGCGCCAGCACGCCGAGAGCGTCGCCAGGTGCAGGGTGCGCGCGGTGATGTAGACGTCGGCGATCTTCCCCGCCGCGGCCTGGAACGTGGCGAGCGGCCGGCCGAACTGTTCCCGCGAGGCCAGGTGCGCCCTGGTCAGCTCAAGCGCCGCGGCCACGGCACCGTCGGCGAGGCAGCACGCCGCGGCGGTGGCGAGCTGGTAGAGATCGGCCACGGCGCGGCCGCCCCCGCCGAGCACGTGGCTGGCCGGCGCGCCGTCCAGGCGGAGGGTGTACTCGGGGGCGCCCGCGGCGCTGTGGGTGCGCTGCCAGGACAGCCCGCGCGCCGACTTCGCGACGGCCATGACGGCGGTGCCCGCGCCGCCCGCGGCAATGCTGGCGGGCACGAGTATCCAGTCCGCCGCCGCGCCGTACGGCACCCCGACCTTGACCCCGGAGACCGTGGCCGGCCCGGCCGGACCGCTCGCCAGGCTGGCCGTCGTGGCCGGGGCCGCCGGCATCACCTCAGACGGCTCGCGCACCGCCGCGGTGAGCACGACGTCCCCTGGCGCGACGCCGTCGAGCAGCGCCCGCTGCTCGACGGGGCCGCCCCAGCGCGCAACCGGGAGCACGCCCAGGGCCAGCGTGCCCAGGGCCAGCGTGGCCAGGGCCGGGTCGGCGGCGGCCTGCCTGCCGGTCTCGGTCAGCACCGCCGCCACGTCCAGCACGCCGAGTTCGTCGCCGCCCAGCCAGGCCGGCAGCGCGAGCGAGAGCAGCCCGGCCCGGCCGAGTTCCTTCCACAGCGCCGCGTCTCCCGGCGGCCGCGCCTGGCCCAGCACCTCGGCGGTGAGGCGGGCGGCCGCCCGCTGGGTCTCGTCGAGGGTGAAGTCCATGCCGGTCGGCACCCGTCCTCCTCGTGGCGGCGGCTCGCAAGATTAGAACACGTTTTACCGGCCGGCGGCCAGCGCCGAGTGTCCCGGCCGGCGGGGCCGCCGTTGGTACCCTGGAGAGCAGGCGGGCAGCAGCAGCGCTGTGGCCCGCGCAAACCGCCGGCCGTAGATCGCGGCAGCGACCCCCGGCTTTGTGGATACCGCAAGGGGCCTGGATGGCAGCACCGAGAACGCGTATCAGTGGCGCGGTCGCGCCCAGCGCACCGCCCCCCGAGCTGGGCTCCGCGGCACAGCGCGACCGCCGCAAGCGGATCCTCGACGCCACGATCGCGCTGGCGTCCAAGGGCGGTTACGACGCGGTGCAGATGCGGGCCGTGGCCGAGCGGGCGGACGTGGCCCTCGGGACGCTGTACCGGTACTTCCCCTCCAAGATCCATCTGCTGGTGTCCGGCCTGGCCCGGGAGTTCGAGCGGACCCAGGAGAGGCTCGGCCGCCGGCCCATCCCCGGCGGCACGCCCTACGAGCGGATGCTGTACGTGCTCGGCCGGATCACCCGGACCATGCAGCGCGAGCCGCTGCTCACCGAGGCGATGACCCGGGCGTTCATGTTCGCCGACCCGAGCGCCGCGGCCGAGGTCAACGCGGTCGCGCGGCTGATGGAGCAGATGCTCACGAAGGCCATGCACGACGGGGAGCCGTCAGCCGACGACAAGGCGATCGCCCGGGTCATCGGCGATGTGTGGCTCTCCAACCTGGTCGCCTGGGTGACCAGGCGCGCCTCAGCGGACGACGTGAGCAACCACCTGGAACTCGCCGCCCGCCTGCTGCTGCGCTGACCCCGGCCCGGGCACCCGCATCAGGCGGCGGCCGGCGCCCGGGCATCCCGCTGCCGGTCGGGCCCGAAGCGGGCGTCCAGCCGGGCGGCGACCCGGTGCCCGAGCCGTTGCATCGGCGCCTCCACCAGGTAGTAGGTCCCGGTGCAGCAGGCCAGCAGCACGGCGAGGAAGACGACCACCGCGGCCGCCTGCATCCAGGTCGGCTGGCCCCAGCCGGGCGCGAACGGGATGTTGTCGTAAAGGTCCAGCAGCAGCGGGTGGATGATGTACACCGAGTAGCTCACCAGGCCCAGCCAGGCCAGGGTCGCTGGCACGCGCAGGTTCCGCAGCGCCAGGCCGACCGCGAACGTCAGCCCGGCCAGCGCGACCGACATGACCCATTCCCGCTGCTCGAGCGCGGTCTGGCTCTGGGCGACGGTCCCCGGGATGTGCCAGGCACCGGCGACGATCGCGGCCGCGAACACGCCGGTCGCCACGGTCACCGCGCGCCTGCGGCTGATCTGGCCCTGCTCGGCGCGGTACAGCATGGTGCCGGTGAACATCAGCGCCAGGATGGTCAGCCCCTCGTACGGGCTCTTCCGCCCGTTGACCGCGACAAGGACCAGGCCGGTGGCCGCGGCTGTCCACGCGCCGAGCGCGCGTGGCAGGCCGCGGGCCATCACCGCCAGCGCCAGCCCGCCGATGATCAGCACGTCGCCGCTCACGGCGACAGGGGTGAGGCCGAGCGAGCTGAAGGACAGCAGGACCGTGGGCAGCACCCCGCCGAGCAGCAGCGCGCCAGCGGCGAACGCGGCGGCGTACCATCCGCTCCGCCGGTGCAGCCCGGCCGTGAACAGCGCGGTCAGCAGCACGTAGAACACCATCTCGTAGGACAGCGTCCACAGCACGACGATGATGTTGCTCTCGCCGAGCAGCTCATTGAGCATGAACAGGTGCGAGAACACCGACGAGGCGACGTTCTGGTTCGTGTCCCGCAGGCTGGCGAGGCCGAGCTCGTGCAGCAGCAGCACGGCCGCGATCGCGAAGACGAACAGCGGGAACAGGCGGAACATGCGGCTGATCCAGAACGTGCGCACGCTGCCCCTGCGCTCCAGCGAGGCGGGCACGATGTACCCGCTGATCAGGAAGAAGACGAGCACCCCGTACAGCCCGGGATCGAACACGTCATACACCGCGTTGTGCAGCCCGTGCAGCACGCGGGTGCCGAAGTGCGCGTACACCACGCAGAGCGCCGCGACCCCCCGCAGCGCGTCGAGCCACGCGAGCCTGGGCTTGCGGCCGGGGGTGCTGCCGCGGGCCTCGGCAGGCGGCCGTTCCAGGGCCCCCGCCCGCGGCCGCTCCAGGGCCGCCGCAGGGCCGGCGTCCAAGGTGTTCGATGACAGGCTTCGCCGATTCTCTGCAGACATATCTCCCCAAGTCGGGTGCGGTCACGTACCTGGCTCCGGGCGAAGTCCACCGGGAGGGCTGGCGTCCCCATAACGGGGTTCCCGGCACGCCCGCGGCTGACGCGTCGGGATCGCTAAAGGCGGGTCACCAGGCACGGAAGCTCACGGTACCCAGCCGACCTTGACCAAAACTTGGCGAGCGCCTGACCGGATGCTGACGGACGGCGGCCGCCTTGTCGGTCCGGCAGGTTCCGCCGGCCGGGCTTGCCGCTGGCTACCAGGCGCCCTGGAGCGGGGCGCCGTACCAGGACTCGATGATCCGGTGCGCGATCGACACCGGCGGCGGCAGCCTGATCTCGCCGGTTGCGATGCTTGCGCGCAGCTCGTCCCGGCTGAACCAGCGGGCCTCGGCGATCTCCTCGGAGTCGACCCTGATCTCCAGGCTGCCGGCGGCCTGGGCACGGAAGCCGAGCATCAGGCTGTGCGGCATCGGCCAGGGCTGGCTGCCCACGTAGCGGACCTCGCCGACGGTGATCGCGGTCTCCTCATGCACCTCGCGGGCGACCGCCTGCTCGGCGGACTCGCCCGGCTCGACGAAGCCGGCCAGGATCGACACCCGCCGCTCCGGCCACATTGCGTTCCGTGCCAGCAGGCACCGGTCGTCCGGATCGGTGACCAGCATGATCACGGCCGGGTCAATCCGCGGGAAGTGCTCGCTCCCGTCGGCCACGCAGCGCCGCGCATGCCCCGCGAGCTCGGGCACGGTGACCGCGCCGCATCTCGGGCAGTGCCCGTGGAGCGCGTGCCAGTTGCCCAGCGCCACGGCCTCCGTCATCAGCCCGGCGTCCCGGTCGGAGAGCAGCGGGCCCGCCTCGCGCAGGCTGACCGGCCGGACCTCGGAGCCGGGAACCTGGTCCCCGGGGGGCGCGGGAAGCGGCCCGGCCACCCCGAAGTAGACAACGCCGCCGGCGTCGACTCCCAGCAGGAACCTGACCCCTGCTGGTGCCTCGGCCGGCGACACGAAGACCAGCTCCGCGCCACCCTCTGCTGACCTGACCAGGGCCTTCCCTTCCTCGACCGCCAGCACGCGGGTAGCCGGGTCCGCCCACGCCCGGTCGAGCCACGCGGTGTCGCTGCGCCGCGCGGTCGACCGGTCCGTCTCGCCCCGGGACAAGGCGAGGTTGCTCTGGCCGCCGCTGGCGGTCCCGCTGCTCACCGCGCCGCCGCCGGGCCCGGCGCTCACCGGTCCGCCGCGAGATCGCCGGCCGCCGCGGCGAGCTCGTCCCACAGGTACGCCGCGGCCTCGGCGCCTTTGAGCAGCAGCGCCATCTCGACCTTCTCGTTCGGTGCGTGAATGCGGTCCGAGCCCAGCCCCACACCGAGGAACACCAGGGGCGCCCCGAGGATGGCGGCCAGGTCGGCCTCGGGCCCGCTGCCGCCCTCCCGGGTGAACAGGACCTCACGCCCGAAGGCACGCTCCATGGCCCGCCGGGCCGCGGCGACCGCTGCCGAGTCCACCGGCGAGAAGCACGCGCGGACCCCTGGGTCGCCGATCGTGACCGTGACCTCGATGCCCGGTGGCGTCCGCTGCGCCACGTACTCGCGCAGCGCCGCTGCCACGTCGGCCGGATCCTGGTCCGCGACCAGCCGGAAGGACAGCTTCGCGTGCGCCTCGCTGGGGATGACCGTCTTGCCGCCGGGGCCGGTGTAGCCGCCCCACATCCCGTTGACCTCGGCGGTCGGCCTGGCCCAGATCCGCTCCAGCGTGCTGTAGCCCGCTTCGCCGGCCGCGGCCCGGCTGTGCCCGGCCTCCTCGAGCCACGCCTGCTCGTCGAACGGCAGCCGGGCGAACATCTCCCGCTCGGCGGGCGAGACCGAGAGCACCTTGTCGTAGAACCCGGGCAGCGTGACCCTGCCGTCCCGGTCGTGCAGCCCGGCGATCAGGCCGGCCAGCGCGTGCAGCGGGTTGGGCACCGCGCCGCCGAACGATCCGGAGTGCAGGTCGCGCTCGGGGCCGCGCAGGTCGATCTCGGCCACGGCGCAGCCGCGCATCCCGGTGCACATCGACGGCACATCCCGCGCCCACATCAGGGCGTCCGAGACGACGATCACGTCGCAGGCCAGCCGCTCCCGCTCGGCCTCAAGCAGCGCGGGGAAGTTCGCCGACCCGGACTCTTCCTCGCCCTCGATCAGCAGCTTGAGCGTGACCGGCGGGGCGTCCCGCCCTCCTGCCGCGAGGCTGGCCGCCACGCCGAGGGCGTGGAATAGCACCTGCTTGTCATCAGACGCGCCGCGGGCCAGCAGCTGCCCGTCCCGCTGCACCGGCTGGAACGGCGGCGACTCCCATCCGCCGAGCGGCTCCACCGGCTGCACGTCGTGGTGGCCGTAGACGAGCACCGACGGAGCCGACGCGTCCGCGGCGGGCCAGTGCGCGAACACGGCCGGCAGCCCGCTGCCGTCCGCGCCGGTCTCCCAGACCTCGGCGACCGGGAAGCCGACCTGGCGGAGGTAGGCGGCGAGCCATTCCGCCGAACGGCGGACATCGCCGTGATGGGCCGGATCGGCGGAGATCGACGGGATGGCCAGCCATTGCCCGAGCGCTGCGAAGAAGCCCGCCGCGTTTTCCTCGATGTAGCCGCGAACGTCCATGGCCCTCCCTCAACGCTCGATCCTGACCTGGACTCTACCGAGGCTCCTCGGCCGGCAGCGAAGGCCTTCGCACACCGCGGTTCCCGGGTGCAGCATGCACGCCATGACGTGCGGGGATTCGCCGAGCGCGGGCCGCCGTACGCGCCCAGGCTGGTCCGGCTCGCCTCCTGGCGTACCTGCGCCCGCCGCGATCACCGGACCCGCGGCCGAGGCCCGGGCGGCAGGGTCGTCGCTGAGCTCGCTGCCCTGAGAAAGACGGTGCACACGGCCGCGCCGGCCGCGATCGTCAGCGCGGCGGCATCCGCCACGACGGCGAAGCCAGCCGGTTCCACCAGGACGCTGCCGATGGCCGTGCCCGCCAGCCCGGCGGCCGCCTCGACCCCGAGGAACAGCGAGCAGGCGCGGCCGAGCACCGCATCCGGGGTGGACTGCTGCAGGCAGGTGAGCCGGGCGATGAGGAACACCATCGCGGACATGCCGGTCAGGGCGGCGAGGACGAGCGCGAGGCCGAGGCTGCCCGCGCTGAACCAGGCGGCGAATGCGGCCGCTGTGACCAGCAGGGACGTGGCCGTGAGCGGCCGCAGGCCCAGGCGGCGGAACAGGGCCCGGCCGAGCGGGGCCCCGCAGAGGTACCCGGCACCGGTGGCGGCCACCAGCAGCCCCACATCGGCGGCGCCGCCGTGCAGCCGGAGCCGGGTGTAGGGGACGAGCAGCGCGGTGAACGCCCCGTTCCCGGCCGAGAACACCGCGGCAGCCGTTAACAGCGCGCAGAGCGGCCTGCTGGCGGTCACGTGCCGGGCGCCTCGGCCGAGTTCGGCTGCGGCGCGGCGCAACAAGCGCCGCGGGCGGCCGCCTGAGGCGGACGGCGCCGCCCGCCAGCGGAGCAGCAGGATGCAGACGGCCGACGCAACGTAGGAGCCGGCGTCGATGGCCACCAGCCCGGGCAGGCCAAGGACCGCGAACGCCACCCCACCCAGCGACGCCCCGGCGATCCTGGTCACCGCGCGGTTGACCGACATCAGCGTGTTCGCCGAGATGAGCTCATCGCCCCGGCCGACCATGCCGGGGACGAGAGCCTGCTCGGCCGGCTGGTAGAACTGGCCAAGGACGCTTTCGGCCATGAGCGCGGCGTACACGATCCCCACCTGGCCCGCTCGGTGCACGAAGCCCAGCGGCGCGACGCACGCGGCCTGGCCCAGGGTCACCGCCAGCATGGTGCGCCGGCGGTTCCAGCGGTCGGCAGCCACGCCGGCCAGCGGAGCGATGGTCATCCCGGGGACGCTCCCGGCCGTGAACGCGAAGCCGGTCGCCACCGGGGATCCGGTCAGCTCGTACACCCGGTAGGGAACTGCGATCAGCAGGAGCCAGCTGCCGAGGCTGGAGAGCAGCTGCCCCGTCCACAGCAGCCGGAAGTCCCTGATCCGCAACGCGAGCATGAGCCGCCTCCCTGGGCGGGAACGCCGCCCTCGCTGCGCATCCCGGCGCGCCCGCCCGGCCGCGCCCGTACCTCCTCTGCTATCCTTACAGAATAATTATCGTGCTTCAAATTTCTTGCTGGAATAATGACGGAGGCACGTGAGCGAGGAGGAACTGCGCGCGGAGCTCGGCCGCCGCCTGCGCGGGCGCCGGAACCGCCAGGGCCGGACGCTTGCCTCCGTGGCCATGCAGGCCGGCCTCTCAGTGCCCTACGTGGCCAACCTTGAGAACGGCCGGGGCAACCCGACCGTGGGCTCGCTGCACCGGCTGGCGGATGCGCTGGGTGCCCGGCTGAGCGACCTCCTGGCCGACGACGACGGCAGCGGCGCCCCGGCGCGCGCGCGGGCGGCGCTGCCCGGATCGCTGGCCGGGTTCAGCCGGGGCGCGCGGTTCCGGCGGGAGGTGCAGCGGCTCGCCGCGGAACGGCACACGACGCCTGCCGAGATCCGCGGCCAGCTTCTGGCCGCGATGGCGGCCGTGCCCCAGCCGCAGACAGGCCTCGACGAGCTGGACTGGCACCGGATCCTGGACGCTCTCGTGCTTGTGCTCCGGGCGCGCTGAGCGCGGCGGTCCCGCACCCGCGGCTGTCGGCGCGGCGCAGTAGCCTGCCGCATGTGAGCTCCAACATCGACTACGTCGCGCACCTGACGCGGGAATCGGCCCGCTTCGCCGAGGCCGTCGCCGGCGCCGCGCCGGGCACCCCGGTGCCGTCGTGCCCGGGCTGGGACGCCGACGACCTGCTCTGGCACCTCGGCGAGGTGCAGTGGTTCTGGGCCGCGGTCGTCCGGGAGGACGTGAGCGGGCACCAGGCCGAGGAACTCAAGCCGGCGCGGCCGTCCGGCCGGGCCGGGCTGCTGGAGTTCTTCGGCCGCGCCAGCCATGACCTCGCCGGAATCCTGGCCGCGACGCCGCCGGAATCACCGGCCTGGACCTGGTCGGACGACAAGAGCGTGGCCTTCATCCGGCGGCGCCAGGCACACGAGGCGCTCATCCACCGGGTCGACGCCGAGCTGACCGCGGGCAGCCGCACGCCGCTCGACCCCGCCCTCGCCTCGGACGGCGTGGACGAGGCATTGCGCGTGATCTACGGCGGCGTGCCCGACTGGGGCACGTTCACCCCGGAGGGCGGCGGGCTTGTCCGGCTACGGGCCGCCGACACCGGCGCTTCCTGGCTGGTCCTGCTGGGCCGGTTCACCGGCACCGATCCCGGCGGGACCTCCTACGACGAGCCCGACATCTACCCAGCCGCCAGCGACCCGGGGACGGACGCCGCCGCCGAGGTGACCGCATCCGCTGCCGACCTGGACTGCTGGCTCTGGCACCGCCCCCCGCTCGGCGCGGTCGAGCGTTCCGGCGACTCCGAGGCGCTCAGCCGGTTCGATGCGGCGATCGGCCCCGGGGTCAGCTAGCGAGCGGCGCATGCGTGACCGTATATCTAACTGGCGCCTCGTATATACTCATGCCATGGCGAAGCACCTGGTCGATCTCGACGAGGATGCGCTGGCGGCAGCGCGGGCTGAGCTCGGAACGGTCACGATCAAGGACACCGTGAACAAGGCCCTGCGGACGGCCTCCGGCCGGCGCAAGCGTCGCGTGGCTGCAGCACTGGACACCCTGGCCAGCGCTCACCTGGACGACCGTGCCGAAGCATGGCGCTGAGATTCCTCGTCGATACGAGCGTCGTGAAGAGGCTCATCCAGGCTCAGGTCCGCCAGGTGGTCGAGCCGTTGGCTGCCGCGGGAGAGCTAGGGCGCCCGCGTATCTGCGACCTGGAGCTGGGCTGCTCGGCGCGCAATGCCACGGAATGGGACCGCCTGCTGGGCGCTCTCAACGTGTTTGAAGCCGTCGACACGACAGCGGCGCATGTGCACCGGGCTCTTGATGTGCAGCGCATGCTCGCGGCGCGCCGCCAGAGGGGTCGCAAGATCCCGGATCTGCTGATCGCCGCGGCAGCGGAAGAACTCGGCGTCGGCGTGCTGCACTACGACGCCGACTTCGATCTCATAGCGTCAACGACCGGGCAGCGTTGCCAGTGGGTTGTCCCCGCTGGCAGCGTCCCGTGACACTGCGAGGGATGGTCTGATGCTGGTTGCATTCTCGGTCACGCCGCTCGGCGTCGGGCAGGACGTCGCCGAATACGTCGCGGACGCGGTGCGGGTGGTGCGCGAGAGCGGCCTGCCCAACCGGACCGACGCCATGTTCACCACGGTCGAGGGCGACTGCCATCCGCGGCACGGTTACTGCCTCTGAGCAGTAGAAAGGCCGTCCAGCAGGGTTGCCTGCTTGCGGGGGCAACGCCGTCTCAACCGGTTCCCGCTGGGGTATCCAGGCGGTTGCGGCGGCGATGGCCTCTGCAGATCACCCGGTTCGGCGGGCCCTGGCTGGAAAGGGAGCGGTCTGTGGGACCGTCGGCTTCCACATGCAGGGACAGATGTGCTGGGCTGCGTCGGCGTTGCCTATCCGCCGGCTGAGCGGCCTTGACTCATTCCTATATCGGTATATATTTGGGTCGTG
>Ga0335075_10002096_pt1 | contig 32346 bp, 41 predicted proteins | sample Lox_Sample_24_FD_206723 | JGI IMG/M metagenome (GOLD analysis project Ga0335075, IMG submission 206723) | Soil microbial communities from Loxahatchee National Wildlife Refuge, Florida, United States - Lox_Sample_2.4 | ecosystem: Environmental > Terrestrial > Soil > Wetlands | place: USA...
GGCTTGCCCGACGCAGCTCACGGTTTCCGTCCAGTTCCGCGATCCTTCGTATCATCAGTCGTGGTGCTGGAGACGCGATCGACATTGAACTGCGCTTATTCGTCCTCACACAAAGCGTCTCTGTTTATACCAGGACCGTCAGCCCCCGAGAAATGGAATCCCTTAAACCCTGTCTCCGCCCGCAACTCGAAACAGCTCGACCGTCTGTTGCCGCTGTTCACCGCGATGCGGTTCTCGCGAATACCCTGAGGCGTGACGGTGGCCGTGCAGCGGCAGTATTCCGGGACGGCCGGCCGACGGAGAACTGCCAGGTTGCGGTGTACCTGGCCTATGCCGCCCCGGCCGGGACCGCGTTCATCGACCGGGCCTTGTACCTGCCCCGGTCGTGGGCTTCTGACCCGGCCCGGTGCCAGGTCGCCGGGGTCCCCGCGGACACGGCGTTCGCCACTAAGCCCGCGCTGGCGACCAGGATGATCGGCCGGGCCCTGGACGCCCGGGCGCCCGCTGGGTGGGCCGCCGCTGACGAGGTTTACGTCCAGGATCCGCGGCTGCGCGCCGAGCTGACCCGCCGCGGCCTGGGCTACGTCCTGGCCGTGGCCAAGAGTCACCCGGTCCCTACCGCGATCGGCGCGCGCCCGGCGAGCGAGCTGGCGCGGCGGCTGCCCGCCCGCACCTGGCAGCGGATCTCCACCGGGCCTGGCGCCAAGGGCCCCGCTGGTATGACTGGGCCTTAATCGAGGTCACCGACCCGGCCGTGGCTGATGACGGCGGCCCGCACTGGCTGCTGATCCACCGCCGGATCAGTGACGGCGAGTACGCCTTCTACCGCGCCCACGCTCCCTGTCCCGTGCCACTGGCCCAGCTGGTAAAGGTGACCGGGTCGCGGTGGAAGATCGAGGACGGGTTCGCCGCCAGCAAAGAACTGGCCGCCCTAGACGAGCACCAGGTCCGCACCTGGACCTCCTGGCGCCGCTGGACCATCCTCGCGATGCTCGCCCGCGCATTGTTATCCGTCCTGGCCGCCACCCAGCCCGGCAACGGCCACCGGCGCGATGAGCTGCTGATTCCCCTGACCCGCAAGGAGATCGGCAAGGTGTTCACCGGGCTGAGCCAGCAACTGTACGCCCTCGCAATGCACTGATCACGATGGCGACGCCGCCACCAGGCCACCGCCCCCGCCTGCCACTACCGGCGGCGAACCCTCACGGCCGCATGATCGCTGCCGGCCAGCGACGCCCGGGAGCTGCGTGCATGCCCCGGCGTGCCGATTAGAGGTGGCTCCTGACGGCCCGCGTCAGGGCGGCCTGGCTGTCGTCATCAACATCGAGCAACCGTGCTCGGCACTCAGCGCACGCAGCTGCTGGTAATAGGGCACCCCCGGCGGCAACGGGGCCAGGTGCCAGTGCAGATGAGCGTTGCCCTGCTGGCTGCCCAGGCTCAGCGCGTACATCCGCTCGGTCGGCACGACCGCGGCCAGCGCCCTGGCCACCCGGTGCACGACCCGCTGCAAGGCCAGGAACTGCGGCTCGTCCAGGTCGTGACCCAGATCTCGACATGGTGCTTGGGTGCCACCAGGCAATGGCCCAGCAGCGTAGGCCAGCGGGCCAGGAACGCAATGGCGTCCGCGTCCTCGTAGACATCATGGTGGCTGTAGTCCGGATGCCCGGGCCAGGATCGAGCACACAAAACACGGGCCTTCCCGAGACCGGCGCACATACTGCTCGGCGTCGAACGCCACCCGCGGAGGCTGGGAGTGTCCATCAGTGCATTATCGCCGCCGGGCCCCGAAAGATCACCCCGGAACAGCGCCTGCCACTACCGGCCAACCCCTCACGCCCGCATGATCACGAAGTGTCGCTGGAGTGCCAGTGAGGCTCCGCCTCAGACCGCCAAGCGACGTGGCTGACCTGCGTAATAGCGGCACCGACCGAACTTCGCGCAAACTCACGCAGGGACCCGCGGTCAAGATCGGCCGACCGCCGCCACCAGCTGCGCCAAGGGTCCGGCCGACTTAAGCGACCGGCCGTGCCACCCCAAAGTGGCTGGTCAGGACACCGCCTGCAGATGTGGAGCGGGCGTCTTCGACGCTACGCCGCCCGAAAACTTGACTCAAGTGTGCAGAAGTTGGGGACCAAGATCCTTAGAGTGCCGCCGCGCCAAGCGCCATTAGCTAAGGTCACTGGACCAATCATCTTTAGACCGTTGTTAGAAGCCTGCCCCTTTGATAATGGGGAAGTAACTGTGCTGATGTCCTAGCGAACCACTAATGCGGTATGCGCCCTCTCCCCGGACGATTTGCAGCGGACGCGCGAACAGCGACGAGATCGAATTCCACTAGGGCAAGTCTGGGGTCGAGGTTGACCGGGAAGAAACCAGAGGGCGTGAAACCGCGCTCAGCGATTGCGGCAAGCGAATCCGCCATAAGGGGCATGCCATCATAGATTGGCTGAACCGCAACCTCGGTCTGAAGCGCCACGACATGATCGAGAACTTGATGTGCTCCCGCTAGAACTTCAAGGTCCCAGCCCTGCGTGTCAAGCTTGAGGTAGGTCCTCCCGCTGCTGATCTTTATAGGCAACTTGTCTAGCACAGTATCTAGTCGACGAATTTCCACTTCCTCCGACCGTTGGACTGCAGATGCCGTACCGAACAACGCGGCAGCAGTAGCATTGGGTTGGTGAAAGGAGCTGAACGAAGTATGCTCTGAGACATTTATTGAGGCAAGTTTGTCCTCAGCCCCGAGAGCATAGTTGACACAATGCCATCTGCGGTCTCGGGCCGCAGTAGCTGCGAGACCATTGAAACTCTCCTTGATTGGCTCAAAAGAAATGATATCGCCGTGATAACCGTTGCGGCGTAGCCAGAGCCCGTAATCACCGCATCTAGCGCCCACATCGAGGACGCATGTGACCCCGAGCACCGAGAAGAGCGTCCTAAGGTGTATCGCGAGTAGGCTACTGCTGGCTTTCGCAGCCACAACCTCGACACCCGTCACACGAAGCAGGTTGCGGACCAAATAGGTTAGTGGCGTATGCTGCACTGGTCCTTACCTCCAGAGTACAGGGTAATACGAGTTCGCTTAAGCCGGAGCTCGATAGAGCTGCTTAGGACTGAGCACAGCCTAGCGACCTTTTGCTGGTTAGGCCCGCTTAGTCCAAACTAGAGATTTGGTGGAGTTTTGATACGCCCTGGCCAAGCGCACGCGAGCAATGTCAACGCGAGCGGGCCTCAGCTCACCGGCGGACTGCTGCGCCATGCGCTCAATCCACAAGGCAGAAACGTGCATCGTCACCAGCGCCGGGCCTATTTCTTCAAACCCCGAGCCGCCCGTTGCGTGCATCGCAGAGGATGGACTCCATCGATGCGCGAAGCGCCTGCCGTGCTGTGCGATTGTTCTTCCAGCCCAACGCCCGTATGCGATCGGTATTGATGCGAACAACAGGCACATCACCCTTCCAACCGCGATTCCCTCCGGTATACTCGAACTCCGTACTGCCACGGGGGAGGCTGAGTACGTCCGCCGCCAGCTGGGCAATCTCACTGACCGTAACATAGTCGCCAGTAGCGACATTGAACACTGCGAACGACTCTCTCGCCACGCGCGCGACTTGGATAACGGCCTCAACCACGTCGTCAACGTGAATATAGGACTTACTCTGATTTCCATCGCCGAGAATGCACAAGCGGGCTGGGTTGTCGAGGAGCCGACGGATGAAGTCGAAACCTACCCCATGTGTCTGGCGCGGGCCTACAACGTTGCCGAACCGGAAAGCGCGAGCAGTAATCCCGAACATGGCCGCATACGACGAAAGTAGCGCCTCTCCAGCCAGCTTGCTTGCTCCATAGGTGGAGACCGGGAGAAGTGGCCCATGAGCCTCGGTCGCCTCGCATTCGCCGAGGTCGCCGTACACGCCGCTGCCGGAGGCATAGAGGACCATCTCAACACCGCTACGACGAGCGGCTTCTGCGACATTGTTAGTGAGAACTGTGCCCTGTTCGAAATCGATCGTCGGATTGGTTACAGCGCGCGCAATGTCTGGATTCGACGCTAGGTGAACAACGGTGTCGTGCCCGTCCATTGCGGCGGTCAAACGATCAAAATTCCGCACATCATTCTCGACCACGTGCAGCCTGCCATCCAAATGATGAGCTGCGAGATGCCATTGACGCCCAGAGGAGAAATTGTCGTAGACCGTGACCTGTTGAGTCTCGCCGCTGGCGAGCAACCTGTCAACAAAGTGGCTACCGATGAAGCCGGCACCACCTACCAAAAAGACGCGCCGAATAGCCCGATCAGTCACCGCAGCGACTCCCACCGTGTGGGCACTAGGGCTAGGGCGGGATGGGATACGAGCAGATGCCACACCACAGCGCACAAGCCTTCGGTGTGTGGTGTGATGTGGTCCGCGTAGAGAGGCGGAATGATCACGCAAGTGTCCGCGACCTGGGCCGTGGTGCCACCATTGCGGCCCACGATGCCGAAGATTGAAGCTCCGCGCTCCTTCCCTAGCTGCAGCGCGGCGACCAGGTTTGTTGATACGTGGGATTCCGCGCTCCCGCCGCCTACGGAGAAGACGAGAAGCGCATCACGTCTGCTGAGCCGCGATCCTCTGAGCCACTCTGCAAACGTGGTGTCCCAACCCTCGTCGTTAGCGCGCGCAGTTAGTTCCGATACGTTGTCGGTCGGCGTATACGCCTCGAAGTTGCAGATCTTGCGAAAGTCGTTGACAGCGTGCGACGCGTGACCAGCTGAACCGCCGACCCCTAGGACAAAGAGACGCCCACCATGCTCACGGACGGCCGCCAAGCCTAGCGCCGTCTCCTCGATCGCTTGAGTGTCGATGGACGAGAGTACCTGGACGCTCTCGGCGATGAATGTCTTCGAAAATGTCATTTCTTAAACCTCTAGAAAGGGTCGATCCTGCAGACCGCAAATGTATTCAGGGTAAACTTATGCTTAAAACAGCGGATACCATGCGGGGTGAAACCGGCCCTGACAAGTAGTGGCCAAAGGTCACGAGGGTCATAATAGCTCTTGTGGTCATCCATCTCGCAAGCAGGGGAAAGACCCAGACGAAACGCTGAGAACTCTAGTGCACGCTTGCCGCGCCAAGATGGGACGTTGACCGCACAGGCTCCGCCCGGCCGCAGTAGTCGCCTGAATTCGCTAAGCGTCTCAACAGGCTCCCACATGTGTTCTAGCACGGACATGCAAAGGATCACGTCGAATGAGGCGTCAGGCAGTTCCGAAAGCACCCCAGGAAGCAGGCCCTCGATGGCGGTAATGTCGCGGCTTGACTTAAGATGACCCGCCAGTGAAATGTCGACGACGGTTGCTGACCGGACTCTGCCCACAAGACCGCGCATGAAGGTCGCATCGAAGCCGCAGCCAAAGTCGGCCACGTCCTTGCCATCGAGACTTCCTATGGTCCTTCGGATCTGTCTACCCGATAGCCAGACGCCAGTGCGATCTACAGCGGTCATCCGAGCTTCCTGGCCGAATGCCTTCTGCCTGGCAAGGTTAGTTCCAGGCATTGCGCTCTTCTCCGTAACGCACTTCAGTAGCATGGAGGAGCAAGGTAAAGCAAAAAGTCGAAAAGCCGGTGATCATCAGCAACAGTCCCGTTATCCCTAGATGATCAATGGTGGAAGAAGCGGCAGGCAGCGTAAGGTGATGAGTCAAATAATGGATTAGCACGCTCGCCGACAGCGCGAAGCCAAAGGTGAACAGTGCACCGCTGGTAACTACTGAACTCGTGTAGCTAAAGATGTGACGCCATCGTTCGCGTGCTTTGCCAGTGTAGTCAAGGAATACGTGCGCCAGGCATCCAAAATAGATACTCTGCAGGCCAAGGACCGACAATGTCAACCCTATGAGCATCCAGTAAAGGTTGAAGTTAATCGGGCCGATCGTGATGCCGCCGAAAGTGAGCGGCAGAGTAAGCAGGAGACCCAAAGAGAACAAGATCACGCCCGGCTTGAAGAGGAAGAATTCTGCGCCGTGTACGAGCATTGCGCGGAGATTGATCCACGCAGCGCGAAATGGTGAGAACCAGCCCGAGCGCTTGTGGTGGGAAACGCGGCCGTTACGATCCTTGTAGAAGGTAACAGGGACCTCGGTGGTCCTCAGGCCCATACGCACGGACTTCAGCACCATCTCGGAGGCGTATTCCCACGACTGAGCGACAAGGCCCATGCGGTATAGGGCGTCACGGGTAATGCCACGCATTCCACAATGGATGTCACTGAAGTGGCTGCCGTAGAGGCGATTGAGAATCCAGGTCGTGATTGGGGTACCGAAGTATTGATGCAAAATCGGCATTGCTCCAGGCTCGATAGAGCCCTTCCAGCGCGAGCCCATCGCGTAGTCGGCGCCATTGCGCATCGCCTCTACGAACGAGGCGAGCTTACGAAAATCGTAGGTGCAATCGGCGTCTCCCATGATCACGTATCTGCCGCGCACATATGGGAGTGCGTCAATATAAGCTCGACCGAGTCCACGTTTTGGCGTCTTCAGCACTCGAGCGCCACCCGCGAGTGCGAGGTCGGGGGTCTTATCTGAAGAACTATCCACGATCAGTATTTCGCCCACTACCTCAGCGGTGCGCAGACCCTCGTGACACCAGTCGACGAATTCGACGATATTGAGCTCTTCGTCTACGGCCGGGATGAGGATGGTCACCTCAGGGGCTGCCACGTCATTATCGGGCAAATGAAGGACGCACGAGTCGCTGGATGACCTAACCCTACTGCTACTCAGGCTGAGATCTCTGGCCGAAAGACTACATGCCAGGCGGCTGTCGGCCACCTCCGACCCCCTATACTTATAGGTTGCTACAACTGGCTAAGTCAAATATATCGTGTTCTGTGGAGGACATCTCTGGTTTCGGATTTTTTCCGATAGTACTATCAGGACTGCAGGGGCTATCGAACTGGACGGATTGACTAGCTGGTAGGCAGAGAAGTAGTAAGGTGATCCGTTAAGGCATCGCGTCTGACTGTCGAGCCCAGCGACGCTGCTGTATGTGGGAATGATCACGTCGTGTGGCTTGTGCATATCTGTTGGCTATCCACCTGTTCCGGAAGAGGCTTATAGGCGAAGCGCTTTGGGGAAGTGCTCGAGAGCACACTGAGTTCTCATCGGCGGTCTGTCTTCCGCGGCCAGTACGGCCTCCAATTCGTCACGCCCCGTCTTTGATCCGATCTCGTAGAAGCGTCGATCGGCCTCGAGCGCGGCCAGTAGCCCCTCGTTCGCAAGCGCGGCGCATAGTGGCGCAAGGTCCTGCGGCTCGTCGGGCCGCACCCTCTCACAGATGACTTGACGGCGGAAGACAAGCAGCCCGTAGTCGATCCACTTCATCTCGGGCGGGGTTACCGCCAGGCCTTTCATGTAGCGAACAACTCGGGTACCTTCAAGCACAACGTTGCTTACATCCCAGCGTCCTTCATTGCGAAAGACGGTCATAAGCGCAGGCTCGCTGCGCTCCCGAGCCGCATGCAAAACTTCAGCCGGATCGATTTGTAGCCACGAATCACCGTTAAGGACGAGAAAGTCGTCCGCTAGCGCGCCTTGATCGCAGGCAAGCCTCAGGGCGCCCGCTGTCCCTCGGAGCCTATCTCCCTCATCGACGTAGCGAACTTCCAGACCCCATTCGGCGCCGTCGTCGACGTGGTCACGGATCAGTTGGCTCAAGTGTCCCACACAGTAGACGACCGAGTTGATCCCGGACGATGCTAGCCACGCCAACTGCCAAGTCGCGAATGGCCTTCCAGCAATAGGCAGTAGGGTCTTTGGGACGGTCTTGGTCTCTGGCCACATCCGGCTTCCAAGTCCGCCAGCTAGAATGACGCATTGCATTATCATGTCCTAGTCGCGGGCGATGACGGTACTGCCGTCATAATCGAAGGTGAAACGCACTTCGTGGAGTCCTTCGGAGGTCATTGCATGGCGCAGAGGGAGCGGGTCATGCGTGTAGAAGAGCAAGAAACCTCCCGCTCCAGCTCCGACCAACTTCCCGCCTAGCGCGCCGGCTTTACGGCCAAGCTCGTAGCACCGATCGATGCTGTGGTTGGACATCGACGCTGAGCGCTTCTTCTTGTGCTCCCAATGTTCATGCATCATCATGGCGAAGCCGTCGGTGTCGCCACTTTCAAGTGCCACTCGACAGCGAAGGCCGAGTTCTTTCACGTAGTGCAGGTTATCGATCATCTCCGGGTCATGGGCTTCTGAGCGTATTTTCTGCTCGGCCAGCACCTGATGGGCACTACGTGAATGCCCAGTGAAAAACATCAGCAGGTTTTCTTCCAAGTCGTGAATAGTTTCCGCGGACATAGCGAGCGGAGATATCCTAACTTCTCCGTCAGGCAGGAAGTCGAAGCATCTGATACCACCAAAGGCTGCGATGTACTGGTCCTGCTTTCCTACCGGCCGCTGTAGCCTGTCGATCTCGATCGCGCATGCCTCGCGTGCTACGTGATCCGCACTTACATAATCACGGCGGAATGCAGAGATTGCCTGGAGTATGCCGACGGTAAAGGCCCCAGATGAGCCCAGGCCTGTTCCTGAAGGGATATCGGCCATGCTAACGATTTCGACCGACGGGCCGATGTCATGAGCAAGCAGGACCTCACGGATGATAGGGTGCTGGACCTGAGTCGGATGTTTGACACGCTCGAGAGCTGAGTACTTCAGAAAGTAATCGTTCGTGAAGGTCCGGTTGATTGCGATGAAGATGTACTTCGAAATCGAAGCAGATATGACGAAGCCGCCAAATTCCTCGTAATATGACGGCAGATCAGTACCGCCACCACCCAAAGTGATCCGAAGAGGGGTTCGACTAATAATCACAGAATATACCCTGCAGTAATCGCATCGCTATGAAACATGCGGACTGTCTCCAGTGAGAATGCGTTGAGATCCCGGCCGAAGGTGGCTAGTTTCTTCAACAGCTGAGGAGTCACGGTAATGATATGGACGCCGATAGCGTCCGCTTGACGCACGTTGAGGATCTCTCTGGGGCTGGCCCATAGGAGTTCGAGTTTGGGATAGGGAGCCATCTTCTCCAAGGCACTCTTCATCAGAGGGATCGGATCCCTGCCCGTGTCAGCGATGCGGCCTGCGAAGACCGAAATGATTGCCGAGGGGCCGTCGGCAATGGCTGCGCTTACGAGCTCAACCTGCGCAACAGTCATGAGGGCGGTCACGTTTAGATGGACGCCTGACAGCGCCAGATCCCGCAGAACGGCAGCAGTGCTAGCACCGTGGGTGTCGGTGACGGGGACCTTGACGTAAACATTACTGCCCCATGATGCGATGAGCCTCGCCTGGCGCAGCATCTCACTGTGCTCGTCGGCAAAGACCTCAAAGCAGACTGGACGGTCTGTGACGCGCTCAAGCAACTTGCGCGCGAAGCCCTCGTAATCAGTAACGCCGGACTGGCGCATTAGGGTTGGGTTGGTGGTGAACCCAAGAATCTCGGCTTGGCCCGCTAGCTCGAGCATTACATCCAGGTCTGCGCCGTCTGCGAAGATTTTGACGGTCTTAAGTTTGTCGTCAGCCATCCCAGTTCCCTTGCGGTGCCCACTCCTGCTGGCAGATCCATGCAGCCGCTTCAGGCAGATTCGCGACTGCGACGTGCGCGCCAATCGGAGCAGGCTCGTCGTAGTGGCACTCAACGTGGACGGCCGTTACGCCGGCGCGCCGAGCTGCTTCGATATCTCGCCACCGGTCACCGACGCCTATGGACCTTGCGAGATCAAGACCCAACCGATCCGCGGCTTCTACGATCATTCCGGGCTGAGGTTTGCGGCAGGAACAGGCGTCAGAATCGTCGTGCGGGCAAACGCAGATCGCGTCCAGTGGTACTAGGCTGCGCAGCCGCTGGTGCATGCGGTCGACCTCGGCGCGCGTCTGTGCGCCGCGAGCAATGTCTGGCTGGTTGGTGATGACAACGAGGACGAAACCGGCCAGCCGCAGGTCGGCACATGCCTTAGTCACACCGGGCAATACCTCGAATTCCGCCATGGATCTAGGAGGCGTTGGCACTCCGTTCCTGACGTACGACTTGGTGAGCACGCCGTCCCTGTCAAGGAAAACAGCCGCTCGGTCACGCGCACTTGGTACATGAGTGAGTTCCACGTTGCCTCCTAACAGGTGTGTCGTTGTCTGGCGGTGCGGCCAAACTAGTTAAGTCGCGGATCTCGCTGAGATGCGTGCGTTGCCCCAGGTATATGTTCGCCACCTGCTCCGCCATGAGATCCCAGTCGTAATCCGCCAGCCATGCGTCACTACCGTCTCCTTTAGACGCAGGGCAGTTAAGCTCAGCGAGAAGCCGATCGACATTAGCGGCGATGCTGTCGGCGGTGGGCTCGCACACCACGCCGTGAGGCGACTTAGCTACCAGATGCTGGGCCAGGTTGTCGGGCTCGGACGTCGTTATAACCGGCAGGCCGCATGCTAGGGCCTCGAGGACCGCAATCCCGAAGCCTTCCCGGGCCGAAGGTGAAACAAATATCTTAGAAGCCTTGAGAAGCGCGTATACGTCCTTGGGTTCGGCGACATCGTGATGGAATGTTACTGCCTGTTCTATCCCAAGCCTACGTGCCTGATCGTAAAGAGCATTCCTGTTTGGTCCGTCCCCGATTATGCGGCATGTAACCTGCAGATTCCGGCGGTGGAGCAAGGCGATCGCATCCAAGAGCATGTCTGTACGCTTATGATCAAATAGGCGGCCGACAGTAACAAGATCGGAGACATCCGTGCTTGGGTATGCGCCTCGAATTGCGGCGAGGTCGATGCCGTTCGGCACCGTGGTTATTGACGCATGTCGGCGCAAGGAATGCTGCAACCTCTCTGCAGTGTGTGGGGAAGCGGCGATTATTGCCGTAGGCATACGCATGGCGAACCATTCGAGCAGCCATCCAGCAAGGCCGGACCAGCCGAGATAACTGAACCAGTACGAGCGGCTCCAGACCTCGTGCCAGGTGACGATGAATGGCTTCCGCTTGAGAATCGCTACAAAACGGAGAACGAACAGTTGGAAGTACGGCATGTGGTCAGCATCAAGCACGTCAAACTTATGCCGGATCAGGCGTAGACAGGCGAGCGCGAAGGCTATGGCCTGTTTGATTGATCGTCTGTTTTTCGCGCATGGCGAGAGCAGAGGTGAGATCGCATGGAAAGTGACCCCCCCTTCCGTATACGTGGGCGGTCCTTCCCACCAGTGCATGGTGTATACGTGAAGCTCGAAGCGGTCGGCCAGCCTTTGAGCCAACTCGTGATAGCGCTGTTCCCTACCACCATGGCTATAGGGATGGATAGCTTCGCAGACGAGTGCAACGATCGGGCGCTTACCCATAGTTTCCTTTAACCCTTGAATAATTGTGGGGAAACCTGGCAATAAACCGTGCGCTACTTACGGCGTTTCGCTCAGCAAGGATCCCCTCCCACGGCCTTCTAGCTGACCGGTGCTAATGCTGAATTGCTAAGGCACCCTGCGGCGTCTATGCGACTAAGCTGCGCCGCCCGCAAGCGATCGTGCACCCAAGCCCGATGCTCGTGTCTCGAATAATCGACGTCAGAGGCAGAAGCTTGGATTACCTCTGGCGGGCAGAGTCTTGCTGGCAGCAATGGACCTGATGGAAACAGATTGTGATCAAGGGATGACGATCCGTGATGCTCACTGCCTCTACCAGGTTTTTTGACAGGCAGACTTCTAGGCGCAGTCGATGGGCGCAGCGGCGAATGTGACGTAGGTCACGTTCGCTGGCGCGCTGCTGCTGCTGTCCTGGGTACCCGGTCGGCGGCTCAGCCACATAAGTCACATGCGCCCCTCTTGACGACCTATTCCAAGGGGTTAATGGTCGTAGGCGATCAGTGAGCGCATGGTGGGCTGGCTGGTGTGGTCGTTGTGCCAGAGTGCGTCCTGAACGCGGAGAGGGGCTTGATGTAGGAGAGCCTGTTTGATGCGGTGCTGCGTGACTGATGAAGGTTTTGGCCCTTCGGAGCCGCCCTGCGGGGGGAGGCTTCAAGCCGCCTCATGCTGCGTTGGCTGAAGACCGTCGTGGTGAGCGATGAGGAAAAGGCGCCGGTGAGGCGTCAGGCAGGGATCAGGAAGACGAGCGCAAGCGAATCGTTGCTGAAGTGTCGTAACAACCTTGATGACATCAGAACCGGGGTGTTCTGGCTATCCCGGGATGAGCCTGGCGGGTGCCCGCTGACTGGCCAGGTGGTGTCCGGCATGAAGACGACGTGAGCCTGATCTGCTGCGGTCGCGCGGAACAGGAGAAGGCGTGCCCCGATAGTGACCGTCCGTCACGGGCGGGCGAGAGGGAGCGCCCCGAGTGGCTGAAACCGCGGAGGGGCTGAGTACCGATGCGGGGTGCGCTGGCGGACCGGCTCGTAGTAGTGGTGAGGCCCCTGTAATGGGGGCGGAGCAAAGGGGCCGGGTCATCCGTGGCTGTGTGTGTCTGGTCAACCGGATGTGTTCCGGGAGGAACCGATGGACAAGCTGAAGTCGCAGGTCAAGCCGTTTGAGATCTTGAAGTGGGAGGTCTGGGAGGCTTACCGCGAGGTGAAGGCGAACAGGGGCGCGCCGGGGGTGGACGGGCAGTCTCTCGATGAGTTCGAGGTGGATCTGAAGGGCAACCTTTACAAGATCTGGAACCGGATGTCGTCGGGGACGTACTTCCCGCCTGCGGTGCGTGCGGTGGAGATCCCTAAGCAGCACGGCGGCGGCACGAGGGTGCTGGGCATTCCCACGGAACCCGCAAACCGCCCGTTCGCGCAGGGATCATGAGGTTCCGGAATCCTTCGTTACGGTCACGCACCCGTTCCACCCGCTGTCCGGGCAGCGGCTGCGGGTGCTGTTTGAGCGGAAGCTGCCCGGCGGGCTGGCGGTCAGCTGTGAGGGCGGGCCGCTGGGCTCGCTGATGGTGCCGGTCACCTGGACCGATCGTGGGGCGCTGGCGGCGGATGCGCCGCTGACCTATGAGGTGTTGATCGAGCTGGCCGGTGTGGTCCTGGCTGTTGAATCGCGACACGGGCGGTGATGTCGTTGACCGCCGCGGTCGTCTGCGTCATTGTCTTGTGTGATGATCACGCACAAGAGCGGAGAGTGGGAGCGGCTGGCCACGGCCGAGCTGCGCTCCCGCCGCGCCGCGCTGGTTGCTGGCTTGCCGCAGGCAGGCGGGCTGCTGCCCGGCGCGCTGGTCGAACAGCACCGCAGCTGCGGGAAGGAGGGATGCCGGTGCACCCGGGGCGAGCCGCACGGGCCGTATGTGTATCTGCAGGTCGCCGGGCGCCTGGTCTACGTGCCGGCCGGGCTGGCGGACGCGGTCCGCGCGCATGTGGAGACCTCGCGCAGGCTGCGCGGGATGCTGGAGGAGATCTCGGCGATCAACCTGGAGCTGCTGGCCCGCCGGGAACTGGACTAGGCCATGGCCGCTGCCTGCGTCCTTGTGCCGCCGGGTCCGGCGGGGTGCGTGCAGGCGGAGATGGTCGCCGTGCTGGCCAATATGGCCGAATCCGCGCTCGCTGCCGGGCCGGTGCCGCGGATGGAGGTGAGCGGTGATCCGCGGCGAGTCGAAGGTGACCCGCGCCCACCTGGAGCGCGTGGCAGTCGTGTATGTCCGTCAGTCCACCTTGGTGCAGGTCCGCGAGCACACCGAGTCCACGCTGCGCCAGTACGACCTGGCTGGCCAGGCGGCCCGGCTGGGCTGGGCCGCTGCCGACATCGAGGTGATCGACGCCGACCTGGGCCTGTCCGGGCGCAGTGCCAGCCACCGGGAGGGGTTCAAGCAGCTGGTCGCCCGGGTGTGCCTGGGCGAGGTCGGGGCGGTGTTCGGGCTGGAAGTCTCCCGCCTTGCCCGCTCCAACGCGGACCTGGCCCGCCTGCTCGAGCTGGCCCGCCTGACGGCCACCCTGGTCATCGACAACGATGGCGTCTATGAGCTGTCTGACATTAACGACAGGCTCCTGCTGGGCCTCAAGAGCCAGATGTCCGAGGCAGAGCTGCACTGGCTGACCAGCCGGATGAACGAGGCCAAGCGGGCCGCCGCGCGCCGCGGCGAGCTGCGCGTCCCGCTGCCGGTCGGGCTGGTCTACGACGACGAGGACAACGTGGTCATCGACCCCGATGAGGAGGTCGCCGCCGCGATCAGCGACGTGTTCGCCGCATTCACCGCCACCGGATCGGCCTACGGGGTGGCCGGGGCGTTCGCCGGCCGGCGCTTTCCGCGCCGCGCCTACGGCGGAGTATGGGCCGGTCAGCTGCGGTGGGGCCGGCTCACCCACGCCCGCGCCGCCGGGATCTTGCGCAACCCGGCCTACGCCGGGGCGTATGTGTTCGGGCGGCGCCGCTCACGCCAGGTCGTCGACCCGGACGGGTCCGTGCGCTCCTCGGTCACCGAACTGCCCCGCGACCAGTGGGAAGTGCTGATCCCCGGCCACCACCCCGGTTACATCACCTGGGAGGACTACCTGGCCAACGAGGCCAAGCTGGCCGCCAACCGCACCAACGCCGGCGCCCGACCGCCCCGCGAAGGCACGGCGCTGTGCCAGGGGATCGTGTTCTGCGGCGCCTGCGGCCGCTCGATGCAGGTCCGCTACCAGGACCGCTACCCCCGCTACGAGTGCTCCCACTCCCGCGCCGACCACGTCGCCACACCGCTGTGCGGGTCGGTCCGTGCCGACAGCATCGATGAGGCCGTGGTCCCCGCGCTGCTGGCTGCGGTCGAGCCCGGGCAGGTCGCGCTGGCGCTGGCCGCCGCCGAGGAGGTCACCACCCGGCGGCAGCGCTCAGTCCGCGCCGCCGAGCTGGCCGTCGAACGGGCCCGCTACGACGCCGACCGGGCCGAGCGTGCCTTCCTGGCCTGCGAACCGGAGAACCGGCTGGTCGCCCGCACCCTGGAGGCCCGGTGGGAAACCAGGCTCACCGGCCTGGCCGACGCCGAGGCGGCGCTGGCCACGCAGCGCTCCGCCCAGCCCGAGCTGCCCAGCCCTGGGCAGCTCGCCGTCACCATCGCCGGCCTGCCCGCCCTCTGGTCGGCGCCCACCACCAGCGACAAGGACCGCAAGCGGCTGCTGCGCACCCTGCTCGCCGACGTCACCATCACCCCATCCGCCAGTGACCCTGCCCAGATCTCGGTCGGGCTGCGGTGGAAGTCCGGCGCCAGCCAGCAATTCTGTGCCGCCATGTCGGTGCTGGAAATGCGACGGCCACTGTCTGAGCATCCCGGTTCACGACGACACGCGATAGGTTTCAGATGGCCGCCAGCCACGGCATAGACCCAGCGGTGGCTCGGCATCTTGGGCGAGCTGATCGTAGGGATCGGCGCGCGTTTCCGGCGGATAGAGCCGCGTCGGCGGATGCCTCTGAGCCGCGAGACCACCTAACAGGTTCGGCTCATGCAGGACCGCGGCGAGGGGCCGAGAGCTGGTCGGCGGAGGAGTGCGCACAAGCCGCGTGGGCTTCCGGAGCTGGCAGCGGCGACTGAAGTTTTGACCGCGGACCTGATGATGGTGTAGGAGGCCTTATGTGCACCCTCAAACGGGTCGACTGTGCACCCGCTCAATCGGGTCGACCGGGCACCCGTGGTGCTGACGATCATCCTTTTGCCCTAACCGTACGCTCTAGCCGATCACAGGGCGCCGGACGTAGGCATCGGCGGCTCTTAGCGGTCCAAGACCGACCGACCGGCGTTTGCGGGAGCGACCTTCCGATATGCAAGAGTTGCGGGCTCCTAGCTGTGGACGCCGTCGCCATCTTCGATGGGGACGGACATAGTGTTTTTAACTACAGCCAATGTCGCCTGGTTTACTTCTCTTCCGTCATAGGCTGTCTCAATCAGTTGAATGGCTCGCTCTACGAAGAGCTCAAGACTTAGTACTTCCCGAGCAAATCGCTGCGCTCGTTGACCCAGGCCAAACGCCACACCCGGCTCTGCAAGGAGATAGCAAATGGCTTTCCGCAGCGCCGTGACATCGCCTACGCCGACGTAGAAGCCATTGCTTTCCTGCAAGTCGGGCCGATCTGGAACGAAGATCCGGGCGAACCCACCTTGCGTCTCTCGTTGTGGATTGGATCTCAGGTACCGCCTACGGTCAATCACGACGTCACTTTGACCTATCGTCCGGGTCACTATAACAGGAAGTCCCATCGCCATGGCTTCCTGCAAGGCGGTGATGCCATGCTGATATCGGGATTCACGGAGAGGCACGACAGCCAACGCCGCACCGGCGTACAATCGCCGCAATTCTGAGTACGAATATGATTTGGCGATTATCTTGGGGAGAGCAGAACTAACATTGGGCCTACCTCGGCCCGACCATATACTATCCACGGCGAGCCGAAGGTTTATCTCTAGTCCCTCTACGGCTTGAATAAGAGTCGGATAGTCCCGACTTTCGAGGCCAGCCGCGACAACGTACGGCGGATCTTCTCGAATTTGGCTTTTGGGTATTCCCGAAAAATAATTACAATCTACCTGATACGGAAGGACGATTATCTTGTTATTCGGCATGCGCGTAATCCGCTGGAGTTCCCTAGCTTGGTAAGTACTAGTCGGGAGGATCGCGGTGAAGTGTGTCCATATCCGGAGCCATCTTAGCAAGAAAAAAGCCCTGGCAGAAAGCGTTTCGATACCGATCATGAATAGCACCCTGCGAATACGAAACAGTTTGAAAAGAAAAGCAAGCAAAAGACCTTCGACTTCGGTGAAGCACCAAATAACTTGATAACGGCGAACCCGCAGAAATACGAGGGCAGCAGCGACGGGTCCGAAACCCAGCTTGTGACGAAGCGCACGCCAGAACCTACTCCCATCTGCGACGTCCCAGTCCACCACGTCAGCGTGGAGAGCGAGTGCTAGGGCTTCGAAGTCCGTGCGGCGCTGAATGCCATCCTCGCCGCCCCCATGTAGCGCTCGATCGGCGGAGCGGGCATTAACCGTGAGTACGACTTTGGGGGAGGTCCCACCCTGCGACGATGCGCTTTTGGAGAACAGGCGACTATAACCTCCGAAAATGCTCACGATTCCCTCCCTAGACTCTGGTCACCCAGCATACCACTGTGTATTGATTTCATTTCGTGTACAGTTTTATTCGCGATCTCTAGCCAAGTCGTCTCGGAGGCGTATCTGAAAGCCGCATCTGACATCCGAGCCAGAGTCTCGCTATCGACACGTGCAGCGTCCTTCAAAGCTACTCTAAGACCTGTCGCTTCTCCCTCGTAGCGGAAGACCGCCTGATCTGGGAAATCGGCCAGCGCATCCAAGCCAGGAACAATAAGTGGCCTACCGTATGACAGAGCTAGCATCGCGCTTCCACTAGTGGTGACCTGACGGAACGGCAAGACAACGACATCAGCGACTTCGAGCAAATCAGATATTTCCTCCTCAGGGATTCGCTCAAGGCGTAGTGAGCATTTCTTACTGTTCTTGGGGGCAAGCATTTCTAGACGTGAACGCAACGCGGCATCATCGCATTGGCCAGCAACAGTGAGATGCGCATCGATGTCATCGATGATTGCTCCGAAGGCACTTAGTAGATCTTCCACTCCTTTATAATCATGAATTCGGCCAAGAAAAAGAAGTTGACGATGCTTAGTTCCTGTGCCCGGTACGCGAAGAGGGGTGCATCGCTTGGGATTTATCGGACCGTGCGGGATCACGGTGGTCTGACGTCCGACGCAGCCGAGGGCTGCGAGCTCAGCCAACGTAGTGTGCGAATGGGCGATGATAAGATCGCTAGCATTAGTCAAGAGCAGTCGGGCAGATATGTCATCAGGAAAGACTTGATCGTGTGGCAGCACGTTGTGCGCTGTCCAAACCAGCCTCATTCGCAATGCTCGGCAAGTGCGCAGCCATACTCTGAACCAGAAATACGAGACCCATCGCATGCAAGAAAAGCGTCGCGCACCGGGGAGGCTAAAGCCGAATACCCAATGAAGGTGAATTATATTAGTTCCGGCTATGCGCTTGGCTGCTAGTTCAAAGGGCAGCAGCAGGACATTAAGAGTCCGTGATGGCGTCAACTCGCCGAGATAGCTGACTTCTGTTCCTAGGCGCTGCATTTCGCTATACAACAAGCCTTGATAAGGATTCGGGTCACGAGGGAAAGCTGCTATTTTAAGTTTCGGAGATTTCATCATAGTTTCTGCACGCAATATCTGGAGTTGTGGAATGTCAACACGCGCTTGCGTCTTGGTTGAGGAGCATCAGCCGCGGAGCTGCACCGTCGCGGCTGAAGTTCGGCTGCTCCACCAGGTCTTCGTGTTGCCGAGGGCCGCCTTCGCTTGTAGCAATAGGCACGGTCGCCTCACGAGACCCCGGCAGGTGTGGTCCGGTTACAGGCAACAGTGCTTCCTCCTGCCAGCAGCAGCTTGGTCTCGATGCGATGGTGATCACTTGGAGCGCCGGACAGACCGATGTGATCTCAAGTTACAGGCCCGATTGGCTGCGTTGACGGAGACCGCGGTGATCGACCCCGACTGCCGCAACGTGCCCGCGGGCGGGCGACCGCCGGCGCGTGATCGGGCGCGAGCTGCAGTAGCCGGCGTCGAAGATCACCAGGATGTCCGGGTTGCCGTGGTGCCAGTGCCCGGCGGCGATGATCCGCCCGGTGACCTCGCGGACCTGAGCGGCGGTCACCGCGGCCAGGTCATCATCAGGGCCCAGCCGGATCGCGTCCAGCAGCCGCACCCACGAGGTGCGGCCCGGCTCCAGCGCCGCGACCAGCGAGTACGGCCAGCCCGGGATCATCTGCGTGCTGTTCTTCCCCCGCCCGTAGCAATGGCAGAACGACCGCCCCGGGCTGGTCGCCACGTCCGGCCGCAGCCAGTTGCTCACATCCACCGCCAGACCGATCCGGCCATCATCCCAGCGCGGCAACGGCACTGCGGCCAGCGCCCAGCGCAGCCCAGTGATCTGGACGCTCCCGCAGTTCAGCGCGTCATACAAAGCACCATGGCCGCGCTGGTGCTCCGGCGCCAGCGACAGCTCCGCCAGCATCTGCACCCGGCCCTGCCCGCACAGCACTGCGTCAGCCAGTTCGAACAGCGCATCACCCCGCCGCGTTAAGCACCGGTACAGCTCAGCGCGGAAGGCCGCCAGCCGGTCCCGGGCCGCGGCGTTGTCCTGGCCACCCGCCTCCGGGCCGCGGTCCTCGACGCCCGCCCGCTTCCACGCCATGCTGAACGCCACGGCTGGTCGGACCGGCTTCAGCCAGGTGACCATCAGGGGCGCCGAAGTCCCGGTCATGGGCATGATCCAGCCGTCCGGGGCGGTAGAGCCGCCGACCACCAGCGGCCGACCGCTGAGCGCGGGTGCTGCCGGGCGCGATCAGATAGCTCTCGGCCGGTTGACCATGCGCCAGCTCGGCCTGCGTATCGGCGACCATGTGCAGATCAGCGACGACGAGCATCCGCTTACTGTCGTGGGCACCGTCACGCTGCCGTCATTCGGAGTGGTGCTGACCGACCACGTGTCGCTCGGCCGGGGCGCACTGATGGACGAATCGACGCTGCTTAAGGTGCTGGATTTCCCGACGCTGAGCGAGGCGGAAAGCGCGGCAGAGGTGGACAAGTCGGTATCCAGTCCCGCCTACCCGTCCACGGCGGCCATCGACGTCAGCTCGCCAGCGGATGCGCGCGCCCTCGTTGCCCGGATCATCAAGGCCGAGCCGGACCATACTCCTGGCGGCATGTACCAGCTGGGGCCGCAGCTCGGCGCGCCGGTCGCCAACGCCAGCCAGATGGGCAGCGAGCCGCTGGCACTGGCGGCAGGCGTGGCGGCCGCGGCGTTGCTGGCGCTTGCGCTGACGATCCTGGCGTCGGTCCGCCAGCGCCGCCGCGAGCTGGCCCTGCTGAAGGCACTAGGGCTGCGAGCCGGGCAGGTGCGGGCCGTCATCGCCTGGCAGACCAGTACCATCCTGGTCATCGCCGCGGCCGTCGGCGTGCCACTCGGCATCGTCGCCGGACGATGGGCATGGACAATCTTCGCGAACTCGATCGGCGTTGTGCCCTCCCCGGTCGTCCCGGCCGCCTCCCTGGTGGTTGGCGTGGCCGCGCTCTTCGCCGCCGGGAATCTGCTGGCGGCCATTCCGGCGTTGATGGCCGCTCGGATCGCCCCGGCTGCCACGCTCCGGACGGAGTAGCCGGGCCACGATCACCCGATGAGTGATCTTCCGATGCCGCGTTCCCGCGGCCAGTGATCCAGCGGACAGCCACACCACACGCACCCGGCTGGTCCCAGTCGATCCGGGCGCCGCTGGCTCATCCTCGTCCCGGCCGATCGGATGCCTAGATGTCCCGCGAGCGTGTCAACCGGAGGAGCCGTTCACACGTGGAATATCTGGCAGATGCTGTTGGTCAGGGCGCCCATGCCGATCGCAGCTTCGGTACCCGACCAAGGCTGGCCAAGCCCGACGGCTGACACGGGACGTAGGGGGACATTGCTTGATGGATGCACGCGCGGCTCGTCGGCCAGCGCCCGGGCGTGTCGGCTGGACCTTGATGTCGTCTCCCAGCCGGGGAGACGCACGGGCGACGCCCTGCTGGCCGGATTCACGGGTGAAGCCATGGTGATGATCGACGGCGACGGGTCGGCGCCGGGCGACGAGATCGCGGCCAGCCTGGACCGCGATGGGTTCGAGGCCGAGACTCCCAGGAACATGCGCCCTGCCGAGGCTGGGCTGTGGGCGCAGGAGACACCGAGCCGGGAACGGCCGCCGGTCTGCGGCGAAGGTACCCTGCACATGGTCGGTGACGGCTGGCGGATCCTGAAGGCGGTTACCGGCGAGGCCGCCGTCGGCCCGCGGTGCGCGCCGGACGGGCCGGCAGCGCTGCGGGCCGCGCCGGGTAGGCGTCCTGCCGTTCCGGCCATGATCTCTGTGGTGATCTGCGCGTACACGCAGAAGCGGTGGAACGAGACCCTCGCCGCCGTGGAGTCCGTGCGCGGGCAGAGCTTCCCGGACAAGGAGATCATCGTGGTCGTCGACCACAACCCGGACCTGTACGCCGCGCTGAAGGCCGAACTGCCGGACCTCATGGTGGTGGAGAACCGCGAGGAGCGGGGGCTGTCCGGCGGCAAGAACACCGGCGTCGCGATGGCCCGCGGCGATGTCGTGGCGTTCCTCGATGACGACGCGGTCGCCAGCCCGGACTGGCTGGAATTCCTGGCCGACTCCTATGCCGACCCGCAGGTCATGGGGGTCGGCGGCCGCACGCGCCCGAACTGGGCCGCGCCGCGGCCGTCCTGGTTCCCCCGCGAGTTCGACTGGGTCGTCGGCTGCGCCTACCGCGGCATGCCGGAGACCCGCAGCCCGGTGCGCAACCTGCTCGGCGGCAACGCGTCGTTCCGCCGGGAAGTGTTCGGGCTGGCCGGCGGGTTCCAGAACGGCATCGGCCGGATCGCGGGCAAGCGGCCGCTGGGCTGCGAGGAGACCGAGTTCTGCATCCGGGTCACGCAGAGCTCGCCCGGGTCGGTGTTCATCTTCGACACCCGGGCGGTGATCGCGCACCTGGTCCCGGCCGAGCGGTGCCGGTTCGGCTACTTCCGCTCCCGCTGCTACGCCGAGGGCCTGTCCAAGGCGCAGATCACCGCCAGCGTGGGCGCGGGCGACGCGCTGTCGTGCGAATGGCGGTACTCCACCCGGACGCTGCCCGCCGGGATCGTCAGGGGAGTGGCCGACGCGCTCCGCGGCGACCGGTCCGGGCTGGGCCGGGCCGGGGCGATCCTGGCCGGGCTGGCCGCTGCGGCCGCCGGGTACGCGGTGGGCACGGCGTCGTGGCGGATCCGGGTCGCGGCGCGCGCCGCGGCCGCGGCAGCCGCGGGCGCCGGCCTCGGTAAGCGGGGGCGGCGGTGAGACCAGACCAGGTGCAAGCGGCCGCGCCGGTGCGGCCGTCGGCGGTGCCGGTCCTGATGTACCACCAGATCGCGCCGCCGGCCGAGACCGCGAGCCGACTGGCCGTCCGCCCGTATGCCTGGGCCGAGCAGGTCAGCTTCCTGTACAGCCGCGGCTACCGCACGGTGACCGCGGCGCAGCTCGCAGGGGCTGTGGCCGGCCGCTGCGGCCTGCCCGGCCGGCCCATCGCGCTGACCTTCGACGACGGCTACGAGGACTTCCACCGCCGGGCGCTGCCGCTGCTAGGGGAGTACGGCTTCACCGCCACGCTGTTCGTGACCACCGGCTGGCTCGAGGACACCGGGCCGCTCGCGGGCGGGCGCAGGCCCGGCCGCATGCTCAGCTGGAGCCAGCTGCACGACGCCAGGGCGGCCGGGGTCGAGATCGGCGCGCACAGCGTGATGCACCCCCAGCTTGACCGGCTTCCGCCCAGCCGGCTGCGCGAGGAGCTGTACGCGAGCAAGGCGCAGCTCGAAGACAGGCTGGGCGCGCCGGTGTGGGGTCTTGCGTACCCGTTCGGCTATTCCAGCGCGCGGGTCCGCCAGGCCGCGCGGGACCTTGGCTACCGCTACGCCTGCGCCGTCGGCAACACGATGATGGGCGACCACCCGGACCTGTTCGCGCTGCCCCGGCTCACGATCCGGCGGGCCACCAGCCTGTCGGTATTCCGCGCGGTCGCCCGGGGCGCCGGAGTGCAGCAGATCTACCTGCAGGACCGCGTGCTGACCAAGGGCTGGGCCGTGGTCCGGCGCACCCGGGCGGTGATCGGCGGCGTTTCGCGCGGTGCATACGACCGCGCGGTTACCCGCGGATGGTGCCCGGAAACGGCGCTACTCCGCTCGCAGGATGACCGCCGGCTTCGTCCGGGCGGCCACCGACGCGGGAACGGCAGCCAGCAGGTTCCCCGCCCCGAGCAGCGCGGCGACGCTGGCTAGCAGCGCGATCCCCGGCACCACGGGCACCGGGACCGTAACCCGGGACCTGCACGCCGCGCTGAAGGCCGAGATCGGATTCAGGAGAAGACTCCGATGTTGATGATGCAGACCGTTGCCGCCTGGTCATCAACTTCGTGGACTCTGATGTCCCGTGCGTGTAACCGGTAAGCGCCTGAGCCGCCCCACGCGACCGCGCCCTCACGGGTGCGGCTGATCAGCCAGTGAGGCAACGGCTCGGCGCGTACGAGCGAACAGGTCCTTGTCTTCGCTGCGAATGCGGGCCAGGTTCCGGAGCGCTGTCTCCCGGAAGACGACGGTCAGGCTAACGACAAGGTCTCTGTGTCGATCCGGTCGAGCGCTGCGTCTAGCTCATCGAGGCTTGTCCCGGCCCGGCCGGCAGGTACCACACCACGCCGAGCGGGGTGAGGATGAAGCTCACGGCGAGCGTGTAGAACGGCATGGCCAGCGCCCACCATTTGCCCCGGCCGCGGTGCAGGTAGAGGTAGAGCACCAGGGTGAGGTAGCCGGCCGCGGCCGCGGGCACCCGCCAGGTGGAGTGGGCGAACGACTGCCAGCGCAGGATCAGCGCCAGGTAGGTGACCCCGGCGCCGTAGATCCGACGTTCTCGCCGTACTCCTCATGCACTGCGGACGTCCTCGCTCTTCTAGCCAGCCTCCGGGACGATCAGCGCCCAGACGACCTTGCCGCCTGCCTCCCGGTGTGCGCCCCAGTCGGCGCTGAGCGCGCTGATGATCATGAGGCCCCGGCCCCCGTCATCGCGAAGCCCCGCTTCTTGGTGGATGGGCATGCTCGGGCTGGCGTCCCAGACGCGGAGCAGGAGGAATTCGCTGTCGGAGGTGACCCAGATCCGTACTACCGGCGTTTCGGCGGTCCTTAACCCTTCGGACGCCTGAATCGCGTTTGTGACCATTTCGCTGGCAATCAATTCAGCCGTCTGGGCGAGATGATCCAGGCCCCATTCCCGTGCGACGGCTCGGATGTGCCCGCGTGCGCAAGCTGCTGCGGTCGGCAGTGCGGCGAGATCCAGGCGCGTTTCCAGAGGCCACGCGTGGCCAATTTCGGCTGGCGTGTAGCCCCTCATTCGCACACTTTCCGGTTGGGTTTGCGTGATCTGAACTGTTGCCCAATCTCGCAGGTCGGAGCATCGTTAAGGTAGGTGGCAAGCGGGTATGCCACGATCCGCCACGAGCACCCCGGAGACTCGCCACGATGGCCAGACGTGATCCTGAGACCAACCCGGCCGCGTTCTTCGGTGCCGAGCTGCGGCGTGCCCGCATGGGCGCGGGATTCAGCAGCCAGGAAGCGCTGGCGGCACGGATTGGCTTCGACCGCACGGTGATAGCCAAGGCGGAGACAGGGGAGCGGCCCCCGACCATCGAGGTGCTGACCGCCTGGTGTGAGGCGTGCCAGCTCGATGAGGAGCTGTTCGGCCGCTTGGCCACACTGGCGAGACGCGCTGACGGTCCGGTGCCGACGTGGTTTGAGGACTGGCTGGAGGCCGAGCGCGAGGCGCACACGCTGCGCATCTGGTCACCGACGCTGATACCTGGTTTGCTCCAGACCGCGGAGTATGCTCGCGCGCTGTTCCTTGCCGCTGGCGCTGACGAGGACCCGGCCGAGGAGATGGTGATGGCCCGGCTGGAGCGGCAGGCCATCCTCGAGAGGCCAGATCCTCCGCACACCGTCGTCGTTCTCGATGAGCCGGTGCTGCACCGCCAGATCGGCACACCGGCAGTGATGGCTGACCAGCTAGCTCATGTGGCCAGCGTGGCACAGCGATTGCACGTTAGCGTTCATGTCCTGGCCGCTACCGGCGCGAACGCGGGACTGAGCGGGGCCTTCGATTTGGCCAGCGCGGACGGCACACCGGATACGCTGCGTACAGAAGGTGTCGAGGACGCGACGACGCAGAACCGGGCGCTCGTGCGCAAGGCGTCCGTAATTTTCGACCTCGTCCGGAGGGACGCACTACCGCGAGTTCCCTCATGGACTCTCATAGTGGAGGCAGCGGAGCAATGGAAGAGTCGGTAGACCTTCGCTGGAGCAAGTCCAGCTACAGCGGGAACGGTGGCGGTAACTGCGTTGAGGTAGCCAGCCTGCCGGGCATCGTGGCCGTGCGTGACTCGAAGGACCCCGATGGTCCACGGCTGGCCGTCACCGCCGGGGCGTGGTCAGAGTTCGTCGCGGCTATCAAGGACGGCGAGTTCACCCTCGACGCGACTCGATGAGCAGCGGGGCAACGGTCCACAACACTACGCAGGCCTCGTGCACCACACCGCGGGCCCGGTGACGTTCCACGACGAAGACGGCCGGATTCTCTAGTTCAGCCCCACCAGCACGGACTCCTGGGTGACCCGGCCGGACAGCAGCACCGGCACCAGGGCGTGGAACACCCGCTGCACGGCGGCGCCTTCGCACTGCTCGAGCAGCGGCGTGGCCCGCAGCAGCACCTGCCCGCCGGGAAGCTCGCGGACCTCACCGAACGCGCCCGAGGCGGCCAGCGCGCGGCTGGTCGTGGATGCCGACGCCGCCGACTTCCGGTGACGGGCCTGACCCACATGCGGGAAGCCCTGCAGCGCAAGATTCCGGTGGTCACCTCCAACAAGTGGCCCGTGGCCCTGCGCGGGGCCGAACTCGCCGCGCTGGCCCAGCGCCAGCAGGTGGCGTTCCGGGCCGAATCCACGGTCATGTCCGGCACTCCCGTGCTCAGCACGCTGACCGAGGGTCTGGCGGGCACCTGCCGGCCGGGCTGCGCGGGTTGCTCAACGGCACCGCCAACTACATCCTGTCCAAGATGGCCGACGGCACCTCCTATGCGGAGGCGCTGGCGGAGGCCCAGCGCGCCGGGCTGGCCGAACCAGACCCGGCCGCCGACGTCGGGCCATGACGCGGTCGCCAAGGTGATGGTTCTCTCCGCGCTGGTGTTCGGCCGGCAGCTGCGCCGCGAGCACCTGCCAGGGCATCACCGGTGTCACCGGCGAGCAAGCCCGACAGGCAGCGTCGGCAGGGGACCGGCTCCGGCACGTCGCGACGCTCGCGTTCTCCGGCCCCGGGGGCACCGGAACCGTAACCGCCCGCGTGCAGCCGGAGGCCGTACCGGCCAGCGACCGGCTGGCCGGTATCGACGGCGTCACCAACGCCCTCATCTTCCAGGCGAGCCCGGTCGGAGAGATCAGGATCATCGGGCCCGGAGCGGTCCGCAGATCGCGGGCCAGGGGGCACTCAGCGACATCATCGCAATCGCACGATGGCAGGCACGCGGCGTTACTCGGCTCGCAGGATGACCGCGGGTTTGGTCCGGGCGGCCACCGATGCGGGAACGGCGGCCAGCAGGTTCCCCGCCCCGAGCAGCACGACAACGCCGGCCAGCAGCGCGATCGCTGGCACGACGGTCACCGGGACGACGCCGAGGGACGCGGCGAAGCCGGTCCATGCCCAGCGGCCGGCCAGGATCCCGAGCGGCAGCCCGGCGAGACAGGCGATCACGAGGATCACGCTGGCCTGCCAGGCGACGATTTCCCGCACCTGGCGCCTGGTCAGCCCGAGCGCCTTCAGCAGCGCGAGTTCCCGCCGGCTCCGCCGGACTGATGCGAGGACCGCCACCGCGAGGGACAGCAGCGCCGCCGCGGCCAGCGCCAGCGCCAGCGCGAGTGGCTGGCTTTCCATCTGGCTCGCGTTGACGATCGCCGCCCCGAGCACCCGGGGCTGCTCGTAGGTCCCGCCGGGGGTGTCTCCGGGGCCGGCGTTGCCGATCCGCGTGATCAGGGGCCGGGGGCTGGTTCCCGGGGCCAGGTCGATGGCGACCGCCGAGGGGAAGGCGGGGTCGGCTGCTGTCGTGTTGGCTACTTCCTGCGGGCTCAGCGTTGCGGCAAGGCCCTGGGCCGCGAGCAGCGTGCGGTCCTCGAGCATGGCACCGCGGCCGAGCGACACGTGGTCGGCCAGGGCCAGCCCGATGGACGGCAGGGTCACGGTTCCCACGATCGTGAGCGTGTGCCGGTGCCGCCCGGTGCCGACGGTTACCGTGTCGCCCACGTGCTTGCCCAGGGCCCGCAGCGTGACGGTGCCGAGCTCGATCTGCGACGGCCCGCTGAGCGGGTGGCCGCTGGTGGTGGGCGGCTGCACCGAGCCCAGGTACCGGGTCAGGCCGAGGACCGGCTCCTCCTGGCCGTCGATCGGAATCTGGGTGAACGCGAACGTGGACCAGCCGGTGACGCCCGGCTGGCCGCTGACCAGGTGCTGCATCTGCGACGGCGCCCAGGTCCCGTAGCCTCCCTCGGAGTCCATCAGCAGCGTCCAGTTCCAGCCGTACCGGGCCGGGTGGGTCACCAGGCCGTCCAGGCTGGCGCCGAACACCAGCGTGAGCACCACCGCCAGCACCGCGACTGCCGACCCGGCCAGCGTGGCCAGGACCGGGGCTGGCCGGCGTGACGTTCCTCGTTCCAGTGCGGCGCGGATTCCGGCTACTGCCGCTACCGGAAGCCCGGCCGCCGCGGCCGCAACGGAGAGCGATGAGGAACGGCCCGCCGACACACTGCCGGCCGGCCGCCGGGCCGACCGCCAGGCCAGCGCGGCCAGGACGCCGAGCAGGAGTACGATCAGCGCAGCGCCGCCGCCCCCGAGTACCACCGGGTCCGCCCGGAACCCGCGCGCCGGGTCGAACGTGCGGACCGGGCCGACCGGCGCCAGCGGCGAGACGGCGATCGCGCCGCCCACCGCCAGCGCTGTCCCGCCGAGGATGCTGAACGTGCCGTCCAGGCTGATCGCCAGGGCGGTCTGGGCGCGGGTGGCGCCGACCGCGCGCATCGCGGCCACGTCGGCCGCCGACGCGTTCACCAGCTGTGCGAGGCCCTGCCCCACCAGCACCAGCAGGGCGAGCGCCGCGACGGCCCCGAACACGGCCAGCGCGACCGCCTGCGGCTCGATCGCCTGCTGCACTTGCTGGTGCACGACGTCCTGACGGCGGATGTCGAAAGAGAACGTGCCGGCCGGCTCCCCCATGGCGCGGTCCAGCGTGACTTCCGGGCCGCCAAGTTCGCGCTCCAGGGCCGGGATGCCCGCGGTGCCGGCGCGGAGCCGCAGCGCCACCCACCCGAACCCCCACTCGCCGTTCAGGTACCTGGCGGTGGCCGCGGGCGGCAGGACCGCCCCGGCGACGTCGTCGAACTGGTCTCCCAGCACCGGCGGGAGGTCCACGATCGCGGTCACCGTGAACGTCGAGCACCCGGCCAGCACCGTGGCCCCGGTCTTCGGGTCGGTCCTCCCGAACGCGTACGTCACCCGCCCGCCGACGCCGGTGCCGAAGACCTTCGCAAGCTGCGGTGTGAGCGCAATCTGCCCGGTGGCGTCGAGGCGGGGCAGCCGGCCCGCGAGGACTGTCATCCGGTCCTGCCGGAAATACTCTCCGTCGAGACTGCCGCTCAGCGCATCGGTCTGGAACGCGTCGTCGACCCGGCCGTGGACCACGGGCTCGGCGCCCAGGCCCAGCGTGGCGCCGGCGGACTCGACCCCGGGGAGGTGCTCAATCTCCCGGACGGCGGCCAGCGACGGGCCCGGGACGTCGACGGACACGTCGCTGGCATGGATCGATGTCAGGTAGCGCCCGTAGGCCGAGTCGGTGCGCCGGGCCCCGGCCAGCGCTGCCAGCGCCACCATGCCGAGCAGCCCGCACACCAGCGCGACGGCCAGGGCCCGGCGCCACGCCCGCCGCCGGGTTGCCCGCCAGTAGTAGAAGGCGGCGTACATGCCGCGTCACCAACGTGGACCAAGGCCTGCCATGGCGCTCATTTTCCGCCTGCCCAGCGCCCGGCACACGCTAGGCGGCACCACCAGCCGGCGGTGAGGACAGCACCACCCGGCTGTATTACCGGGGTACGAGGGCGTCAGCGCCAGAATTCGGTGAGCTGCTCGGCAAGGGCCCTGCCTTGGTCGTAACCAGCTCGAGCGGCGGGCGGACGCGCCGACAGATCCATCATGCTGACGCCGAACGCGTTGACTGAATCGCTATCCGGAAAGATCGTCTCTACGTTGCTGCCGCGGACGCGCAGTTCGTCGACCTGCGCTGCAAGGTGCATGCCCCACTCCAGCGGATGCCGTGACCTGCCGCCGAAAGGCGACAGCACCAGCACCCGTCTGTATCCGGCTGCCAGATCGGCATTCTCGTTGCGCCGGTAGCCGCCGTCGATGTACCGGTTGTCGCCGATGCTGTAGGGAGGGACACCGAAGCCGTTGGCAGTGCTGGCGGCGACGGCGTCCACCAGGTCGACTCCGCTTTGGCGGTCAAACACGACCGGCTCACCGGTAAGGGCATCGACCGCCGTGATGAGCATCGTTCGTTCCGGCCAGCGCTGACTGGGCAGCCGGGCGGCGACGGTAGCGCGCCACCGCGTTTGCCCGGAGCCGTCCGACGCCGCATCCATTTCGAGCGCCGCCGCACCCATTCTGCGGCGCATGTCGGCCGCATCCTCAGCGGCGGCAATGATCCGGCTCGTTCTCTCCATGTGGTCGGCCACCGGCCCAATGGGAACGCGTCCACCCCCGGGTCTGACCGGATCAGTGCGTTGCTGGGGCGCAGCGTCAAGGATGGCGGCAAGCAGTTCGGCCGGGGTCGCGCTAGTGATCTGGGCCGCGGCCGTCGATCCAGCCGATGTCCCGATGATCAGATCAGCCTCGGTCACATCCAGACCGGCATCGAACAGGCCGGCGATGACGCCTATCTCCCACGCATTGCCTGCCGATCCACCACCATGGAGGACCAGCGCTCGCTCGCCCTCGGCGCGCACCCGCCTCGTGGCGTCGACCTGCGGCTGATCCTGGCCGGACCTCGGCCGGCCGGAGGCCGTCGCCGAGGAGAAGTGCGGAGTTGAAGAAGGTGTTGTGTTCATGGGAGGCGCCTTTCGCGAATTGCCTGGCGGGCGCTCCTCGTAGTGCGCTGTCCACTTACCTTCCGGCTTGGGAGGACCGGTTCGCTCGGCGCCAGACGCCAGGCGCCTCGGCCACGGTAAGGACGTGCGGACCGCGTACTCAAGGATCAAGAACCGTCGCCCATGCCGAATGAGTCGTGGACCTGCCGTACTTCGACCGCTGTGACGTGGAAATCGAGAACACGCTCAGCGATGGAACGCGCCCGTTCAGAGCTCTCGCACTCGATCACGTAGTAGGCCGTCAGATGCTCGGCTACGTCCATGAGGGGTCCGTCAGCCATGAGGGGTCCGTCAGCGCTGGTCAGAACGCCGTCACGCCACCGCATGGTCGTCGTGTCCTCCGGATCGCCCAGCCCGGCGCCGCTGAGCAACTCGCCGGAACCTGCCAGGTCGGTGCGAAGTGCCTCGTGTTTGCGAGCCACGACGTCGCGATCCGAGGCGGACATGGCCTTCGTCTCCGCCGGGTTGCTGTACATCAGCACCGTGAACTTCATGCACCAACCTTGCCAGTCACCGGCGCGTCCGCTATACCCGGCCAACGTATGTGGACAGCCCACCAGAACCGTTGATACGGATCAGATTCAGGAGATGACGCCGATGTTGATGATGTAGACCGTTGCCGCATCGTCATCGACTTCGTATAGGACCCGGATCTCTCCCGCGTGTAACCGGTAAACGCCTGAGCCGCCCCACGCGACCGCGCCCTCACGGGTGCGGCTGATGAGCCAGTGAGGCAACGGCTCGGCGCGTAAGAGCGAACAGGTCCTTATCTTCACTGCGAATGCGGGCCAGGTTCGGGAGCGCTGTCTCCCGGAAGACGATGGTCAGGCTCACGACAAGGTTTCTGTGTCGATCCGGTCGAGCGCTGCATCGAGCTCATCGAGGCTTGTCCCGTCCCGCCCGGCAGCCTTGTCCGCCAAGTGCGCCGCTAGTGCCGCGCGATCCTCAAGGTCCGCGAGGTCATCGATGTTGATCAATGCGGCGACCGGCTTGCCGTGCTCGCTGATGGTGACGGGACGGCGGGTTTGCCGCGCTTGGGCAACGAGCTCACTCAGGCGTGCCTGAGCCGCGATCAACGGATAGGCCATGCATGGACCGTAACACCGGGCACTAGCCATTGCGGGCCGCAACACCCGGCCAAGGGCCGGGCCGTGGTCCGGCTCCCGGCGCGGCACTCTCAGCCGCTACGGCGGTTCAGGGTCAGGGAGGCCCCGGTGATCTTGATATCGATCCGGCTGCCGGCGTTGATCTCCGGTAGCTGGACGTAGACGGCCAGGCACTTGGGCGTTCTCCGGCAGCGGCGGAGAGATCACCGTCGCCCGCTGCCAGGACGTGGAGATCTTCGGGTAGACGTCCTCCTCGGCGATGTAGCTGTAGCCGTACCCGGTCGGCTCAAAGAGCCCGGCCGGACCAGGGCGGCCGCCCCTGTACGGCCAGTGCGTCACCGGCGGCTGCGGACGAGCCCGTGCCGCCAGTCATCAGCGGGGGCCCCGGTAACAGTCAGAACCAGTCGTCCGCCGTGACCGACAGGTCACAATTGGCCTGCGCCAGCGTCAGGGAACTGCCCGGCAGAATGGTGTCCGGATTGGACGCCGGGGAAGCCCACTGCACGGCGACCAGCGGCCACGGGCCGCTGCGGGTATAGACCATCTGGGTGGCCTCCGCCTCGGACAGCTCCCAATTCGCCAGCCAGATGTTGCACGATGTGATGCCTACGGCGAGCAGCTCGTTCACCAGCGGCGTGAGATTGGACGATGCCGTATAGCAGTGGATCCCCCGGCGGTTGGCGAGCCGGGTTTTGCAGGCCTGCGCCGCCTCGTCGTTCCCCCAGGCCCCGGGCTCGACGTCGAGGACGTTGCCGTTCAGCGGGTTGGAGCCCGGGTCCTGGTTGATGCGCACGATGCCGCCGGAGAACCGTCCCCAGTCCTGGTCGGTCCAGATGATGCCTGCCGGGCCGGTGGCATACCCGGCGACCTTCGGCGCCGACGCCGGGATGTTGAAGGCGTCGGCGCCAATGGTGTCGATCATCGTTACTGGCATTTGCCGCTCCCAGTGTGTGTGTCACACGCCGTGATTCTCTTCGCTGAACGAGGACGTGACTCCGGCCAGGCTAATGCAGCATGCCCGATCATTTCGGGTCTCGAGCTAGCTGGACAACTGCGGGCGCGCAGAAGGGCGGCGGGCTGAGTCGGCTTTGCTCCGCCGTGGCCTGGCGGCATGGGGCAGCTGACCGGTGCTCCGCGCGGTGCTGCTTGCCCCTCGCGGCGGAGGCTGGCCGCCGGAGCGCGTGTCGCGCCATGAGCTGACCACCTGGGGCACGAACACCGTGCGCCTGCCGACCATCGTAGGACGTGCTAGGCATGCGCCAGCGTGGTCCGCCACTCCGCGCGGCCGGACCCCCGCGGAACGAGAACGGGCTCCGGCCAGGCGGGCGCGGTGACCGAGAACCGGACCGGCGGCGCGAGCATGTGCACGTCGCCCAGCGGGCTGGGCGCGTCGTAGGGGACCGGCTCGCGGAGGCTGTGCTCCGCGTCGCAGCCGGCCAGGGCCGGGTCCACCAGGCCGAGCG
>Ga0335075_10002097_pt1 | contig 32343 bp, 17 predicted proteins | sample Lox_Sample_24_FD_206723 | JGI IMG/M metagenome (GOLD analysis project Ga0335075, IMG submission 206723) | Soil microbial communities from Loxahatchee National Wildlife Refuge, Florida, United States - Lox_Sample_2.4 | ecosystem: Environmental > Terrestrial > Soil > Wetlands | place: USA...
CGCAGAGCCCTATCCTCCGCTGAAGCAACCGATGAGATTAAAGAACAAATTCGCTATTGCAATAGGCGTAGCGCATTATTCTCCTTTTGACCGCACAGACCTGTCTCCTTTTGATCGCACCACGACAAGTGAAAGTTTAAAAAGGGGTTGCAATGAACCGCGGGTTGCGCCGCTGCACGCGGCGCTACACGGCGCAGCGCGCCGTGTTCCACCACCCGCGCCACCGTTTAGTCGGCGGTTAAATAGAAGCCCATGATGAGCAGGGCGGAGATGGCGACGCCGAAGGAGACGTGGGCCATGAGGAGCAGTTCATTCATGTCGATTGGAACAGTAACAGATGGCGTTGAAACGTTAAAGTGTTGAAGCGTTGAAAAGGAGATTGGTGTGAGTTGGAATTCACCCTCTCCATGAACCGTGGTGGTGGAACACGGCGCGCTGCGCCGTGTAGCGCCGCGTGCAGCGGCGCAACAAGCCGGATTATGGTCCCAATCAATGCGAAAAGATCGAAAGGGGCTCTCCATGAACCGCATAATGTCCTGGTTCGAACGATTCTCCCTCCCCATGAACCGCAACATTCTCATTCGAACGATTCTCCCTCACCCCAGCCCTCTCCCGATGGGATCCCGCTGGGAGAGGGAGAATCATCGTCCGATGGTTTGACACGGCGAACAATTATCCCGGTTCAGGGGTTCAATGCGCGAAGTTTTCCTTGGGCGAATTCTCACCCCGGCCATCTCCCGATGGGCCCGATGGGAGAGGGAGAATCATCGTCCGCCGCCATTGAATAACTGGGACGGAATAGGCCAAACGATTAACCGCAATCTACGAAGATCAGAAAAGCCGCGCTGATCAAAAAATCTGTGTTTGATCTGTGCGCATCTGTGGCTTAAAGCTTTCAACCTCACCGGAAAAACTGAAACCTGAAAGCTTTGAATATTCAAAATTGGCGGTTACTGTAAATGTGAATTTTGTTTGCTGGCGGTTGTCAAATTGCAAGTGAGTTCAAAACCATTACGCCGAAAAGCCGGGCGCGTTAAAAAAACGCAAGGCCCGCCCGCGGAAACTGCCTTAATATCTAAATTTCCCATCGTCGGCATCGGCGCGTCGGCGGGCGGGTTGGAGGCGATGATGCAGTTGCTCAAGCATCTTCCGGCGGACACGGGGATGGCGTTTGTGGTGGTTCAGCATCTGGACCCGACGCATGAAAGCGCGTTGAGTTCGTTGCTGTCGCGCGCGACTGAAATGCCGGTCATGGAGGCCCGCAACAATGTTTCCCTTGAAGTAAACCACGTTTACATTATCCCGCCGAATAAGGGCATGGGCATTTTGGAGCGCCGTTTGAAGCTGTTTCCGCGCCGCGAAGGGCGCGAAGAGTACATGCCCATTGATATGTTTTTCCGGTCGCTGGCCGAGGAGGAGGGGAGCAAATCGGTGGGAATTATTCTGTCCGGCAATGGCGCGGACGGCACGCAGGGGTTGCTGGCGATCAAGGCGGCCGGGGGAATCACCTTCGCGCAGGACGAGAGATCGGCAAAATATCCAGCGATGCCCGGGAACGCCATTACCGCCGGGTGCGTGGATTTTGTGTTAACGCCGGAAATGATGGTGCGCGATTTGAAGCGGATTGGCGGCCGCATGGGAGAAGGAATACCCGAGGAAAAACCCGGAGAGCCGGCCCCGGGAAAAGCGTTCGAAGATATTTTGATGCTGGTGCGCCAAAGGACCGGCGTGGACTTTACGTATTACAAGCACGCGACGCTGCGGCGGCGAATCCAGCGGCGCATGGTGCTGCACAAGTTTGAGTCGCTCAAGGATTACGGGAATTATTTGCGCGGCCACGCGACTGAGGTGAAGGAACTTTTCAACGACATCCTGATTCACGTGACTGGTTTTTTCCGGGACACCGCGGTCTTTCAGACCCTGCGCAAGAAATTATTTCCACGGCTGCTCAAGGGAAAGTCCATGGAGGATTCCCTGCGCATTTGGATCCCCGGCTGTTCAACGGGCGAGGAGGTCTATTCCGTCGCGATTACGCTGATGGAATTAATGTCGGAAAAGAAGGCCGTGCATCCGGTTCAAATTTTTGCCACGGACATCAATGATTCGGCGCTGGATAAAGCGCGCGCGGGCTTTTACCAGGAAACCATCAAAACCGAGATTGCGGCCGACCGGTTGCGCCGCTTTTTTGTGAGGGTGGACGCGGGCTACCGGGTCAACAAGTCGATCCGGGAGATGTGCATCTTTGCGCGGCAAAACCTGGTCAGTGACCCTCCCTTTTCAAACCTGGATTTAATCAGTTGCCGGAATGTTTTGATTTATTTGGGCCCGACATTGCAACGCAAGGTGATGCCGGTATTTCACTATGCGCTCCGGCCCACGGGGTTGCTCATGCTGGGGGCGTCGGAAACAATTGGCGCCTTTTCCGATCTATTTACGCTGGTTGACAAGAAATCGAAAATTTACGCGAAAAAGTCGGTCCAATCGCGTCCGTCCGTCAGTTTTGGACACGAATTGCCCGAGCCTTCCAAAGGGGAAAAGGAAGTACAGCCGCCCATGCAGATTACGCCGACGATTTCGGAGGTGCAGAAGCAGGCGGACCGGATTGTGTTGACGAGCTACAGCCTTCCGGGCGTGGTCATCAATGCCGGCCTTGAGGTCCTTCAATTTCGCGGGCGCACGGGAATATTTCTCGAGCATGCGCATGGCGAGGCTACGTTGAATTTGCTGAGGATGGCGCGGGAAGGTTTGATGCCGGAATTGCGCGCGGCTGTGGCCAAGACGATCAAGCAAAACGTTCGGGTGCGGCAGGAGGGATTGCGGGTCCGGCAGAACGGCCATTTTGTCGAGTGCAATATCGAAATCATTCCGTTCACCGTTCCGCCGGGGCAGGAAAAATTTTTCCTGGTATTGTTCGAGCCGTCGGTTTCGCCTCCCGCGGAGACGGGGAGGGCCAGGGCCAGGAAATCGGTAGCTCAAAGGCCGACTGAGAGCGCGGAGCTGGCGCATTTGCGGGAGGAACTCGGCGCGACGCGCGAGTCACTGCAAACGATTATCGAGGAACAGGAGGCCACAAACGAGGAACTGCGCTCGGCCAACGAGGAAATCATGTCGTCCAACGAGGAATTGCAGAGCACGAACGAGGAGTTGGAGACAGCCAAGGAGGAATTGCAATCCACGAATGAGGAATTGACGACTTTGAATGACGAACTCGAGAACCGCAATGGCGAGTTGGAGCAGGTGAACAATGACCTGCACAATTTGCTCGCCAGCGTCAGCATTCCGATTGTGATTTTGGACGGGGACCTGAAGATACGGCGCTTTACGATGATGGCTGAAAAGCTGCTCAAACTCATCCCCGGTGATATCGGCCGGCCGATTACGGACATAGCGATGCCGGTTGAAATTCCGGCGCTGGACAAACAAGTCATGGATGTTTTCGAATCGCTTACGCCCAGGGACATCGAGGTGCAGGACAAGCAAGGCCATTGGTGGTCGGTCCGCATCCGGCCCTATAAGACGACGGACCATAAGATTGACGGCGCGGTGCTTGCCCTGGTGGACATTGATGCGATTAAAACAAAGGCGTCCTATGGGAATGACGGCTATAAATTGGCCGAAGCGATGGCCAGTGTTTCAGCAAGTCCCATGATGGTCATGGACAATGGATTGGAAGTCAAAGCCGTTAATGAGGCTGTTTGCAGTTTTTTTAAAATGAAGCCGGACGAAGCGGTTGGCCGCCGGATTTTCGAATTGTCGAATCGGTGGCATACGCCTAAATTGCCGATGTTGCTCGAAGAGGCTCTCAAGGAAAGGACAAGTAATGGTGAATTTCAAATTGAATGCGAATATTCACATGCCGGTGAAGAGAAACTCGTGTTGAACGGACGACGATTGGTTCTGGATGATAATCTTGGCGATTTAGTTTTGTTGTCTTTGAAGAACGAGTGACCGCGCAGGGAGGAACTGAGAACGTGAGAGCATGAGACGGAGACTAATGATGGCAAATCCCATTGTCCCTATGGGACATTTGTAGTTCGTGAGGGAGTGTAGCGCAGGACGGCTTCTGTGCGGGAACGCACGTGCAGTTTTTTGTAGATGCTTTTCAGATAGGTCCGGACGGTTTCCACGCTTAATTCGATTTGGTCGGCAATTTCCTTATTGGAGAAGCCGCGCGAAAGGAATTTCAATACTTCAGCCTCACGGATGGACAATTGCGCGTCCGGCAATTTGGGCGCCGGCCGTTTGAACGAGGAAACGACGCGACGGGCAATGGCGCTGCTCATGGGCGCGCCGCCGTTGATTACGTCCAGCAACGCCGCGCGGAGGTCAGTGGGCTTGGAGCGCTTGAGAAGATAGCCGTCAGCCCCGGCTTCAAGGGCGCGAAAGATCAGTTCGTCGTCGTCCAGGACGGTGAGAATGACAATGGGCGTAGCCGGCAACAGTTCCTTGAGGCGGGAAGTGCATTCGATTCCGGACATGCGGGGCAAACGGATGTCCATCAGAATGACATCCGGGTCGAGTTGAGGGATGCGTTCAACCGCTTCCTCGCCTGATGCGCACGCGCCAATGCATTCAATATCCTGGAACGTATCAATAATCCCAACCCATTGCCGGCTGAGTTCCTTTTGGTCTTCGACCAGGACGACGCGAGTTATGGATTTGACGGATTTTTCGGCTTGAATGAGAGCGGGGTTCACGGATGGTTTCAGTCTTTGTGAGTGGCGGTCAATTGATTTGTGACCGGCCCTTTGGCGTCTTTAGACGCGCGGTCCGCATCGAGGCGGCTTTGGAATGAGGGTTTCAATAAAAAGCGACGGAACCAGGATTGTTTCAACGGGAAACCCAGGCAGACTTTGCATCCGTGCCCGGGGCGGCTGATGACCTGGAAGTCGCCGCCGATTTCGTGCATTCGCGACATCATGTTGGTCAAGCCATTGCGCGCCGGATTGGCCTGTTGGTAATCAAAACCGATGCCGTTGTCCTCGATGATGGCAATAAATCTCGAACCATCCAGTCTGATGCGCACGGTGAGTTCGGTGGCGTGAGAATGTTTGACGGCGTTGTTGAGGGCTTCTTTGGCCGCCAGAAACAGGTTGCGCCGCGCCAGTTGGCTCAAGGTTTTTGCGGGCAATTCGTATTCCACGTCGAAGCGAAAACGGATGGACGAGGATTCCAGGAAGCGTTCGGTGTATTTGCAGACGTGAATGGCGAAATCATTGAGGGTGTTGTGTTCTGAATTCACAATCCAAATGATTTCGTCAATGGTTGAGAGGATATCGCGGGCGCCGTCGCACATTTGGAGTATTGGTTCGGCGGAAGCGATGTTGTGGAACGCGCCGTTGTGCCGGATTTGGGACGCTTCACCCGTTAACAGCAACTGGGTAATTTTTGAGCCCAAATCATCGTGAATGTCACGAGCGATGCGGTCGCGCTCGACTTGAAGGAACTTGTGGGTCCTGGACTGAATCAGCAATTGGACCAGGAGGCCAAGGCCAATCACAATGAAAATGCCGCATCCGCCAAATAAAACCAATTGAAAGTCGCGGGTCCGCCAAAATGGCAAAGGCTCGGGAAGAGATTCCTGAATGTGAGCAACGGTCTTGGGAACGCTCCACCAGGGAACTTGTCCGAGGTGGGCGATGTACCTTGCATCGGGCCAGGAATCGGATGGCTCAGTGGTGGTCTGCCAATCAGAAACAGAGAGTGGAACCACGCGCCACGTCGTATCTGATGGAATGTGCAATTCTTTTCCGTTGGCCAATTTAAGCGAAAGCCCGGCGATGACGCCGGCTTTATCGCAGTCGTTAAAACCTTCAACGGCCAGCACATGAGTGCCGGGATTTAATTGTCCGCTTAAGGTATAAATACTCACCGTCCGCCAATCGCTGCCGCTGCCAATTTCATGGCCGTCGATCCAAACCCTGAAGGCATTGTCGGCGGAGATTCGGAGAGCGGCATTGGTGGCGGGAGCGGAGCCGGGGATTTTGAATGTTTGCCAGAGATGAACGGTTTGCTTGTCGCGCACCTGTTGGGCCCAAATCCAGCATCCCAGCCCGTTTGTGGCGGCTTTTTGGAGGGGATACGAAGCTGGCGTGAGGCCGTAATCCACGTAAATATTCGGGCTATCGGCGTTGGCATTGCCCGGCTTGTCCTGGGCGAATCCAATATTCGCCACCAGGCATAGAGGGAGCAAAATGAATCCGGCTAGCCTATGAGACTTGGACACCGCAAGCATTACTTGATTTTAAACTAAAACCGGTTCATCGTCAATACTTTCACCCGTTTGAGGGGGTGGGAACCTGTGCGCGTGTGTTATAAATTAGAGCATAACCATTTTAGTGACCGACCACATGGGAAAATTGTTTTTAAAGAATTGGAGCCGGCGGCTGAGGGGCGTCATATCGCCGGGTGTCCTGGCATTCATCGGCGTCGCGGCTCTATTGAGTCTGGCCGGCGGATTATTGCCGGCAAACGCGGAGGGCATGGTCCCAACAGGTCTTTCGTGCGATTTGCTCGAGCATCCGGAGGAAACTGTTATTACGACCGCTGCGCCCCGGTTTGGCTGGGTTTATAATCCGTCTTTCGCGGGAGACGCGCAAACCAGATGCCGGGTGATCGTGGCGTCGAGCGAGACGCTGGCGGAAAGCGAGGTGGGCGATATGTGGGACTCCGGGTTGGTCAACAGTTCGGAATCCATCAACGTACTCTACCGCGGCAGGCCATTGGCGGGCAACCGTGACTATTATTGGCGGGTCCAGACGGCGGATAGCCGGGGACAGATTGGCCCATTTTCGCGTATTCAACATTTCCGGACAGACACAAAACTGGTTCGGCCATCGGATGCGGCCTGGAACGACCCGCCCGGCGAGCCATTCAAAGGGCTCTTTTACAATGCGTCATCGAACTATTGGGCAAATCGTTATCCTTCGCGCTTTGTGCCGGCGGCGCCGGTATTGGTCACCAATACGGGGCCCGGGCGCTGGTTCGTGGATTTCGGCCAGGACGCATTTGGTTATGCGACAGTGCGTTTAAATGGCTCACCGGGCGGCGCAAAAATCCAGGCCCGGTTTGGAGAAATGGCGGATGGTCTGAGTGTAAGAACCGATCCGCCGGAAAGCAGCACGGTCCGATATACCAACGTTGATTTTGTATTGCAAAACGGCGATTCCGTTTATTCCATTCGGCCCCCGGTTTATTCGGAGTATGATCCGCAGAAGATCGTTAACCCTCCGAAAAGCCTCGGTACGGTCATGCCGTTCCGATACTTTGAACTGCTGAACGTTCCCGGCGCGCTTACGGCGGCGGACCTGCGGCAGGAACGATTGCTCAGTGAGTTCGACACGAATGCGGCGAGTTTTAACAGCTCGAGTCCCGCGTTGAACCAGATTTGGAACCTGTGCCGGAATTCAATGCAAATATTGACGTTCGACGGCATCTACGTGGATGGCGACCGCGAACGAACGCCTTATGAGGCGGACGCCTATATTCATCAAATGAGCGCGTATGCCGTGGACCGCGAATTCACAATGCCGCGTTATACGTTCGAGTATTTGCTGCAACATCCGACATGGCCGACGGAGTGGAAATTTCATATTATCTTCATGGCGTGGGCGGATTATCAGCAAACCGGCAACGCCGACTTGCTTTACCGATACTATGACGCATTAAAGCCGAACCTGCTTGCCTGGGCGGCGACCGGCGATGGCCTGATCCGCGGCTTTCCGTCCTTCCCGATGAAGAGTGATTCCGACGTGGTGGATTGGCCGCCTGCCGATCGCGACGGATTCGTCATCAAGAAGGGCCGCTATTTAAACTGGACCAACTCGGTCAACAACGCTTTTTACTACCGATCTTTAAAACTCATGGCTCGTATCGCCGGCGTGGTTGGGCACTCGCAGGATGCCAGCGAATATGATGCGATGGCCTCGCGCGTCTACAAGAGCTACAACAAGGCATTTTGGGACAGGAAATCGGAAAGTTACGTGGACGGTGTGGGGACAACGCACTCGTCGGCCCATGCCAATTTCTTTCCGCTCGCGTTTGGGCTTGTGCCGCCTGACAGGCGGGCTGCGGTGATCCGCTACCTGCATTCACGCATTGCGGCTGACGACGGGATGCCCGCGAGCGTTTACGGCGCGCAATATATGTTGGACGCCTTGTTTGAAAATGGCGATGCCGACACGGCGCTTGACCTGATGACGACAAATGGCCCCCGTGGCTGGCTCAACATGATCAACATGGGTTCGACGCTGACCACGGAGGCATGGAGTTTTGAAGACAAAAAAAACACGGATTGGAACCACGCATGGGGCGCCGCGCCGGCCAATGTGATTTCGCGCTATGTGCTCGGGGTGCGTCCGATCACGGCGGGTTTCGATAAAATTCTGATTGAGCCCGAACTTGGAACGACTTTGTCTTACGTGGATGGCACAGTTCCCACAATCCGGGGTCCCGTAACCATTCAGGCGACGAGTGCGCCGGAATCGTTCCGGCTCATCGTGAATATTCCCGGCAACGTCGCGGCCACAGTCCTGCTTCCGGCGCCCGGCCCAAATCCAACCGCCGTTGTGGATGGCAAGGTCGTTCGCGGAACGGAGTCAAACGGCCTGGTGAAGCTGGAAAATATCGGCTCGGGACGGCATTCAATTTCTGTCAGCGAAAAGGGCAAAGCGTTTCAAGCGGCTTTGGCCGGAGGCGATTAATCGGTTTATTCCTGCCGCAAACCTTGGTATTCGAAAACATCGAACATCGAACGTCGAACGCCCAACATCGAATGCAATCATTCGGCGTTCAGAGTTCGATGTTGGACGTTGGATGTTCGGGCCTTTCCTTGTTTTCCCGCTTCTTCACCCATTTGAGGGTATGGAAAAGCTGTTCACTTGACTGTATTTTAGGAGGACAAATCACCCATACATGCCTCATATGAGCCAAAAAACTCGGCATACCAACCCCAGGGTGGGGCAAACGGCTATCAGACCGCGCATGGTGGATTCTCCATTCGAAAGCATGAAAACTCCAAATACAATCATTAACAACAACAAGGCGTTCGGTAAGTTCAACCGTTGGGCGGGATTGCTGGGGGGAATAATGGCATTACTCTGCAGCTCCATGGCGAGCGCGCAAATCATCTATTCCAACAACTTCAGCCTGGGAGCAGCGGTGAACATTTCCAACACGCCGCCGACGTATGCCGCCTCCTACGCGGGTGGCAGTAGCAGCGCGGTCTGGCTTGATGTGGCCGGAAGCGCTACCACCCACGGCCCATTGCTGGCCAACGGCATCGTTGACTCCGGTCCGGACGACTTTTGGGCTTTGCCATTTAAGCCGCAGACTAATCACGTTTATCTGCTGACGGTGGTATTGACCTTCACCAATAATCCGGGTGTCGCGGCGGAATTTGGTTATTCTATAAACACCACGTTGACCAATTACAGTGGCGATCCGCGATTTAATGGAAGCGTCAATGGTTATGATTGGATGGCTCCGAATTTCTCTGGTAACCCCGAATTTTTTGCGGGAAATAAAACGGCAAATACGCTCTTATCCGCAAATAATGTTTTTCCCGCCGGCGTGGGAACGAACACATTTCAGATTATATTGGATACCAGAGGCGGCGCCGGCGGCACCAATTGGGTTGCTGCCGGTTGTGTTAATGGTGTTGGAGTGAACGGCACTTATACCTATTCTCCCACTTTATATGCTCAAGTCACGAACATTACGACTGTCGGGATTTCTCAAAACGGCACTGCGAGTGTTCCCACTGCTGCCCAGTATCAGTCATTTGTGCTTGAGACAACGCTGAAGCCATTTATCGTCCGACAGCCGGTCGCGAGCTCAATTGCATCCGGTAATAGCACTTGGACTAATTCGGTGACCGTGCTGGCTGACACGAATGGCGGGTCGCTCTCCTACCAATGGTACGCCAACGGCGCTCCTCTTGAAAATGGTGTGAATGGTGTTAGCGGGGCCAACACCAATGTCCTGACAATCAGTCCGATTACGCCTGCCAATGCATTCACCAATTATTATGCTATTGTCAACAATAACTACGGTTCGGCTACGAGCACCCTGGCTAGCGTGACGGTTTTAACGAATCCGGTGGTCACGCTTCCAGCAACTCCTTCCAATTCAATCGACCTGTTCGGCGGATCGGGTGGTAATTTCGGTTCAAGCCCCACATTCTCGGTCTCAGCGAGCGGCGCGCCGTCTTTGGATTATCGGTGGTACACCAATGGCGTGGAGATCGGGACACCCACACTCAATGCCAGCTCTTCCAGCATCTCCTTTACAGACTTGCAGGCCGCTACTGCTCCCACCAACTTTTCTTGTGTTGTGTCCAACGCCTTTGGCACGGTGACCAACACATGGTATCCGACATACCTGGCAGCGCCGACCGCAGCTTATCCTCAAGCGGTCCTGGGTGACCTGCCGTTTAATTTCTGGCGGCTCAATGAGTCGGATAACGGCTCCGGCAATGAAGGATCCGTTTCCCATGATTATGGAAGTGGTGACAATGGTGTATATACCAATACGGATCTCAGCGAGACGGGATATAACTCTTCGGAAACGGCTGAGACTGCGGCCTTGTTTGGGGTGTATGCCTCACAGTATAGTTATGATGGACGTATTCATGGCGTGGATTTTGCCGCGGCGAGTGGTTCAAACGCGGAATTTACGGTGGAGGCGTGGGCTCAAGGCTTTGCGGATGATCAAGGTTCCCCGGTTGCGACTGAAGGCACGTTTAACGTAAACGACGAATTCGGCCTGGGCTCGTCCACAAACCCAACAACATTGTATCAGTTTTATGTTCGCGCCGCCAATGGCACCGTCTACAAGGCTGTCTCTTCCATACCTGTAAATGACTTTACCTGGCACTATCTGGCGGGAGTCTGTGATCAAGCCAACAGTGTTATAACGCTTTACGTCGACGGCAAAGTGGCTGCCACGACAACCATCCCGGCCGGATCTGGAATCATAGAAGCTTCGGCGCCATTCACCATAGGAGCGAACATTGCCTCCGGCCAACCAGACTATGGAACTTACTCGACAAATCAGTGGACTGGCTACGTTGATGATGTGGCGACTTATAAATATGCCCTCTCTCCCGCGCAGGTCGTAAATCACTATTCGGCGGTGCCCGGAAACTTTGTTCCGGTTACTTTCATAAGTCCGCAGCCGTTGCCCACGTTCTCCTATCTGGCAAACCAGACACTGACGATTCCTATAACGGCTGCCGCTTCGGGTCCCATCGGCTATTACTGGACCAACGTAACCGTTGGCGGCATCGTCGCTTCGGGGACAACCAACGTCTCTGGGGCTTTGAACGCAACCCTGACAATCCCGAATGCTTCCGCCGGGCTGAACGGAGATCAGTTGGAACTGGTTGTCACCAACTCCGGCAGTTCCACCAATTTGTTTGTCACTTTGTACAACCCGCCGGCGCCGATAACAGTGAGCTATTCCAGTTCCGTTCTCTATTCCAACGATTTTCTGAGCAACTACAGTGGAGGAGGATGGTCAATTAATGGGATGGAACCAACGGTGGAAAACGTCCTGGTAGGCGCCCCCGACAGCGTTTGGATTGATGCATTGGGAACCAATGACATTGGCGTGCTGCAAGCCAACGGCACTGTAACCTCAACCTTGCAGGATAGCTGGACGCTGCCATTCACGCCACAGGCGGGCTATATTTACACGCTATCCGCTACGGAAACGTTCCTCGGCGCTCCAAGCAGCTGGGTTGCCCTGGGTTTCTGTCAAGGTCTCGTGACAAATGGGACTGTCGGTGGCACCGCAAGGATCAATGGCGGCACTGGCAGTGTTAATGGTGTTGATTGGATACTTTGGCAACAGAATGGAAGCGAGCAGTATTTTGCGACTGGCACGGCAAATCTTGCCGGCACGAACACCGCCGCTGTTGGCAACGTCTCCCATGCCGTATCGGTTGTATTGAATACGACTGGCACCGTTTGGACATGCTATTCTACGATTGATGGCCACACAAATTCGTCAGGCTCCTTCAGCCCCACAAACGCAAGCATCGTCGGTGTCACCATTTCTCAAAATAGCACTGGCACGGCGAATACGAATATTGTGTGGAATACCTTCATGCTGACTCAAACGGCGCCCGGAGGTGTTGCGCCTTATCTCATGGCTCCGTTGCCGCCAACCAGCCCCATCACGTTGACAAACCAAACCGTGGCGCTTAATGCAACGGTCTTCGGATCGGCGCCCATGGGCTATTACTGGATCAACAACTCCACCGTCCTCGAGTCCGGTGTGACCAATACTCCCAACCCCGTTACTCCAAATAACGCGGCGCCGATTTCGGCCAACCTCAGCGTGCCCGCCAGCAGTCTGTCTGTTGGTACGTTGGATTTGGTGGCAACCAATGCTTACGGCACCAACATCACCTCAATCGCGCTGGTGAATCCAGTTAACACCAACTCGGTGCCCATCAACTTTGCAGAGACGAACGGCAACCTCTACTTGAGCTGGCCGTTTGACCATACCGGTTGGACGTTGCAGGCCCAGACCAACAGCGTGACGGTTGGCATCAGCACCAATTGGGTAACGGTGACTGGCTCGACCGCTACCAACGTCGTTGTTGTGCCAATAACGCTGACCAACGGAACAGTGTTCTACCGCCTGATATATCCTTAAAACCAATTGGAACAGTTAAAGTTGTGAAAACAATGAAATGGTCAATTGTAAACGACATCACGAACAGTGATGCGATCATCAGCCCGGCCCAAAGCCGCGTGAATGTTGTAAATAAATTATCCATGAAAAAAGCAGGCACATTGGATGAATCAAGGAGCGCGAGCCCTGCTTATTCTGGATTAACTCCTGGTGTGAGGCCGCGTTCGCGCGGCTTCACACTGATTGAGCTGTTGGTGGTCATTGCCATTATCGCCATTCTTGCGGCAATACTGCTGCCGGTCCTGAGTAAGTCGCAGGAACGCGCCAAGCGGATTAGCTGCATGAATAACCTAAGGCAAATAGGCGTTGGCGCCCTGGTGTATGCCAATGATAACAACGACTACGTGCCGCCAGCTGACGAGAACTTATATTCCGTCCAATTTAACCCCGGCTCCCCTGCCTTTGCCGCCTGGAACCAGGTGGGGGCTCCCATTACGAATGGCGTTGGGGAAAGCGTGTGGACTTGTCCCAATCGTCCGGGAAAGCCATATTTTAACGGCGCTCAGTATATAATAGGTTATCAGTATTATGGCGGAATAACGCAATGGATAAATAACATTGAACCGAACGGTTATACTTCCGACAGTCCGATTAGGACTGTTCTTTCAAAACCTGGTTGGATGTTGTGTGGCGATTTGGTGGCGGAGCCTGCTGGACTTGATGATACCTGGAACTACCCGGGTATGTTACCTACCGGGGACTGGGGCGCCCTGCCCGCGCATATGGATAATGGAGATGTAAATCGTCCTGCAGGCGCCAACGAGGTATTTATTGACGGTTCGGCCCAGTGGGAACAGGCTTACGGCAGAATGTACTTCTTTCACTCATGGGGCGGCATAGACCGCGCTCTATTTTTTTATCAGACCGACCTTGATGCGTTTTGGGCGCCGCGAATTGCGGTAGCGGGAAAACTGGCTGGAATATCCCAAGGCGCTCTATTTCAATAAACAGATCGTCAAATTAAATCACCCAATTGAACTTTGAGTGGCTCGTACAATTGAAAGCCGAAATGACGCCAGCCAGTTCGTTTTGTTGAATTGGCAATCCATTCAGCTTCAAAAGGAATGCTAACGTCTTTACTGGCGCCTCAACTGGTTCGTCTCCCAAAAGACCTCTGTGGTTTGTTTTGGCGACCTCTTTTAAAGAGCATGCAGGAGGCAGTTCCCTCAAAACATGAGATTGATACATAATACTGTCATTGTCCTGATGGTGGTGCTGCCCTGCCGGGAATTATGGGCGCGCGAATCTTTGTTGCCGCGCGCCGGGGCTTCAGAATCAGCGCCTCCGGTTTTTAATTTGCAGTCGGACGATCCCGGCAGCCTTGTGTTCTTCGGTTCCGACACCGCTGATTTGTTTACCAGGGAAATAAACGAATCATTCAAAGGCACGCTGGCCCTTGATTACGTTTCCAAGCCGGACGGCAAGTTTCCTGCGGGCTTTCTCAACGCGTCGCCGGCCGGGCAACCGTGGCATGGGACCATGTGGACGCGCGACGCGGGCACCTTCATGCGCGAATTGGTTTTTTGGGGGTATTACGAACATGCCTGCCAGGTGGCCCAATGCATCATTGACTGTGTGGGAACGAACAGCGATGGTTTCGTTGAATTTCCCCGGTATCTGGATCCGACGGCAGGCCCGCAGAGCGGCTCGGAAATGGACGGCCAGGCGGCAAGCATTATTGCGATGGTTTCGTTATGGCAACGGCTTCCGGATGACGACCCATTTCGCGACCGCCTTTATCAATTTCTTCACCAGCCATCTTCGCCGGTCCGGGGCATTCACCATTTTGTTAAGATTGGACCACTTGTTCCCGGTTCAGGTGAATTTGGCGGGGGCAAAGGCCATGACAACTATAATGTCATTCAGAATAATTTGTGCGCGCTGGCCTTGTTGAGCGCTGCCGACATGGAGGATGAAGCCGGCGATCATGCCACGGCGGCAACATACCGCAAGGACGCCCGGACATTATTCCACCACATTGAAAAATACCTCATAAATGACCATGGCTCCTGGATTTGGGGCATTGATATGAAAACGCTGAAGGCAACCCGGACTGATGCCGACAGCGCCGCCAGGTCCGGGAGCGGCGGCTTGAATGGCGTCGTCTGCATGTCGGCGGATGTGGCTGGATTCGATCCTGCGAAGTGGCCATGGCAAGGGGCATTTATTCACGGCGAGAAAACCTTCGACGACTTGTACAGTTTCCCATTGCGAAAAGAGCAGTTCGAGAAATATGGCATCTGGCCCCAAATGAATTTTACACACAAAGGACTGCTGACCAGTCCGTCCTACGGCCAGGGGTACGCGCTGCAGGATATGTTGCTGTTCGACAAATTGGACATGGCCGGTCACGGCCTGGATTTTCTGGCCCAGACGACGTATAAAGCTCCAAATATGGTTTTCAGTCTTAACCAATATCATTACACGCGCCTCTCTCTGTACTATTTCTATGAGCGGATGTATTCGCCGGATGCCAGGGGCCAGATAGAACTGACGGCTGGTTGCGGTCCGTTAAATCTGGTCAACGTGTCGGAACCGCTCAAAGTTGCGCGTTTAATCGCGGGTATTGATGATACTTCGCTGAAGCAAGTGCAAATCATTCCTCGTCTTCCGCCGGGATGGTCGGGGTACCGCGCGGAAAATTGGCCGATTCGCACGAGTCGCGGTTTGGTGCGGGCGGATATTTCGTGTGAAAAACAGGACGGCGCGCTACACTTCGTTCTTCGCGTGAAAAGCCCTGGGATGATCCCAAAGCTGGCGGTACGGCTGCCGGGACAGGGCAAGAACGTTTGGAAATATCAGGATAATGTTGGAAATGTTGAGTTTACGTCCAATTTGCGTTAATTCACGGCTGTCTTTAAAGGGCTTTTTTTGGGGATTAATTTTTGATAAGCATTCGATACAAATGAAATTTTTCGCAATGCGCTTCAGGACAGCCTGCGGCTCTTTGATAAGCAGCCGGAGGCCTCAAAGATTGTCGTAAACGGACAAAATCCAACCGGGGCCGTTGTTGAACAGAGCGGGGATTCGTGGTGGGTTCGCTTCACTGCAAACGTAGGACCTGGAAAGTAATATATGCCAAAAATAAAGTTCATTCCTTTTTTGCTCTGCGTGGTTTTGGCGCAACGAGTCGCCTTCGCAGGCGCTGTGGCCACGCCCGTCCTACCGGGATTGCCCACGATGGAACATCCGGAGTTGTTGCCGCTCTTTCCGCCGGACGGCACGGAGACCCGGCAATCCAGTTCGTATGATCCGAGCGGTTCCAATAACGACGGCAATTTTACAAATTCTTACACCAAGTACATTGATACCAACGGCGAGTACGTGATTTTTGACGCTTCCGGTCCGGGCTGTCTCTACCGCCAACAAATCAACGTTTGGTCGCGTGGCCGCAAAAAAGCAGCCGGTTTGTCCCATATCAAATACTACTTTGATAACGAATCCAGGCCGCGCGTGGACATGACGATTGATGACTTATTCGGCGGCAAAGAGGCTCCCTTTACGGAACCTTTTGCATTTCTCGACCCACGCCCGCGTTTCGGAATTCTTTATTATCCTTTCGTCTTCAAGAAGCATCTGAAGGTGACCACGACCGATGACTTCAGCAAGCTTCCCGATCCGAATGGCTGTTGGTATCAGTACACTTATCTGACGTATGCAGACACCAACGGAGTCTCGACATGGGCGGGTCCGGAGGATGACAGCCTGGTCGTGCGGAATCAATGGACCCATTTAGGACTTGATCCCAAGCCGGTCGATGGCAACATCACCGTGTCAAATACCGTCACAGTTTCCAGCGGGAAGAGCGCGGTTCTGGCGGAGCTGCGGGGCGCAGGCTCGATTGCGAGTCTGAAGCTTTGGCTCGATCCGTACGGGCGCGCAGAATTTTATCATACGATTCTTCGAATTTACTGGGACGACGCGAAACGGCCCGCCGTGGATATGCCGATAGGGCTGTTCTTTGGAGGCGGCGGCGAAAAGTATCCGAATTGCAAGCAGTTGCCGGAGATGTCTCTTCGCACGCTTTTTTATGGTTTCGATGGAACGAATCACGATTTTTATTGTTATTGGCCCATGCCGTACTGGCATTCAGCGCGGATCGAGATTCTCAACGAAAGCGGCGAGGATCTGAAATCAGTATCGTGCGCGCTCGAATATAAGCCGTCGAACGTTCTGAGTTATCCGTACGGACAAGCGGGCTATTTTTGCGCCAAACGCACACTCGCTCGTGATCCGGGTCATGGGTTGTTCAACACGGTCTTCGATGAGAGCGGGAGGGGGCGTGTCGTAGGGATTTCATTTTATTCAACAGGGTATGCGATGGATGGTGATGAATTTACCTACATTGACGGCAGCCGCACGCCGCAGATTCATGGTGATGGCACTGAAGATGACCATAACCAGGGATTTGGCGGTGACGCGTATCAGAAGCCGCTATGGGGCGGGCTTATCAACGGATATCAAACCGCTTATCGGTTTTACTACAATGATTCCTACATTTTTAACCAACATATCAGGATCAACTACGAATTTTCCCGCGAAGGCGGCCACGATAATGGCGGCGAGACGGACGTGATTGTCTATTATTATAAAGCGGCGTCGGGCGGCAACCTGCTGCTAACGGACCAACTGGATGTTGGAGATCCGGTTTCTGAGGCGTCGCATCATTATTCTGTTACCGGCCAAACCTGGGCCGGAACGCGGCGCAGCGGTTATGACGGTTACGAGCGCGATTACGAATATGATACCTGCCAGGACGATGGCCGTGCCTTCAATGGCAGCAGCGAGTTCACAGTCGACATCTCGCCATCCAATGATGGCGTGGAACTCAGGCGGCGGCTCTATCGCTCCGGCAATGGCCGGCAGTGTGCGTATGTCTATGTGGATGGCGCGCGCGTAAATGAGCGTCCGTGGGACGTATGCACGCTCTCCACGGCTCCCCGGTATCAGGGTTGGTACGACGCGGACTTTGAAATTCCGGCCGCCTATACAAAAGGCAAGCGTCAACTGCATCTGCGGATTGAAAATGCGGACGGCAGCAAATCGGTATTCAATGAGTTTTATTATTGGGTTTATTGCTACCAGGCGCACCCGACTGTCAAAGCGCCGCGGCCAGTTCGCGAGTTTACTGTTATGCCGGTTGGCAGCGACCGTGTGGACCTAAAATGGGATGCCGCGCGGCTGGCCGACCAGGTCAACTATTACGAGGTTCAACGCAGCGAGCGTCCCGATTTCCTGCCTCCGGTTCATGTTAGCCGGAGCAACCCAAGCCACTTCAGTGATCTGCGTGTAAAACCGTCCACTACGTATTATTATCGCGTGGCGGCTGTGGGCCTGTCTGGATCTGTCGGGCCATTCTCCATACCGTTTGTGGTGACCACTGGGTCTGATACGCAAACGGCCAGCGCGGCCTTTTTGGGAACGGATGATACCACGGAAGGCAATTGGCCGGGCAGGTATGGCACGGATGGTTTTGATATGCTCAGCTATTTTTACGGTCGTGACTGCCGGGCGTTGCCCGATTATCTGTGCGCCGTTGACTGCGGCAATGGGTTTACAAACCGGCAGTTTTCCATTTGGAAAAATGCGACGGCATCATCGCTATGGACAAGCCCCATTTCTTACTGTGCGCGCTACCTCGGAGCGCTGGAGACGCCCGATTCGGCCTCGGTTACCCTTTATGCAGGCGATTCCCGGCCGCACCAATTGGCATTGTACGTTTGTGATTTCGATAAGAAAGGGCGCCAGGAAGCAATTGAACTTGAGGACCTAAACGGTCATGCATTGGCCCCGGCTTGCACAGTGAGCGATTTTCAACAGGGGAAATGGCTGCGGTTTAAATTTTCAGGCAGTATTCAAGTGCGGGTTACCAACCAAAAGAGCGATTCCACCGCCGTGCTCTCGGCGTTGATGTTCGATAAAGCACCATGACGGTTTCTCGAATCTTTTTATCGTTTTGCTTTGTGGTTTTGGCTGCTGCACCAGCTTTTGCGGGCGAACATCCGGACCTGATTGAAACCGGTTCGTTTGAGCCTGACACGCTGCCGTATTTGCAAACCGGAGTGCAGACGCACCAATTCTGCACCTATGACCGCGCCGGTGATAATCACGACTCTGAATATTTCGCTTTGTACACCGATACCAACGGTGAGTGCGTCATTTTCGACGCCATGGGTCCGGGTTGCCTGTATCGCCAGCAAATGAACATCTGGTATGGGGCGCCGGTGTACAAGGGCATCCATATCCGCTATTACTTTGACAATGAGACAAAGCCGCGAGTCGACATGGATGTCTCAACCTGGTTCAGCACGAACAATCCCATTTTTCAGCCGCCGCTGGCATTTGACGGCTATGACATCAATAAGAAGAGGGATCGTTTCCGGATTTTTTACCATCCAATGTATTTCAAACATCGGCTGAAGATCGCGTTAAGCGCCGAACCCGGCGGCCCGCCAACCCTGCTTGAACCGTGGACGGGACCGGCCGGAAAGTTCCCTGATGGTGGCGACACCCATGTGCACTGGTATCAATTCACCTACCGTTTGTTCCCCGACGCTTCCGGTCTCGATTCGTGGACGCCGGACGCCGGACGGGAGATGATGCCGGCGCTTATTGCGGCGTGGAACGTCAATAGCGCACATGACAGGGCTGTGGAAGGAAGCAGCCGGAAAGCGGTGATGACTCAAATTAAACCCGGAAAGACGGTCACGCTCTGGAAAACACGCAACCGGGCGGGCGGCACAATTACAGCGCTGCATTTCCATGTTTCCGGCACTAACGACGTGGATGCGCTGTTCGATTCCTGGCTTGAAATCACTTTCGATGGCGCGGCACATCCGCAGGTCGAAGCACCGATTGGCTGTTTTTGGGGAGTCTATCGGACCTACCATAAGGCCTGGTATGATTCGTTGCTCCTGCGCTGGACCAACAACGAAGCCTCATGCTATTTCCCAATGCCATTTTGGAAGTCAGCGATGGTTCAGGTGGAAAATCGCGGACATGAAAATGTAACCGTGAAGGCTGACATTGATTACCGAACGGCGACCGCAATGCTTTATCCGGAACAAACCTGCGGTTATTTCTTTGCCAATTATCATCGCGAAGACCCTCGGGTTGAAGGCCGGGATTACACCTATCTGGAGATGAATAATTGTTCGGGCGAAGTGGTTGGTCACGTGGCCGATCGCTGGCACACCTGTTGTGAGGAAAATGAGCGCACCTATTTCGACGGCAGTGAGACGCCATGGATTGAAGGCGACGGATATGAGGATGATCAAGGCATGGGTTGGGGCATGTCATGGGGTCCTCCCCGGCTGGCCCTGCCATCGTTCGGCGCGCCCGCGGGCAATGTCGGCCAGGGCGGCCTCTATCGGTTTTTGTTGGGCGACAGGTATTGTTTTTCCAGTGGCGTCAAGCATGGCCATCAGACGTACGGGCCGAATTCGCCGGTGGGCGAGGAACACCGTTACAGGGTTGGCACGGAAGAAAGTGTGACGTTTTGGTACGGGCACACGTGGCCGCAATTATTTCAAACCGACGAATTCGATGTCGGCGATGCCCAGTCTGAATTCGCTCACGATTACCGTGCCAGTGGAGACCCCCGGCACACCCACGGAGACTGGTGGTACGACGGCGAATTCAACAATGTGCTCTTCAAAACGCCTGCGATTGCAGACGACGGTGTGTCCTTCACCAATAGCAGCACGTTTAGGGTTTCGATTTCACCGGACAATCAGGGGGTGCGTCTGCGCCGCCGCTCTGACAAGGCGAACAACCGGCAGGAGGCGCGTGTATTTATTGACGGGCAATTGGTAACGGAACGTCCCTGGTACACTGTGGATTACGAAAAGGCATTTAAAAATATCCGCTGGTTCGACAGTGACTTTGATGTGCCGGCCAAATATACAAAAGGAAAGAGCAGAATCACTGTGCGAATTGAATTTGTAAGCTCGGAAACCGGCCGCTGGGATGAATACCATTATTGGGTTTATTGCTATTCGAATTCCGTGCTGATGTAGGAGTCGAGGAATCTATTGAAGTTGCAGGCGATAAAATTGTTGCGGTGAGCCGGGTGTCACCGAGTTGGAAATGGAGAAGACCCCATTGACGCCAAAGGTGTTTGAGTTCGCAATTGTCCAACTGCCGGGTGAGGCGAGGTTGGTGGCGGCCAAAAGAAAGAAAGTATCTCCGGCGAAACCGTTCGTGCCGGAGAGGACGAATTGCCCGTGGCTGGACGACACGCTGGTAACGACCGGGGGCAGTTCCGCAAGACCCGGGGCAATGGCGACCTGGTCCAGGAGGACAGGCGCGCCATAGTTATAGAAAACGACTGTTTCCGGAGAGGATAATCCGCTGACAGGGGCGCTGGTGACCCACGAGCTATTGCCCAACGCCTGATGAGTTAAGGCCATGCTGTTCGCGTCGCTGGTGTAAATATTCACGTAAGGCGTGGAGGCGGAATAATTGCCGACGATGCGCAAACGATAGACGTATAAAGTGTCGCCGGGTTCGGTGTAGTTGCCGTCGCCGACGGCGTCCACCGAGAAGGCCACTGTGCCCAGTTGGGACAGGACCGTGAACGTGCCGCCGTTGTAAATGCCGAACTGACCCAGATTGTTCACGCCTATAGAAACCCTGGCGCCCGTCGGATCATTATGGATGAGGTCCACTCTGAACTTCGTTCCAGTGCCGGTAATAGCGGAGCCAATCGCAAACAGGCAATCCATCGTCCAGGTCGGGCCCGGACTGGTGATCCATTGATAAACGTATTGATTTGTCGTCGCAGCCAGGCGCAAGGCATTACTCGTGCCTTCAAATCCGGGAGACCAAAGTATGCCCGTGTATTTGGGACTGCAAAACCAGTCGCGGAAGAGACACTCATAATCATCGTCGCCCGGAGAAATCGGCGACAGCAGCATACCCTGCTTGTCAAAATTGCCGTTGCGAAATCCCGGCAATGGGGCGAGCGGCGCGCCGCTCGAATCGGGGACATTGTTGAGTCCAACAGTGCCCTGCCAATTGTTGTAAGGCGCAACGTTGTCCCAAACATATTGGTAGTCCATGTGATAGGTCGCGCCTGAGTAAGTATTGCCGAACATTTTGATGTCGGAGCCGATGATGCCCATGTTCGTTTGCAGAAACGACTGTTGATAGCTGGTGCTGCCGCTGCTCAATTGGCTGGCCTGCGCGGACGTCAGGTCGCAATAATAGGTATATGGGGAATACCCGGTGTCGCTGAAGTGAAGGCCGGAGTAAGGCCCGGACCCGCCCGTCGCTTTGTATATGAACGTATTGCTGCTGACCTGGAAATAGGTGCCGAAGAATTCATCTCCGGCAGAGTCAGAGTTCGTCTCGTTGTACAATTCGGCGCTGACAAATGGCCACGCGCTCGAACTCATCGTACTGATGAAGGTAGAATCCTCCACAACACAGTAATCTGAATCATCGCGGAAACGCACATAATCGGCCAGGCAATCCTGGAAGACGCAATTTGATACCACCACATCCTCGATATCATGCGGGGCATAAATCATGTGCTCGTGAGCGCCATTGGTAATATTGGTAAATGTGCAATTCAAAACCTGGATGCTGCGATCGCCATTCAGCAAGCCAATGGCGGCGTATTCGGCATTGGTTAGATTCAGAAAGCGACAGTTGTTGATGCAGATGTTTCGGGTCGGGTTGAGATAGTTTGGCAGGCAATAAACTCCCCAATACGGGGTGGGGCCATTGAACACAAGGCCATTCAGAATGTAGTTTTGGCATCCGTATAACGTGAGGATATTTGCAGAGGGGCTGAAGACCGCACCATAGGGCGTCACCGCCGCAAGAGTCAACGAGTGGAGCGGATTGCCCATATTTGTCATCGAAAGCGTTCCGGCGTTGTAATTGCCGCTCACGAAATTGACGATGACGTTGCTGGACTGGAGTTGGCTTTGGAGCCCGCTCCAAAAAGTTGGGTTGAGATAACTCACGGCGTTGTTGGAAGACGAGCCGTCGCCGGTTCCCAGCGCGGCCGGCGCTGCCCAGTAGTTTACCGGTGCGTTGGTGACTGCGGGCGCAAGCCCGACAGAGAGCGACCAATTATACCATTGAATATCTGGAGTATCGAGTGAATATTGTCCAATACCCGCGAACGCAATTGGTGGATTTGCACTGTAGACGACAGTGCCTATTTGCACACCGTTAACAGATGCGGACGCGGTCCATTGGGTGTTTGAAGTGTTCAAGAGCACTTGCACCGTATAAGTTCCTGCAGTGGGAATTGCGTTGCTATTGCTGGCGTTTTCTCCTGATGTTCCCGGCCCCTGGAAAAGCTCTGATGTACCCACGTTGAACTCCATCCAGCCATAACCGCTGACGCCGGTATTTCCGAACCGCGCCAGGTTTGTGGTTTGATTCACCGGCCCATATTCCGTGAAACCCATGCAAAGAAACGCCTTTCCAGTATTGGTGCCCACGTTCACCGAGGCGGTCATTGTGTAAAGGAAGCCCGGCTGCGGCGTGAACGGCAACAGAGCAGCGCCTGCGGTTCCGTCAGACGTTCCGTCTGCGAAATATTCATTGGTGTCGTCGGCTGTGAAACTCCACAGCGCGGAACTGCTGCCGCCGTCCAAATTCGCTGCAACCGTGGGCGCGGTTCCATTGAGAGTCACGGTGCCGCCGGTGAATGAATTGGAATAGATCATTTGTGCGCTGGCAATTGAGCAGCAAAATGCGGCCATCATTCCCGTGAGCGAGGCAAAAAGACGGTTAACAAACGCGCGAGACATAAACATTCTGGATAAGTGGCAGGCAGTCACAGTCAACATACACTCAAACGGACGATATCGCTACATCCTCAAACGGGTGGTAGGAATTTATTAATGAAACCAAAAATGCGACCATGGCGTCAAACAAATATGCGAGTCTTTGAAAGTATCAGCCGGCGCGATCTCATAAAAATGATGGCCCTGGCCGGCGCCGCCATGTGCCGTCCGGTCACGCTGCTGGCGGGCGTGATCCCCGGCCAAATCACCGACCCCGGAAACGGCGGGGACTTCAGAGCGGCTCATCCCCGGCTATTTTACAATGCCGCTTCCCTGGAATGGTTGAGGCAAGGGCTCGCGAGCGATTCCCGGGCTCACGCGAATCTCAAGAAAGCCGGCAAAGAGTTGCTGGCCGCCGTTTTCGTTCCAGAAAAAGCTGCGATGCAAGGCGAGGGACAGCACGCGCATTATGGATTGCCGGGGAAACAAATGTCCGACATGGGCCTGACATTCGGGCTTCTCTATCACCTTACCGGCGACCGGCGTTATGCTGAAAAGCTTCGGGACGCGATGCTGTATTACGCGAATTACGTTCGTTGGACCGGCCAGAGTTTCGAGCGTCGGACGCCTCCGTGGTTTTCAGAATTGGATACGGCGAAATTCAGTTTTGGCTACGCCACTGGCTACGACGCATTGTATGACTTTCTTTCGGGTGCGGACCGCAAAACGATTTCGGATGCGATGCTCCGATTGTCTATCCTGCCCACCCTCAATGATTGGGTGCTGCCGGGCAGGCGAATCCATTCATTTGATTCCATGGGACACAACTGGTGGGGTGTTTGTGTGGCCGGTGCGGGACTCTGTTCGCTGGCGCTTCTTGGCGATGAACCGCGCGCGCAAGGATGGATTGACGCGATGGACGCGGGCTTTGAGCAATGGTTTAACTACCGGGGCAATGTATTGCAAAACCGTGTCGCAACGTTCGAACGCTCCGGTCCGTCGTATGAAGGCGTCGGCTATACGCAATACGGCGTCTCTGAATATCTTCATTACCGATTGGCGTGGCAAAATACCTGGCCCAATAGAAAACCGGCGCATCAGGAGCCCCTGGACCATCTCGCCAACTTTTTCCTGCACACGCTTTATCCGGCTTCAGCCGGGCCCTATGGTGTTAATTTTAACGACAGCGGCCTGGACGCCGATGCGACCCACACCATTTTGCTTTTGATCGCGTGCGGTCTCGGCACTCCGGAGGCAGGCCGTTACCTGGAGTTGGTGCAGACGCATCCGGACGGCGCACTGTTTTCGCTTCTTCGGCAATTTCCGAAGCCCCGGGTTGCGACGGATACGCCAAATTCCTGTATCTATCCGGAAATGGGGTGGGCCATGATGCGGTCATCGTGGGAAAATGATGCCACTTTTTTGGCCATGAAATCCGGCTATACGTGGAACCATGCCCACGCTGATGCGGGCTCATTTATCCTTTTCAAACAGGGCATGCCATTAATCATAGACTCGGGCACGTGCTCCTATGACCGGGAGGAGTATCATGACTATTACTGCCAGAGCCGCGCCCACAATGTGATTCTCTTCGACGGCGCGGGGCAGCCGCAGGAAGACTTTGTCACTGGCTGCAAATTCTCCGGCCGCATGCACAGCCTGATTGACGGGCTGGGAATGAAATATGTTTATGCTGATGCCACGGGCCCCATGGCCCAGTGGTTCACCCGCAACTATCGCCATTGGATTTGGAGCGGCGACGTCATTATTATTATAGACGACGTGCATGCCTATGCCGCGGGCCAAATGGACTGGTTGTTGCATTTCGCCGGTAAATATAAAACGGCTCCGGATGGAAGCGTGAGATTGAAAAACGGCCCGGCCGAAGCAGTAGTCAAAATGCTCTATCCATCGGCCACCCTGAGCGAGGGTACCGGACTGGCTGAGCACGATCCTGACAGGCGAATACCGTATTTGGTTTTTTCTCCCGGCGATCCAGTGCAATCGCGGCAGTTCATCACCGCTATTTGCCTGAATCCGGACGCGGCGCCGAAATTTGAAATCATGGAAAATCAATCCTGGCTCGGTGTCCGGATGCAGAGATTGGATTCGGTGGATGAATTATATTTGAATCTCCGCGCCATTCGCGGTCCGTATACGATTGACATTCAGGTGGGTGACTGGGTCACGGACGCGTACTTGTTGCATTTGAGCCGGGCGGCCGGCGATAGCCAGCCGGTGCAACGTTTCTTTTTGGGCGACGGCAGCTATCTCCGGTACAAAGACGGGAGCGTGATGGAATCGCTTTCAAAACTGACCGCCTGCTGGTCGCCGGGTGATTCACTGGAAATTTTTTCGGACACGACGTCTGCGCCTCTTCAAATTGCCGCTGAGGGCCAGCCCCGGAGCGTTAAATGGAACAAGCGCTCCGTGACGGGACGGTACGATGGCCACTCGGGCCTTGTGTCGTTGCGGATTTGACCCCGGACAATGTAACTCGTAGTTTATTTAGAACCCTCGAATTTGAACCAATTCAGATGAAGCAAATCATCGCCGGCACCCTGGAATACCAGACAAAGGGCAAGAGTGCCGGACGGATTTTTTAATGGGCACGAAAGGGTTCGATAGTTTTTCCAATTGCCGGCGCCGGGAACATGACAAAGGCCGAGCAACGGCCCCTCCGCGGAACCGGAATGGATTTCTATCGTGGCCGATTCGGCGTTGCCGTTGGCAAGCCGAAATGACATTGATGCATTGGCCGGGACATTCGTCACATTCGGATAAACCAGCACGGTGCAGTTCTGAATATTACGAACCTCAAAGCCGCCGTCCGGGCTTTCTTTTTGGCGCACGCCTTCGCCGCGGAAATAGTCCTCAGCCTGAATGACGTTCCTCGCGTCATATTCGCCGACTCCGATTCGGTTAATATAAATCGGATCGATCTCGCCATTGTCGCGGAAATGGATGTAGCTGATGACCGAATCGCGATAGTGGGCGCACGTGCCCGGCCAGCTCTGGTCGTTGCAGATAAAATACCACTGGTTATAGAGTTCAAAAAACGACCCGTGCCGGTCCTGGGTCAGCCCCTTCTGAAAAATTGGCTCAACTCGGTCTTTATGAATGATGGTGTCCACGTATTTGTATGGACCATACAGGTCATCGGACATCGCATAATAGCAGCCCCAGGAGAGATAGTATTTTCCCTCGTATTCGAAGAGAAACGGTTTATCGTCCAGTTTGCCCGGACCGTATGGACCCATCTTTGGGGACACTTCCAATTTTCGCGGTTTCTCCGCAAGCGAGACCATATCGTCGTTAAGCCTGGCGATATAATAATCCCAGCATCCGAAAATAATGTAGGTGGTGCCGTCCGGTTTTTGGAGAATCGCCGGATCGCGCGCGGCTGTGGGCGTCGAGCCCTCAGCGACCAGCGGCTTGCCAATAGGGTCGCGCCATGGTCCGGCGGGCGAATCGCCCATGACGACCCCAAGCTCCCTGCTCCCGCGTGAAAAATAAAAATAATATTTGCCGTTATGCTCAATGGCATCGGTGGCCCAGCAACTGTCGCAGGGTTTTTTATAGTAGGTCTGTTCAGGCTTGAGGACGGATACAAGCTTCCAGTTGACCAGGTCGTCGGAAGACCAGACCCACCAATCGCGCATGATGAAACGGTTGCTGCCCGGAACCGCGTCGTGCGTCGCATAGAGGAAAGCGTGATTGTCGTAGATGCGAATTTTCGGGTCGCACAAACCGGCGCCTACAACGATTGGATTGGCCGCGTGTGTTGTGCATGCCACGACCATGAGGCCGGATAGACACGCCACGAAAGTGCGTATGGGAGAGATTTTGATAAGCAGGTTCAAGCATGGGATTTTTACAAAACTTTTGGCGCAGGTCAAAGCTTCGGCGCCAGCGGGTGAGCAACCTGCCCGCTCCCTCACTGTCGGGGCTCTGTCGAAATGCGCGATGCAGCGCAATGAATTGGGTCGGACGTTGTACTGCGCATATTTGGCCGTCAACACCGAACGAGCACCCTGAAGGGTGGACACCAAGCGGCCTTAAGATTTTTTATGGGCATTTCTAAAGGCCGTTGGCGCCATGCCGACTTTTTTGTGAAACATACGGCAGAAGTATTGCGTATCTTCAAAGCCGGTCCGAAGGGCGATTTCCTTAATTGAAAGCGTGCTTTGAGATAATAAGGTGCGCGCGCGGGCAAGGCGGATTTCCTGCAAATACCGGTGCGGACTAAGACCCGTATGGCGCGCAAAAGCGCGTCGAAAGGAGCGGTAACTGACATGAAACTTGTGGGCAAGTTCCTCAATATCCAAAGGCGTTTCCGCCGACTCGCGCATCCGAACAATTGCCTCTTGAATGACCTTCATACCGGGTTCGTCTGTTGCGCCATTGGACTGGAGGCCGGAATACAACAGGGCGAGAATGTTGATCGTCATGGCTGACAGTATCTGCTGCGATGCCGGACTGTTGTTGTGAGTGATTTCGATCATTTCGTTGAACAGCGCCAAAAGTTTTTCTTCGTTGCCCACCTTTAGAATGGGTTGGCGCGGGTCGAAAAAATCGTGGCGCATGAGCCCGCGAATGAAATTTCCTTCGAACCCGACCCAGTGTTCATTCCAGCCGGTACTGGTGGAGGGTGCGTAGCTGTGTCGGACTCCAGGAAAGATGAACAGGACGCGGCCTGCCTCGATTTTCTGTTTGGCAAGACCCTCCGCTTTGAACCAGCCCCCTCCCGCGGAAATATAAACAATTTGATATTCAGACAATAATCGTCCGACGCTTACCGGGGAATACTGTCTCGGATGCCCCGAAGGAGGATAACTTGTGCCGGGTCCAAACTGTGAAGTGCCAACGGTTGTAATATAAAGTCCCCAATCCTGGTCGCGCTTTGCCACCGGGAAATAGCGATAAAATGTTTGGCCCTGTTTGTCAGCCGTCATGGTTGGCTATTTTAGGCTGACATTCTCCGCTAATAAGTCGAGATTTTTTATTCGAAATATATTGCGCGATAGTCGGCTTTGTGAATGGCCACCTCCTTTTGGCCAAAAAATCCATCAGAAAGGCCATTTTGTCCATTGTGTTTTTGGGAATGATATATTATACACATGATTATACATTTCCACAAGTGATGACCTCTCGCGCTGAATACTCGGCCGCTATGAAATTAACCGAAAGGAGCCTTTTTATATAAAAACCGGCAGCCTTACGGCCATCCGCCAAATCCAATCCGAAATAAAGAATCCTATGAAAAACAAAGAAACTCTGAAGTTGTCAGGCATTCGCATCCGCCCTGTGCCTGCCGGGCATCGCCGCTTCAAGTTGCCGCCCAGCGGCACACTCACGCTGCGTCTCAAACACGTATAGCAAAAAACAATGAATGTATTGTATGAAATTTCAGGCACTTTTATTAACACCCCGAATTTTTTAACCTGCTGGAAATAAATATGATGAAATCGTCATTAGTTTTGTTGGCCGCTTTGTTTTTCATGGCAACGGTTTCCGCAACGGAGGCAGGCCAATCAGGGTCTGGAACGAATGGCGCTCCTGCATATCTCAATCCTCAATTGCCAACCGGCCAGCGCGTGGATGACCTGCTGTCCCGAATGACCCCGGAAGAAAAAACCTGACAACTCGTGGAAGGATTTCCCGTGGGCGGAAAAACCGGGGAGGCGCCCCCTGGAGTTGGACTCATGCGCGAAGTTGGACATTTTGCACAGAAGTCCAAACGTTTGACGCCTTCAGAAGTTGCTCATTTGATTAACGAAGACCAGCGCCGTGCGGTGGAGCAGACCCGTCTTGGGATCCCAATCCTGATGAACGAAGAATCATTGCACGGCGCCTGTTGGGGAGATGCGACGGTCTTTCCACAGTCAATCGCGATGGCAGCCACCTGGGACCCTGAACTGGTGGGCAAGGCAGAAGGAACGATTGGCGAGGAATTACGGGCAGTGGGAGTGCGGCAAACCCTGGCGCCGGTGCTCAATATAACACGCGATCCGCGCTGGGGCCGCACGGAAGAGACCTACGGCGAAGACCCGTGGCTGACAGCGCAAATGGGTTTGGCCTGTGTCAAAGCCATCGAGTCCAATGGTGTGGACTGCATGCTAAAACATTTTGTGGCGGATTATGGCGAGGGCGGACGTGATTCGGGCCCGGTATATTATTCCGAGCGGTATTTGAGAGAAGTAGATCTTTATCCGTTTGAAGTTGCTGTGCGTGCCGGAAAGGCCCGTAGCGTGATGGCTGCCTACAGTTCCATTGACGGAGTGCCATGCGCCATGAACTCATGGCTGCTTACCGATGTTTTGCGGGGAGACTGGGGATTCGATGGAATCGTTTGCGGCGATTACGGAGCGGTTGCGGGAATCGAAGAAAGGCACAAATTACAGATACCGGCGGATGAAGTGGTTTCCGATTACTTGAAGGCGGGCCTGGATGTGGATTTGCCGAGTAGCACAAACGTGGTGGCGGCCGTCATGCAGGGAGACGTCTCACCGGAGTTGCTGGATCGGAGCGTGGCCCGCTTGCTGAAGATTAAGTTTGACCTGGGATTGTTTGAAAAGCCTTACGTGGATGAGCCGGCTGCGGATGAAATGGTGCAGACGCCCCGGCACCGGCAATTGGCCCTTCAAGCGGCGCGGGAATCGATCGTTCTTCTGAAGAACCAGAATGGTTTCCTGCCATTGGATAAAGAGACTGCCAGGAAATTAGTGGTGATAGGGCCGGCAAATCTCCCGTTGGGGGATTACACCGGCACTTATCGGGGGCAATGGAAAGGACACTCTATTTCAATATTGGACGGATTGGCCAAAGTGGCGCCCGAATGCCAGGTAATCCACTTGAGCCAATACAATGATTTTAAAGATGTTCCGTCCGATGCAACCGCAGTAATCGTCGTGGCAACAATTAAAGAAGGTGAAGGCGTGGACCGGACCCTGCTCACATTGCCTGCGTTGCAGGAACAACTCATCCTTAATTTGGCAGCGCGCAGTCTGCCGGTGATCGTTTTGTTATGTACGGGCGCTCCAGTCACGATGGAATCATGGTTGGAAAAAGTGCCGGCAGTGGTTCAGGCATGGTACCCGGGGCAGGAAGGCGGACAGGCGGTTGCGGAGGTTTTATTCGGGGACTATAACCCCGGTGGCCGGCTGCCGATTACATTTCCAAGAGACGTCGGGCAGGTTCCCATTTACTATTCGACCCGGCCCAGCGGACGCTACGGGGATAATATGGGAAAGCCGCAGTTCCCATTTGGGTTCGGTTTGAGCTACACCACATTCAAATACTCCAACGCACGCTTATCCGATTCCACGATTCAACCCGGGGAAACGTTGACCGTTTCAATTGATGTGGAAAATACTGGTTCCCGGGCCGGGGATGAAGTGGTGCAACTCTACACCCACCAATCCCTCGCATACATGTCCACGCTGGTAAAGGAATTGCGGGGCTTCAGAAGGGTGCATCTTGATCCCGGAGAAAAGCAAACAGTCGGCTTTGCGCTGGGGCCTGCGGAACTCTGCGTCTGGAATCTTCAGATGAAACGCACCGTGGAACCCGGGAAGCTGGACATCATGATTGGCCGTTCCAGCGCGGAAATCATCCAAACTCTGCATGCCCGGATTTTGTAGTGAATTATAGAATATCCAATAAAATCGAACAGTTTCGAAACATCAATCCAATGTGAAAGAAGTAAATTTCAATTCTGAGTCGTTAGAGGGAATTTATGAAACCGATCCATCCCGAAGTCGAGGGCGTTGATTTGGACGTCCGGTTTGACGCCATTCGGCGCGACTGGCTCGATATTCTTCAAATTAGTCCGAAATGGCGCATGCTGGCGAACAATGCGTCCAGTGACACCTGCGGATTTTGCTATTACGAATATGCGGACATTGCCGCTCAAACCCCACCGCTGGCCCATGGCACCCAGCTCCGGACAAAAGGTAAAAGGCTATGACTCCATGCGACGGAGAGAACTTCCATTAGTATGACGCTGAAATATTCAAGGGCAATATTTAGCCTATGTTTGGCGAACTGTATCGCATTTGCTTTTTTCGGTCGTGCGACGCCTCCTCCTGGATACACCCTGCAATGGTCGGATGAATTTACAAACAACACGCTGAACACCGCGAATTGGGAATATGCCCGGAACGGGTGGCGCAATTCAGCCTACGACACGCCCGCAGCGGTGAGTGTGACCAACGGTTGTCTGGTCATCACGACCTACACCCAGGGAGGGACGAATTTCACCGGTTTCATTGATTCGCAAAATTTGATGATGAGGACCTACGGCTATTATGAGGCGAGCATCGAGTTTTCCAACGCCCCCGGCCAATGGTCGGCCTTCTGGCTGCAATCGCCATGGATGATGAATGTCCTGCCCGATGGCTATCTCGGCAATACCAATAACAATCCGACCAACGGCGTGGAAATGGATATCTTTGAGCATATCGATGTAACCAGCAGCGGAACGCCGTATAATAATGGCGGTGACAGCGCTTTGTGGTGGAATGGTTATGGTCCTGAAGAGGAGGGCGGGGAGGTTTACAGCTCAGGCAGCCTGGGTGTGGGCAGTGGCTTTCACACCTATGGATTATTATGGACGACCAACAGCTATACATTTTATGTAGATGGCAATGTCACTGGAACGTCAACACATGGGGACATGATTTCAACGGCGTCCCAATTCATCCGCCTGACTTCGGAAGTTGAATCCAATAGCTGGGCCGGGACCGTGCCGCCGGGCGGTTATCCTAAGTGTAATGTCGCATAAGAGACTTATTTAACATCCATTCTGCGTGCCAAAGCTTCTCGAGCCCGCTGAATTTTTTCCAAAATCACTTTTCCCTCGGCTCGCCACTCATATCGCACCGGATTGAGA